>Ga0207421_10006247_pt1 | contig 13037 bp, 8 predicted proteins | sample SodLakKL_010_SED_4_FD_187542 | JGI IMG/M metagenome (GOLD analysis project Ga0207421, IMG submission 187542) | Alkaline sediment microbial communities from Lake Tanatar, Kulunda Steppe, Russia - 8KL_010_SED (SPAdes) (version 2) | ecosystem: Environmental > Aquatic > Non-marine Saline and...
ATGTCTTTCCGCTGCTACTCCACCGGCCAACAGGACTACCAACATTACCATCATAACAAGACCTAGAAAAAATTTACTTTTCAAAATATCCCTCCTCCAGGCTGGTAAAGCTCAAAATAATCCCCATTTAAAATGTTAATCTTAAAACGAGATTTTTTGAGCTTTTTCAATATTATTCTACCTAATAATACATAGAATTATATCTAATTAAAGCAATAAAGTCAAGACCCTGCATGACAGATTTATCTGAATATTGTTATTAGCTCCATTATAATCCCATTAGGCACTAATTTTCCTGTTTTTTTAAATTTAAATCATAAGATTATATTGTTGATCATTAGTTTTTCTGGAAGAGATAATGAGTTATAAACCATTCTTTACCATCGTTAAAACCAAAAAATTCTGCACAGGATAAACCCGGCGAGAATGGTAACGCCAACAGCAACAACATTGCTCATGTTGCGCATTATCATGGGATAAAACATACTATGAGATCGTTCGTAGCAGACCCCATAAACCAGATCCAGGGCCGCCGAATATATCAGCTGAAAGGGATCGCAGGACAGGGAGAAGGGTGCAAAACTGAAGCCGACTCTGATTTTTTTCTGGCAGAAGTGCAGCTACATAATTTATTTGAAAATAATGAAGTCAAATTGCAGTACACTCCTGGAAAATATCCAGTTAATTATTTACTGTTATTTTTTTAGGTGGATGTTAAGTTAGTTTCAGGTTAAAAGCTAGTCTCAGGTTAAATAAACTTAAACTAATTAACTGCCGGGCGGAGTATATTTAATACTGTTATCCAGTAAAATTCGGATAGCCTGCCTGATCAGCTGCTTATCCCCCTGCAAATAAACCGGCCCCTGCAATTCTGTTTCAATAATTTGACCCCAAGTACTGCTGGTTTGTCTATATATAATAAGACATAAGACAAAGATTCTTTGAAATCTATCCTGGTTTATTTTAAAAGAGTTTACCCCAAAAAATTACCTGAGCAAAACAGGCAAAATTATTCTTGCCGCAGCAGCCTGCCCGGAAAAACTTCCCGCTGCTCACCCTCATTAATTACCGGTTCTCCGGCAACCAGAACTTCATGGATGCCATCCGGGTACTGATGAGGCTCTGTAAAGGTGGCTTTATCCTGCACCTCATCGGGATCAAAAAGCACCAGGTCGGCAGCCAGGCCGGGGCGGATCAGACCCCGGTCAAAGAGTCCCAAACGAGTGGCAGTCTTGCCGGTCATCTTATGGACAGCCTCTTCCAGCTTTAATACACCTCTTTCTCTAACATAACGACCCAGCACCCGGGGAAAGGTTCCGAAATTTCGGGGATGGGGTTTGCCCTGAGCCAGTATCCCCTCTGCTGCCAGGGCACTGCCGTCAGAGCCAATCAGACTCAATCTACTGGTCAGCACCGTCGCAAGATCCTGCTCACACATAGCAAAACCGATCATGCCGGCCCGAAGTTCCTGATCCTGAAGGATTTTTAAAACCGCTTCTGAACCGGAGATGTTCCAGCTTTCGGCAATCTCTGATATCCTGCTGCCTTCCAGGTGGGTATAGCGGTCTCCGGGAAGGCTGGAGACAATAATCGAATGCCAGCCCCGGTTCTCTCCAACCTCCTCCAGGCTGTCCAGCAGCCTGTTTCTATCAGGCTGGTTTTTTATTCTCTCCAGCAGTTTAGGCCTGCCACCTTCATGGGCCCAGTCCGGCAACAACGCTGGCAGGCCAGTGCTGGTCGCGGTATAGGGATAGACATCGCAGGTGATATCCTGACCCCGCTCCCGGGTCGTTTCCAGGATTCTGAGAGAACCGGCTACCAGACCCCAGCACTCCCGATCTGATACTTTATGATGGGAAATATGTACCGGCAAACCGGCTTCCCGGCCAATTCTGACTGCTTCCCCGACCGCTGATATTAGACCGCAGCCTTCCTCCCGCAGGTGACTGGTGTAGATCCCCCCGTGATCTGCAACTATTCGAGAAAGCTCGATTAATTCTTCAGTGCTGCTGTAACTGGAGGGTGGGTAGATCAGCCCGGTCGACAAACCCCGAGCTCCAGCCTCCAGAGCTGCAGCAGTCAGTTCTCCGGCCCGGTTCAGCTCTTCAGCCGTAAGCGGTCGATCTTCATAACCAGCCACTGCCTTCCGCAGGGCTCCCTGGCCGATCAGGGGAACCACGTTAACAGCAAGATCACATTTTTCCAGCTGATCTAAAAATTCCGGATAGCTTTCCCAGCTCAGTTCCAGGTTATAATCGGCCAGCTCTTCCTCCAGCATTTCTCTCCCGGCCTCTGTAACGGGAGCAGGAGAATAACCGCAGTTGCCTATCACCTCGGTGGTCACTCCCTGACTGATCTTGCTGGCAGCCCGGCCATCGGTTAGCAGTTTCAAATCCGAGTGGGTATGAATATCAATAAATCCCGGAGCTAAAACCCGGCTGTCAGCCTCAATCACCCGGTCAAATTTTTTCTCATTTAGCTGCTTATTGTTTCTTTCTCCGGTTAGCTGACCGGGTATGATTTCTTCTATTTTATCTCCGCTTACAATTATGCTCCCGGCAAACCAGGGTGAACCTGTACCATCAACAATTCTGGCATTCTTAATCAATATATCCGACATAAATTGATGAGCCCCTTTCAGGTGAATTTTAATAAAACAGCAGATTATCCACAGTCTCTGCTTTCAAATATTTCTCCTGCAGTCTCTTTTTCTGCAGTTCTTTACTTGCATAGAGAGCTTCTGCTTTAATTTAACTGTCCTCCAGCATTCTTCAACAGCACTGCTTTTTTTCCTGCAATTTTTTAGATAAATCCGCATGCCTCTTCGGAGCACAACAATAGATGAAAATATTACAGCGTATTTTCAAGGTAATACTGCTAAACTTTCATTCTAACTGGCTGTAATATCTTTAACCTTTTCATGAAATTCCACCCGGGTTTTGGGCAGACTTTCAGGATAATTTTCCTAAATGAATTTTATAAGCTGCTCCCGCAAAAACACCCTTAACTCCCAGGCAGTAGGCGAATCCTTGGCACTAACCAGAATGCGAATTTCCATGGTTTTTTCACGGGCATCCGTCACCTGAACCACCTTAACCCTGTTATCCCAGAGGTCATTATCCTCCAGCAGACGATCCAGCTCTTCCCGAATGGCATCAATAGGAACTGTGTAATCAGTATAGAGGAATACTGTGCCCAGGATAAAGGCAGATTTGCGGGTCCAGTTTTGAAAGGTATTTTCAATAAAATAGGTGGTGGGAACCACCAGACGCCGCTGATCCCAGACTTTAACCACCACATAGGTCAGGTTAATCTCCTCTATCCAGCCCCATTCTCCTTCCACGATAACAACATCATCAATTCTTATCGGCTGGGCAACTGCCAGCTGAATGCCGGCAATTATTGAGGCAATCAGTTTCTGGGCAGAAAAACCGATAATAATACTGGCTATCCCGGCCGAGGCAAACAGGCTGACTCCAATGCTTCTGATGGACTCAAAGGTCATCAGGGCTATGGCTGATAGCAAAGTCTATCAGCATAAAGATCACCTCTTTCTTTAAAGATTTTTTGTTAACTGTAAGTGGATTATATGAATAAATATTTCCAATTACAAATCCTCAATTGCAAATCATCCCGGGTTTTAAATTACCTGTTATCTTAACTTTCAAGAGAACAACTCAACAAAAAAACAAAAAAAATAACCCCGGCCGCTGAAATAAAACGGCCGGGGCTTATCTTTGCTCTTGCTCTCTTAATCTTACTCTCTTAATTTATATGATTATATTCCAGCCTGGATATTTTTACAGATCATCCTCTTCATCCAGTTCCAGTTCCATCTGGGGCGCTTCTCCATTGATAAATTCTAAAAACTCCTCGGTAACATTTTCTTCATTTACGTCTGCTGTTGATGCTACAACAGCGCCTTCAGCAACTATCATGTCATAACCTTCTTCTTCCATGAATTCTTCAAAATCAGGTTCAAGAATATCCATCAGGCCTTCTTCTGCGCCTTCCTCTATAGCCATGGCTTTTTCCTGGAATTCCTGCTGGACCTGCTGCATCTCTTCTGCGTCATCCTCGGGATCCAGGTCGGCTGTTGCTTCTTCAAATTCCTGCTGAAGTCCCATCATTTCCTCCTGAAGGCCTGCCTGATAATCCATAGCTTCCGGATGCTGCTGAACCACCAGCTGCAGCTCAACAACGCCGGCATCGATTGTGTCAGCAGCTGCCGTTCCACTTACCAGAGTTAGGGCCAGAGCCAGACCAACAACAACAGCTATCAATTTTCTGATTCTCATAAATTTTATACCTCCTGGAAAATATTTGAGAGTTAGAATTGAGCTCATTGCTTGATATGTTGTTCTGTGATGCTTGACTCTCACCTAACAAGATAAGTGATGAATATGAGAAAACTATGAGAGGAAGAAAAACATTTTATCATTATTGGTGGTTATTATCGAAAATATTTGAAGCAAAACTCCTAAAATCAGGTAACTTCAGACCGGCTGCTGGAATATTCCTGGTATTTCTCATTTATGACAATTTTCCGGAGCTCTTCGATGGTCTGAAAGTTAATCATAGATAAATAAGTTAACCAACTTCAATTAATTCATATTCTCTTTATAATTTTATTTTATACTTGATTCAGATGTAAAAAAGATGCAAAAAAGGTGAAAAAGGGGGTGGAATGATGAAGAGAAGGAAACTGATCCCGATCCTGATTCTTGTTTTGGTAATGGCTCTGGCCCTGACCTCAATGGCAGCCGGCAGAGAGCCTGTTGAAAATTCCAGACAGTTTCAGGTGAGTGAACGAGGTCCGGGTGTAAACTGCGGTATATGTAATGGTGAGTCCCTGGCAAGAGAGCGTCAGTACCAGGAAAATAGGGCTCTGGAAAAAAATCAGCGGTTGAACGAGAGGAAGGAACTGGCTGAAGGTGAAGGGGGAGAATTTTTGCAAGAACAACTGGGCAACCAGAGAAGACTGCAAAAACAGGGAAGCTAGAAACTGAAAACTAGATTGTCACAAAACTGAATTATTATCAAAAACTATTTAGATGCAAAATTACTGAGGATGGGCCAGGTTGAAGGGCTCATCCTCAATATTTTAGTCCTGTCAGATGATTTACCTGTCGAAACATATATTGTGTTACCGGACCTATGGAAAGTGCTCCCACCACCGTACCTACTCCTATGGTGCCTCCCAGCAGCAATCCAATAACCCCGAAGGAAACATCCAGTCCAACTTTAACCAGCTTCAGAGAAAAATTCGACTTTCTCTTGCAGAATATCATCAGAGATTCCAGCGCTCCTTCACCCATTCCAGCCGAGACATAAAGAGCTATTCCGCTGCCGATGGTCAGGATTGCCCCGGCCAGCATAGTAAGCTGCAGTAAAATAAACTCCGGTTCCAGAGAACCAAAGATAAAATAAAACATCTCCAGAAATAATCCCAGAAAAACTGCATTTACAATAGTGCCCAGGCCAAATTTAGCTTTGGTCAGCAAATAAAGGGGCAACAAAATCGCTATTTTAACAGCTATATTTAAACCACCCAATGAAAATCCTAGTGTTTGGGATGCTCCCTGCAGCATAACCGTGAAGGGATCTGAGCCCAGACGGGAGTTAACAAATAAATAAACTCCCAGACTGATCAGAAAAACTCCGGTCAAAACCATACTAACACGTAAAAATAATCTTTTCTTTTCCATTGTATCACCTCAAAATTTCTTGAATATTACCTGCAGTGCAAAAATGCAGGCACATAAAAACTCCGCTCCTTGGGAAGTTGCAGAAATAAAACTTCCCGAATCAGGGAGCGGAGTTTCAGTGTTCTGTAACACAGTTGTGAACTAAATTAACGGCTCATTTTTTACACTTTGAACAGCATAACATACTGAATTGGTAACGTCAAACACTTTTTTACCCTATTTTTCAAAAAAATTATTTGACTTACCGCTGCTGCCGTGTTATAGTTACATCTGTTGGGTAGAAAAAAATCTAGCAAGTTACCCAAAGCAAATTAGGAGGAATAATTTTAAATGATTTACAGTGGTAATGTTAAGTGGTTTAATGATCAAAAAGGTTTTGGCTTTATTGAAAGAGAAACTGGAGACGATGTTTTTGTTCACTTTTCTGAAATTCAAGCTGACGGATTCAAAAGCCTGAGTGAAGACCAGGCCGTTGAATTTGAAATCGAAGAAGCTGACCGCGGCCCTAAGGCCATTAATGTTGTTGCAATATAATTGTAAATAAAAACATTAATATATAGCAGCTGACAGTAAAGCCCCGACCATTTAATATGGTCGGGGCTTTTTCTGTGGCAGACTGATTTTTTGTAACAGATTGATTTTCTGTGGCAAATTTATTTTTTTCTGCAGGTTTTTTATATTTTGCTTATAAAACTGCTATCTGGCAAAATTGATCTGGATTTGATTGATGGATTAAGATTTGTTTGAGTGATGACATAGTCGATGCTCTAGAGACTGATAAACTCTACCTGAATATCATAATCACTGCCGGCCTCTCTGGCGATAAGCTGGCGATATCTTTCCAGCTGATCCTCTTCCACGATGGCGCCGGTCTTGAAATCCAGAATGACAATTTCCTGTTTTTCATGGTCGACCAGCAGCCGGTCAATCCGGGCTCCTTCTTCACCCTCTTCCAGCAAAGCTGGTCGGTACTCATTCAAAACCAGCCAGTGGTCGGAAAAATAGCCAGGATGATTTGCTATAACCTCCCGGGCCCGGCAAACCGCCTGCTGTACCAAACTTTTCCCCAGAATGTTGCCGTAGCGAGTTTTCACCAGCTTTTCTGCCATTTCTTGCTCGCCCGGGCTGCCAGCAGTGATATTTTCCAGATAATAATGGACGGCCTGACCCAGGGTCCGGCTGGTTTTCTGCTTCAGATCAAAATCTATATCCTTCTCCCGGGCTGCTATCGCTTTTCTCTCGGCAGAATCTTTAAGTCCGGGTTCAAAGTAGGGGCTGAGATCTTCAAGTTCCTGGTGAGAGATTGATTCTGCCGGATCGGGGGGCTGAAATTTGCCGTGCTGGATACCGGCAAGAAGTTCCTGCATCTGCTCAATCCGGCAGGCCTCAAGCAGATTGGGTTCATAAAAATTATAGCTGTCACTTTTTTTCAACCAGACATGCTCGTCCTCCGGTTTCACCTGGACCGGGGACTCAATCAGTAAAAAGAGATTGTGGCTGGCCCGGGTCAGGGCCACATAAACATTGTTGATCTCCTCCATAAGCTCCTGATGCTTTTCCTCTTCCCGGCTGAAAGAGAGATCCAGCCAGTCCAGCAGTCTATCATAGCGGCTGGAGGAAATCAGATAACTGTCAACCCGACTGTAATCGGAGGCAAAATCCAGAAAGATCCTGAGTTCTTCCTCCCGGCCCCCTCCCCCACCGGCCGAAGGACTCCAGTAAAAGAAAAGCGTATCCAGAGAAAGGCCCTTAGCTTTATGCACGGTGAGAAGCTCAACGGCATTTTCTCCCTCAACCCGGGTTTCCTGCAGTTCTGCTGCGCTCTTCTCCTCCCGGCAGAACTCCAACAGCTCATCCAGGGAATTTTTTTCCCGGAGCAGAGTATAAAACCGGTAGAGGTTTTTAACGGCTGCCCGATCCTTCTCCCAGCAGAAGAAGGACCCGCTTTCCCTGATCAAACGGCGGGTCAGCTCCTGATATTCTGCCCGGGCCAGGCTGCCGACCCAGTCCAGAACTTCTGCCAGGTCGGGATGGTCAATTAACAGACTGTCAGCTGTAAAGTCCACCGGCCGACGGCGGGCAAGCTGCAGCCTTTCCTGAAGCTGAGGTCGATATTTCAAAATAAATTTAAGCTGCTCCTGAGGCAGATTAACCATCTCACTACGAAGGAAATTAGCCAGGTAGTGAAAATCATTAAGCCAGAAATACTGCAGCAGCTGATAGAGCGGCCAGACCGCCTTGTTTTCCAGGAGATTGCCCTGAGCCGGCAGAATGTAGGGGATCTCCTCCTCGGCCAGGCAGTCAGCTACCTGCTTTAATTCTCTGTTGCGACGGGCGATTACGGCCACATCCTGATAATCCGGAAAATCAACGCTGATTCTCCGGGCAATAGCCTGGGGCAGATCACTGACTATCTGGCGGTTATGTTGCCGAATTTCTTCCTGCTTATCATCGCTGTAATTCTGAAAGGTCTTGGTGTTTTCGTTGAGTCGAGCTGCGGAACCACCCAGCAGCACCTCAAAATAACCCCGGCCAGCATCAGGAGCAGGTTCAACTTCCTGATAGTCCCAGCCGGGATGAAGATCGCAGAAAAAATCATTAACAAAATTCATGATTTCCCGGTCGCTGCGGTAGCAGACATAAAGATTTTCAGTTTCTGCTGCGATCATCTCCGGCAACCGAACAAAAAGCTCCTGTTCTCCTCCCCGCCACTGATAAATGGACTGCTTGGCATCGCCAACAGCAATAAAATTTCTTTCCTCCCGGAGGAATTTCTCCAGAATCTTCCACTGGAGCACGCTGGTGTCCTGAAATTCATCAATGAAAAGAGATTTAATCTCGGTTCCGGCCAGCCGGGATAAAATGCCACCCAGTCCGGTCTGCCTATCAGCACCGGTCAGGCCGGACTCCTCGCTGACGAGATATTTATAGACATAGTTGCTGATATCACTGTAGGTAAATCTGCGCTGCTTGAAGGTCAGCCGGTCATATTCTGCTACTACCAGTTCGGCCAGCTCCAGCACCGCCTTCTCCAGGGGAAGAACCTCGCGATTGAAAATCCGGCGGGCCAGCTGCTGCTGAAATTCCTGGTAAAATTCTTCCAGCTCAATCTCAGTAATTTCCGCTGAATCCGCCGAAGGAACCCTGCGGCTGTTCCAGAAGGTTTTTTGCTTGAGCAGAGTTTTCCAGTGCTTCAGCAGCAATTCTCGACTTTCCTGACGGTCCTCTCCCTGGCAGATTCGCTGATAATAGTTCCAGATATTATCTTGATAATCCTTGTTAACCCAGTCCTGCGTGAGCTCTTCTCCTCTGGCTGCAGCCACCTGACCCAACAGCTCCAGGCAGCGGTCAAGAGGTCTCAGCAAGGCAGAGGTCTCCAGAGGCTGACGCTGCTCTATCTCATCCAGAAAAAGAAATTTCCAGCGGTCGGCAATAATCTTCTCCAGATAGTTTCTGGCTGACTTTAAATCCCGCCTGACCTTAATCCCCAGCAGATTCTCCAGCTTCTCAAAAGCCGATTCCTGCTGGAGCAGCCGGGTTAAAACCGCATCTACGGCTTCCTGATTGTCACCGGTTTCGGTAATCTGATAATCATAGATCCCGAGAGCGGGGGCCACCAGAGACTGGAAGAGCTGATTGGTGAAGCTATCAATGGTATAGACATGAATGGAATCCTTTTCTAGCAGCATCTCCTCCCGGCAGCTGCGCAGTTTTTCAGGCTGCCAGCTGATTTCAGAATGGAGCTGCTTGAGCTGCCACCAGAGAGCAGTATCCCGGCCCCCGGTCTCCAGTTCAATCAGATGTTCAAAGATTCTTTCCCGAGCTTCAGCGGTGGCCTTGCGGGTGAAGGTCAGCACGGCAATTTCTCTGAAGTCCTGACCCTGTAACAGGGCTGCCAGGTACTCCAGAGAAAGACGATAGGTTTTGCCGGTGCCGGCACTGGCCTTGAGAACTTTACTGCTGCTCCTGCTGTCAGCGGCTGAATTAATGTTTCTGCTGTCTTTCATCGGCTGTCGCCTCCCCGGCAGATTGCGGTATAGCTGCACCAGCGGCAGCTGGAATCTCTGGTATATCTGGTGCTGTCGACAAAAGCAGTGAGCTCCTCTTTGACCTCTCTGCCAAATTCCAGTTCCGAGCCAGGAGGTTCGACGGCAAAAATATTCTCCAGTACCAGATAGATAAATTTATGAATCGGTTTAGTTTCGGAAAAGCCTTCCCTGAGCAGCAGAGCATAGTAATTCAGCTGATCCCGATGGTCATTCCTGATGCTGCTGCTACTTTTAAAATCCACAATTATACTTTCGGTTTCAGTCTCCAGCAGCAGATCCAGTCTGCCGGTGAGATAAAAATCCACCAGTTCCGAGGCAAAATAAGGTCTATCTTTAAGGCCGGGTGGAGAAAATTCTGTTTTAAGTTCTTTGATCTCCTCCCTGCTTCTTCTAAGCGGTGACTCCGGATCTTCCGGAAATCTCAGCAGGGATTCAATCAGGGCTTCTCTGACTACCAACTGGTAGTATTTTTTAAAGCGGTGATCAATCTTGAGACGGTACTCATCCAGCACCTGATCAACTGCCCCGGCCACCTGATTCCTTTCCATTTTCAAACCATTTGCACCAATTCTGTTCAGAACTCCCTCGGCCAGATCATGGACCAGCGAGCCGAAGGTCAGAGCATTCAGGTCGCTGTCGAAATCTCCCAGAGTCTCAGTAAGCTGAAAAAGTTCCTGGCAGAGGAAACGAAAATAGCAGCTTCGCAAGGTTTTAAAACTGTAAAAACCAAGATTCAGACCCCGGGAGGGAAAATCCCCGGCTTCAATCAAAGGTCCCTCTTCGGCAGCAATCTCTTCAGCACTGCTTAAGGGCAGATCCGGCCTGCTGCCCCCGGTCCAGCCAGAGGTATCGCTGGTTCTGGTTTTCCTGTCTCCGGGCCCCTCTGCCCCGGTATTTCCAGCCAGCAGGGAGGCAAAAAACTGGCGGTAATGCCGGCGGCCAGCAGGAGCCTGCTGATATTCCAGTCCCTCCCTGAGCTTGAGCTCCTCCAGAAAGGCACCCGGGCTCTCATTGCTGCGCTGATTTTCCAGGGCCAGCACCCCAGCCCTTTCAGCGGTCAGTAGATGACGCAAAAAATAATAGCGCTGGGCTCTGCGCTCTGCTGCCGGGGTTGGCAGTCCAATCTCCTCCCGCTGCTCTTCAGTCAGGAGAAACTCCTTCGCTCCGAAAGAGGCCGGCAGCCAGCCGGTGCTGGCATTCAGGACCAGTAGATGTTGCCGCTGCCGGTGAGGGGCGGAAAGCAGTTCATCCAGCTTGAGTTCCGGCCGACCTCTGGCAGTTTCAGGCAGGGGTTTGAGCTGTTTGAACTCCAGATACTGCAGCAGGCGGTCCAGCAGGCCTCGGGCCGGGTTTTGATAATAGCGGGTCCAGTCTGCAACCAGCCCCAGATCCTCAATGGCTGCCAACTCCAGCATTCCATCATAGAGCTGATCCACATCATTAAGATAGCGGCTGCTGGAAAGAACAGAAAAATCTAACTGATCCAGATAATCGATTAGATCCTTCATTTTTTTCAGGCCCTTAAGTTTTTTAAGTTCAGCCAGCACCGGCTGCAGGGAAGGCACCCTCCGACTGGAGAGACGGCTGTCCAGATAGAGGTAATTATCCTTCAGCAGATCCCGAACCTGATCAACCACCTGCTCCGGCAGCTGAAAATATTTCCGGAAATAAGGTTTTCCCAGAGCATAAAGCAGAGCGGTAAGCCTAACATCATCGCAATCCTGAGGAGATTCTGCTAAAAGTTGATAGAGGGATTTTAAAAAGCGGTAGATCTGACAGCGGCTGTAGTTCTCCCGCCGAGTCATTTCAACCCGGGCCGGAGAAAGCAGGCGCTGGTAGCCGGCATCCCGGCAGCGGGGTGTAAGCAGTTCTGTCTGCTGGAGGCCGAAAGTCTCAGCTAGCTTCAGAGCCGAGAGCAGCTGCAGGGTATCCTCCTCGGCTGTATAGAGATTGAGCTTCCCGGGCTCAAGCCGGCCCGGCCAGGCTTTCTCTAGAGTAAGACCGGTAAATTCCAGGTCAGCCGTATCAAAATCTCCAGGCGGCAGCTGAAGATAGAGCTCCACCTCCAGGTGTTTATCGACCTCCCGGAGGAGCTCCTCTTCCAGGGGTGTCAGCTCGATTATGTTCAGCAGAACAACCCTGTCAAACTGCTTGAGCGCCCCGGGCGAGAAGTTTGCCAGGGAGTATTCCAGGCTGACATCGGTAAAGCCGCTTTCAGCCAGCCGGTTAAGATATCTCTCCCGGAGTCTCTGAAAGAGCTGAAATTTCTCCCGGCGCCAGCCCTCCAGCTCCGGTAGATCATTAACCTGAAGCTGGTAGTCCGCCAGTTCCTGGTAGAACCGGTGAAAGCGAGAGGCAAAGTCGATAATGTCATTATAGCTGTCAACTCTGAGCCTGTTTTTCTCCTCTCCGGTCAGAAGCTCATAAAGTATGACAGCCAGCTTCTCCTCCCGCAGGGTAACCTGGCCGGTGGCCAGCAGCATTTCTTTAAAATCTGACAGAGAAATAAATTCGCTTTGAGGGGTCAGGGGCTCAAGCTGGCTCTGATAGCTTTTTCTGGCCAGTTCCAGATTGCCAGCCCGTTCATCGTCAGCAAGGTAAAGCGATGGACCGGAACTTACCGCCCGTTGAAAAATATCTTCGGTAAAATCAAGGTGTATTATCTGCAAGGTGCTGCTCCTTTCCTAAGGAAATATGCCAAAAATAATTATAGAGATTCCGGAAAAACTGGATCAACGATAATCAGAAATAACATTTTACGAATAACAATTTACGCCTGAGAATTTTATGTCTGTTATAATTACTAATTATTTATTATCAACAATTCTCCTGCAAATGTGAGGAAAGCATAATTCAAGTTCAGGATATATATTCAGAAAATAGTGACCGTTGGCTCAGAATCCGGTATCCGACCGGTCCTGATAGTGACATTCAGCTTTATTGTGATAAATATCTGAAATTAATTTTCAGAGCTGAATATAAAGGATTTCGGCTCTCAATCAATAATATTAATTAATAGCAGACACTGAAAGAAAAATATGATTAAACAATATGAAGGCAGAGATAAGGCCTGCTATTCGGGAGGAGATAAACATGATTGCTTTTGGTGGAGATTTTGACCAGCTGGAAGATGATTTTAAGAATATGGTAAAAAGTGTGGAAGAATGTCTGGATGATGCTTTTAAAGCCATAATTCTCTACCTCAATGAAGGAGAAAGCGAAGAGGTGCGCAGACTCAACAAAAAGGTCAATGCCAGCGAAAGCCGGGCTGATGATTACC
>Ga0207421_10006248_pt1 | contig 13036 bp, 12 predicted proteins | sample SodLakKL_010_SED_4_FD_187542 | JGI IMG/M metagenome (GOLD analysis project Ga0207421, IMG submission 187542) | Alkaline sediment microbial communities from Lake Tanatar, Kulunda Steppe, Russia - 8KL_010_SED (SPAdes) (version 2) | ecosystem: Environmental > Aquatic > Non-marine Saline and...
CTTCCTCCTTTTTTCGAAAAGTACGGGGCTTTGAACTCTCTTTTCAGGCGGCAAACTACATGATGGTGGTCTTTATATTTTTAATGCTCCTATGGTCGGAAGTATTCAACTTATTTTGATTTTCTCAGCCTTCGAAGACTTCTCTTATCTCTCCTACGGGAAGGGTTTATGCCCTTCCTTCTTTTGGATTTGAGGTAAGCCCTGGAGCCTCGTTTGTTTTTTGCATTTTCTTCCCGAGCCTTCCCGGTCCTTTTCAATTCAGCGGCAGTAGAATTCAAGGTCAGATTCGAAGGGTTTCCGGCCCCCTTTTTCCCGGAAATCAAATGGAAGGGCCACCAGTTATTTCCTCCGAAAAGACTGGCTACCGCAGGGATAAATATAGGCAGGAGTACCAAAACATAAAAGCCGAGACCGATGATGATCCATAATCCGATTTGTACCAGGGACTGAATCCCCGATAGGGTAATAGCGGCGAAACTGGCTCCTAGAATAACGGCGGCGGAGAATACGGCGCCCCCCACTTTCTTCATGGCAGTATGCATGGCCTTTTTTACATCCCCCGTGGTCCGCCGTTTTTTCTTATCCATCTCTTCATTAAACCGGGTCAATAAAAATATGGAGTAATCCACCCCCATGGACATCAGCATCACAAAGGTGAAAAAAGGTACGGACCACATCACTCCCGGATATCCCAGCCCGTTGATGAAAATCAGCTCCACAATGGTCTGAGAGGCGATATAGGTGATCACCAAGGAGAACATTGCATAAATCGGCATGATTAAGGATTTATAAAGAATCGTCAGCACTACAAATATCCCGATTAACATATAGGTCGCCGTTTGGAAAAAAGCCTGACGGGACAATGCCCGAAGGTCCCGATTCCTTGCAGGAAGCCCTTCAATCGCCACCTTAGAATCCTCATAATCGGATTTTTGCAAACTGAATCGGGCCACATCCTCCATATCTTCAATTACATCCATCGCCCGGTCCCCATAGGGATTCACCCCTAAAAGGGTTTGAAAAATAACAACGTTTCGATTCGGGGTACCGTAGGCCTCCCAGGCATCTCCAAACTCCTCTTCATAGAGATCCTCGGGAATAAAAATCCCGGCCAGTACGTTTTCTTCCTGATCCGCCACCTCCTCAAAAGCCTCTTGAAGGCTGATCATTCCTTCTTCCAGCTCATCCACCCCGTGCATCAAATCCACTACCCCCTGATGAAATTCTTCGAGTCCTTCCTGCAGGTCGGTAAAGGAGTCCATTAAGGCCTTTTGCCCCTCTTCAATTTCCCTTAGACCCCGTTGTAGCTGACCTGCTCCCCGGGAGATCTCATCGAGACCCGCTGAAGCTTCTCCAAGTCCTTGCTGCAGTCGCCGTACTTCTTCAATTCCTTCCTGTAACGGCTCCAAAACCGGACTGAGGACAGAAATTTCTTCATCACTGAACAGACCGATCAGTTTTTCAAACAAACTGTCAATCATATCCAAACAATTATAATACTCCTCTAAACTATCTTGGGTAGAGCGTAACCCTTGACGCATATTTCGAACCCCGTGGTTTACTTCATTGGCCCCGGATTGTAACTGTCCCGAAGCACTTCGACTCTCCGCCGTACCGTCGACCAATTCCTGAACCTCATCTTCCTGACCCGCCAGCTGATCCTTTGTACTGCGAAGCTCTTCTTCCATCTCCTCCAGACCCTGTTGAATTTCTTGAACCCCTTCCAAGGCTTCCCCCACCTCGTCGGTTATCAGTCCGGCCTGGTAGGGTACGGTAATCGCATCAATGGGAGAGCCCTCCGGCCGGGTTATGGTTCGTACTTCCTCAACATCTTCGATTTTCAAAAGGTCGTTCGTTACCATCTCTCCATAAGAAATCCGCTGGGCATCATCCCAATTGGGATCCTCCGCCTCCACAATTAAATTTCCGTAGAAAAACTCCCCTTCCCCGAAATGCTCTTCAATTTTTTCAAAGGCAACCACCGACTCCTGGTCCCCTTCCAGTTCATCCAGGGAATGAAAAGAGCGCTCATTCCGAAAGAGAAGCAGCAGCGGAATCATAAGAATGATTAAAAAAAGCAAAGACCAGGCGGGGTATCCGGTACTGTATCGTCCGATAAACCCCCAAACCCGATTGTTTTCTTTTTTCGTAGACTTATGGGAGGGCCAGAAAAGTTTTTGACCGATCACTCCTATAAAAAGCGGTACCCAGGTCCAAATGGCAAGAATCAGAACCACCACCGCAACGGCTACCCCCACACCGGAACGATACAGGTTAAAATCCGCGAGACCGATGGTTACAAACCCTACAAATCCCGTAATAGCACTGGACAAAACCGCCCCTCGGGTAAAGCGGAAGGTTCGTTGTACCCGCTGATGATTATCCTCACTATTATGATTCCTGCCATTTTTCTCGTCTTCCGTTAACTCCTCCTGATAACGTTTCATCAGCAAAATCACGTAATCCGTACCGATGGCAAAGGTTACCGTTAAAACAAATACCTGACTGAAATTGGATACGGGAAATCCCACATGCTCAATCAACAAAGATACAATGGCTATACTGGTAAAGTAGGAAGCCCCTAAGGTAATTAAGGGTACTAGGGGAGCAATTGGTGATTTAAAAACCACCAGCAAAACGATGTATACCAGGGCCACGGTTAAATACTCAATCATCCCTAAACGTTCTTCCGTGGTTGTAAGCACATCATCCTCGATAATCGCCGCACCGGTTGTGTAACTTTCCATTCCTTCAATCTCCGTTTTATCTTGAATCTCTTCCCGTACAAAAGAGATCTCCGATACTGTCATATCCAGCTCAATAATGACTAGGAGCAGTTCGCCGTCCTCCCCCACCAGAAGGTTTTCTTCCTGAGATCCGTCAAAGGGGGTGACCACCTCCGCGATTTCCAGTTCTCCCGGGTCTTCTATAAGATCGTCTTTCATGGTAAGGATCTTATCCTCGTAGGCTTCTAGCTCCTCTTCCATTTCATAAAGCACCAATACCTCTTCCCCAGAGGTACCCTCGTGCTCTTCTAAAATATCCTGAGCAATTTGGGTGGAGTATCCTTCGGGAATATCATGTTGCCCATGCTCCCTCACTAAAATATCTAAATCGGGAGCAATGCTCCAAAGTGAAACCATTACAAATACCCATAAAACGGCCGGTACAATCAGTCGTATATTTCTTTTTTGTCTTTTATTCAAAAAACCACCCCTTCGTTTTATGGGTACCAAATGGAAATTGTGTTTCTGTACTATATTTACTCGCGAAAGACAATCTTTAAACAGTAAATTTCGGGCGAACCAAAGGGAACGGAGGCATTCGGTACATGATGTACCGAATACCTCCGTCCCCTTTGGTTCATTTATTAATAAGGGCGATGATTTTTTCTCTCCAACGCATTGTTGGCTTTTAACTGCTGATCCCAATAATAATTAATGATCCCGGTTTTTAAAAAAGCTTTTCCAAGTAAGCTCAGTTGAACTGGTTTTCCCAGTTGTATGCATGAATCCTTCAAAATATGTCCGTGATTTATAAGTTCCTCGATGATTGTTGCCAAGGGTTCGATCATCTTTTGACGGGACTGGGGAGGCCGGGCTTTCAGCCCCTCCATCCCTCCCTTAATCACCGTACCCAAATACGTTCTTTCCAGCCGCTTTGCCAACTGCTCAAAATAAGCTTCCAAATAATAGGACTGGCTGCTTTCCGGAAATCCCGATTGAATAAAAAAGGTGATACTCCCTCGGGAGGGTTTGAGGCCTTCAATAAAATCCATCACATGGGAAGGCATACTGTGAACGTATAGAGGAAGCATCAAAAGAATATGCTCTTCTTTAGAAAACTTTTCCTGCCAGTTCCCCCACTCTTCTCGATGTTTAAGATCCCGTATTTCCACCGAGTTTTCCAATCGACGGCTGACCTCTTGTAAAATTAGTGCTGTATTACTGCCCGACCTTCGAGGAGATCCGTTATAGATCACCAGTTTATCCATTTTCTTTACGGCTCCAAAGGATTGCTCTCCTCTTTTCGCCGGCCGCCGATTCAATACCTTCAATGTGGGATGACGTAGATCCTTGATTCTATAGCCTGTTGTTTGGAACTGGTAAGCCGTTCGGTACAGGTAATCCTCTATCCGCTCCTCCTCCTCTTCGGTGAGTCCTTCCCGTTCAAAATAAAAAACCATCTCCGGTAATCGGTCATACCTGGAAAGATGCCGGGATTCTCCATCTACCAGTTTTATATAGGGATGAAAGTGGGGGATGGTTCGGTCAATAAAAGCCTTGCCCCGATGATTAATAAAGCCCTGAGCCGTATCCAACAGTACAATTACCGTATCGCTGTTCACAAAAGCTCCGTAACTCTCACTCATCCGATCCTTCAACACGCAAGTGCCCGGGGTTTTCAACCAGCAGTTCCAACATCCTGTGCAGGGGGTGATTTCCTGGTTTTGAAATTCAAATATTAAAAGATCCCCTCCATATAATTGATTGATTTCGATATAGGTCTTCGGGTCACTGTTTTTTCTTAAATCAAACAGGGTTTTCATCGGCAGGCTCCTTTATTTTTATTAACTGCATTATGATCTAAATAATTCGTTGTTTGTGAATTTTATTCCTGCTTTCGCCATCCTCCTTGATTATTCGGTTTTCGTACTCCTGTTTTTCCCATAGGGACAGACGTATAAACACATTCCGCAGACCTTTAACTTCCCCTCGGATTCCATTTTCTCCAAATAGGCCTCGCACTTTTCTCCATCAAACCTTATTTCTTGGGACTCCCCTATTACAAAGGGGTTCCCTGTAATGGCCTTTGCCGGACAGACCGCTACACAATCCATACAATCTCCACATTGATTACTCATCAGTCCTTTGCCTGGTTTTATGGGAGCATCGGTCAAAATGGTTGTCCACCGTACCCGCGGTCCATCCTCCGGGGTAATCAATAAACAGTTCTTCCCGATCCATCCCAATCCTGCCAAACCCGCTGACATTTTATGTGAAAATCCACCATACATTCGATCTTTATCCGCCTGTTTGGATGCAGGAATGGGAAACACATCATAGCCCTGCTGTTGTATAAAGTCGCTTACAGCGGAAGCCGCTAAGTCCAGACGCTGATTCACCACATCATAAGCATGATGCTTATAGTTAATAACCACCGATGGCTCCGACCTTCGGGGTAATTGATCCACGATATAGTTATTTAACGGAATTCCTAAGGAAATTCCATAAGAAAAATGACTTATATCCTCCCCCCACTGATCAAGTAATGCTTTATCTACTTTAGATAAGTCCCCCACACCAAAATAGGTAATTCCGTTTTGCCGCGCCAACGATTTGATTCGATCGGTAAGACTTATAGTACCCATCCGATACCCTCCTTTAGATAACCCCTCGCTTGACTCAGTCTCATCGATTGCTATGCTTTATCTTACCAATAGAGCTGCAAACCCACACCCACTTCTTTTATGGGGAGAACTTTGTGTATTTCCGCCTTAACTTCAAAGGAAGTGCAGTGGCAGGCATATAATTCCTGTATATTATTTTGTTTTAAGTAATCTATAGTCCGATGCACCCGTTCGTTCACTTCAAATAAATGAAATCCTCCGATAACCCCTAATACCCTTTCCTCCTTTGTAACTTCCTTGGCGTATTCAATAATATTACATATACCGCTATGGGAACAGCCGGTGATAATATAGATGCCATCTTCCCTTTTGTATACTAAGGCGCTGTCATCCAGCAAAAAGTCATCAAAGGCCTTTCCCTTAAGGATCTGTTCTCCCATAGCTTCCCGCTTCTCGAAACTGTTTGCTTGAGGGATTTCTCCGAGAAAAGTGATATTGGCGCTGATCTGCACCGGCTCTTTTGAAAGAAACAAATGACACCGATCCTTTACTTCCTCTTCATTAATTGGAGCAGATATCCTTAGACCATCTTTCTTTTTTTCATGAAAAGCTTCGGGATGGGCAATTACCGTGAAGTTCCGGTCTTTTCTATGTTCAAAATAGTATTGCAATCCTCCGGTATGGTCATCATGGCCGTGGGTAATGACAATGGTATTTAGGTTCTTCAGGTTTACACCCAAGTTTTTAGCGTTTTTCAGAAACACATCGGAGTATCCGGTATCCAACAACAGCTTTGTATCCTCATCTTCGATGTAATAAGAAACCGCTGGTTCTCCATAACAGTATTGATCGATATAGGTATTGTTATCCACCAGCACGGTAAGTTTCATCGCTTTCGCCTCCTTTAGTCTAGTAAAGCTTTTGATAATTCCTGAAAGGTTTCAAATAAGATGACAAAATCTCCGTCCCGCTGTCATCTAAGCTCTTCTTGCAACCATTTCAATTTCCACCTGGGCCCCGAGGGGGAGTTCCTTAACACCGATGGTGGTTCGTGCAGGAAATGGCTTTGAGAACTGCTTCTCATAAACCGAGTTCATCCCGTGAAAGTTTTCCATATCCGTCAGAAAAACCTTTACTTTTATGACTGCATCGGAGGTTAAGTCGGCGGAAGCTAAAACATGCATCAGATTATTAAAACACTGCTCGGTTTGGTCGGTAATATCTCCCTCCACCAATTTACCGGTAGTGGAATCAATCGGGGTTTGTCCCGATAAGTATAAAAAGCCTCCGGCCTCTACAGCGTGGGAATAAGGCCCCACGGCCACCGCTTCTTTTGCATTGAACGCTTTTCTTGCCATTGTTAACGCCTCCTTGTTTAAATTATGAGCTTCCCGGATCCTTAATAAAAAAATCAGGCTTTTTATTGCTTTCGTATGATCGTTATCGGACGGCTGATTGTCTCCGTGCCCTTTATGGGCCGATTTAAGTCCCAATCATTCCACCAGCCGATAAATTCAAAATCCTCTCTTCCCTGGAGTAGAAACAGAAATTCCTGGGGATAAATTGCCCGTCTTAGATCCTTTTGAGTAAAGCTCATTTCTTTTCCATGATCCTTAACCTGTAAGGTGATCCCCTCCTCGTAGGTTTGGGTTACTTTGTTCAACTTGCTTATGGAAAACTCCGTTTCCACTAGGATTCCCTCTTCTTCCATTTCCCATGAATCTTTTGTTTCACCTAAAGGCTCGAAATTCACACACCAATCCAACAAATAGAGCCCTCCCTTTTTCAGCACCCGGCTAATCGAGTCAAAATGGGCATTTAAATTTTCGTTGGTTTTTGCATATAAAGAACCCAGGGGGATATAAACAAAGTCCACTTGACGGGGAAGGGTGAAATCCGTCATGTCGGCACAGGTGAAATGTACTTTTCCCTTGATGTCTTTTGACTTTTCCCTTGCATAATCCAGCATTGCTTCACTGAGATCAATTCCATGATAGCGGTATCCTCGGTTTACCAACTCCCTCATATGCGGACTGTTTCCACATCCGATTTCCAAAACATTGGTTACGGGTATTTTAGAAAACCGTTGGATGCTTTCTTCAAAGGTATCCACTTCCCCTTGAATATCCCGATAGGAAAAAGCAATTTCATAATACTTCGGATTTTGATACAGATTTTCCATATGATCCCTCCATTTTATTATTTCCTACTGTTTAATTATCTTCGTTTGATTCTTAATTTTTCCCAAGAACTCGATGAATAATCATTCCGATAACTGCGGTAAATAAAACTGCCCCCATCCAAATTTCAAAACCGGGGTGATGTTGCAATCGGGCAATTTCTTCTGCACTCATGTTGTCAACAATTCTGCTTTCATTGTAGGTTTTAATCCATCCCCCGAAATAATTTCCGATAAAAATACCTGCAACAATCCCCACGGTGATAAATCTTGATAGAAGTATTTTATTCAATAGGAATAGGACGAAGGGAATAACACACAGTACTAAATAAAACATCCGGTTATGGGCCACCCACTGAAACAGATATTCAGAGTTCAACACCGTGGACACCAATAAAAACGTCAAAGCTAAAACTAAAATCCGGGCCATCCCATACATGGCTTTATTTCTTTTCATGGGCGATTCCTCTTCTCGATAAAATTATTCATTCTTATAATCGATTAAATTCTTACCCTTCTTAGACTCCCTTAATAATAGCCTATACTACTTCATTTTATAACCGTCGAGGGTCTTGTTCCCTCTACATCTCCCGGCGGAGATAAGACTGTAAAGAAGGCTTAGCAAGCTTCGAAAAGGATTAAAACCTCTGTCCGGTATCTACTGAGCCTCACAAACATATTCTCTTTCCCCTTCCGTTAAGGGTTATCCTGTTCTAAATCCTCTAGGCTCCATTCCTTATAAAATTGCCTTAAATAATCTTTCATAAATTCATGTCTTGATAATGCAATTTCTTTTCCAACCTCTGTATGCATGCGGTCTTTTAGTAATAGCAGTTTGTCATAAAAATGGGCAATTCCGGTACTCTTGTCCCCTTCTTCATATATGGGTCTGTTTAATCTCCCTCCATAGGCAAAAGTTCTGGCTATGGCTATGGCTCCAATGGCTTCCAGCCGGTCGGCATCTTGAACAATTTTTCCTTCCAGGGTTCTCGGTGTCTTCCCACTGGAAAAAGAGAGGTTTTGAATAATGTCCAACACATGCTCCATCTGGGAGGCTGTATAGCCGATCTTTAGTAATTCTTCTGACAAACTTCTGATTGCCTCCTCTATGTTGGGAGCAACTTTTTTATCAATGATGTCGTGGGTTAACCCGGCAACGTTGATAATTTCCATATCCACATCCCCGGTCATCTTGTTTCCGATATGATTTGCTATTTTCATTACCCTTAAGGAATGAGAAAAATCATGGGCGGTAACTTCCGTGTGCAATTTACTTAATGCGTATTCTTTTACCTTGTCCAATTTATTCAAACGATCTCCTCCTCCCATAAATTTTTCACAGCTCCTTTTCAGAATTCAAGGAAATGAACCGGTATTATCTTGTGCCCATTTTATTAAAGCCCAACTCGTTGGTTGCCCCGATTATGGACTGTATTTCCACTTCTATATTCCGGTCTTGTTCCATGCCTTCTTCAGCTTGATCTGATGAATCGATTTTTCCAATTACTTTATCCATAGGGGCTAGCATGATCGTTTCATTGGCATTCCCGGTTGACACTACCGCATCCGCTTTCGGATCAGCATCTGCCAGAGACTGGGAAGTGCCGTCACGGCCTGCATACTCATCGGTTACAAGCACGGTTTTGATTCCTTTCTCCTCAATTTTTCTACAATTCATCATTAAATCGGTGTCTGTGTTTCCATACTCTTCTTTTGAAATGATGACACCGTTCAAGCCTAATTGCTCTACCAATTCTGCTGTTTTGTTGGAGGCTTGATCTTTATCCTCTAAGGTGACGTTTTGATTGGTGATAATCACCCCGCAAAAATTGAGATCTTTACCGTGACGCTCATATAAATCTTCAATGATCGGATTGTTCAAATGATGATAGGAGGTATTCTTATCGGAGGCGATTACGCAGTTGCTGCTGACAATCGCTCCGTCCATGACTTCTGTGGGATACATCAACCTAGGTGTTATCTCTTTAGCGTCCACACCATAGACATATGTATCGTGTCGGAGCCCCTGGCTTTGAAGCATATAAACGTAACCCACCTTTGGTAAGTCCGGGTACTTATGTCCTTGTGCTTCTATGGGTAGGGTTTCGTAGACGGTTTTATCTTGAGTTCTTACCTTTTCACAGCTTTTGCCTATATACCGGGCAATTTTAAGACCCGCCAGCCGCAGAGCCTCTTCATACCGCTGGGTTTCCAAACCACTTATCGGTTCACAGTCCAACACGAGATTTTTCATTTTTGAAAAGGGCGTGTACGCTGCTCCCGGACCGGACATGTCGATAATTCCTTCCTTTACTCCGGCAACTTCTCCGAGGGGTACTACTGCCACATTTTTAAAGGCTTTGGTAACACCCTCGCCCACCGGATCCGCACCGCCGAGCAAGCCGGGGAACAACTCACCAGCTCCCGAAACTTTAACTCTGGGTTCAATTACATCACGAACGGAATATAGACGGACGGATTCTCCGGGTTTAACAATGTCGATGTGAACTTTGGCAATTCGCTTATCTTCCTTAATGATTTTAATGATTTCCTCTCTGTTCACGGTTAAAGTGGTACCACGAATCCCGGTATCCTCTCCGAAGATCATATCATCCAGCCAAAATTTTTCCAACGTAAGCTTCATAATCCTCCTCCTCCCTATTGATAAAGATCATTCTTCATCTTTCAAGCAGACCGCTACCCTAAGCCTTTACGTCTTGTTTTGATTGACTATTCCGAAAACTTCAGATGCATTTTTCCTGCGATCTACGCTTCCTCCTCTAGTTTAGCCTTCCTCTGCTATATCATTAACGATTTCATATAGTATGTTTTCATCGAGCACGGTAAAACTTGCATTTTCATCTCCATATAATCTTCCAATCACTGCTTCGTTTACCGTAATCAAAAAATTCCCTTCCCTAGTATGAAAATCCAAATAAAAATCCTCTACCGGATCATGGATTTCCTCGGTTTCCTCCAGGTTCATATTTCGTGGTTTTTCAACAATCTCATCGATTGTCTCTTGGTCTTCAATGACTGCAACGGTTGTGCCGTCGTCCAACCTTATTTCGATTTTCTCCACTTCCCTACCACCGATTAACTCTTGTATCTTGTCACCATAGGTTACACTTCCGTTTTGAAAAAAAATAAAAACCATGATCAGTGCTACAGAGATTAATAGAAAGATTCCCCGATTCTTCATTATATCTCCTCCAATTCTTGAATTCAGTTAAAAGTACTCTATGCCTTCCATTTTAACCCCACAAAAAAACATCTCGATTATGGATCTTACAGTAGTTGTGCCACCTATTAGATTATACATCCACAAATACCGACCCCTGCTTATTCTCCCGTTTTTCTGCAGCAGGGTATTCTTCTATACCATACTCGGTGTGACCAGGTACAAGCCTTTGGATACCACGGTAATAAATGTAAGAATATATAATGAAGATACCCTTATTAGGTTACGACTAACATAATAAGAAATGTCCTGGGAATGTAAAGCAAGTACCATAGCTATCATTATGCTTCAACTTTTAAGTGAACAATTATGTACTCATTATTTAATCCTTATACCATAACCATGTGCCTTAGGTTTCCTCTTCCGTCCCCTTCCTAAACCTCATAAGATTCCATGCAAAAAGGCCCTGTCGAGGAGAACAGAAAGGATCTTTTCACTTTGCTCAAATCAATCTATCATGTTCCATTTGTCGTCGAAGGAGTGCAAACCTTCGAGCAAAAGATTCTCTCCTTGTATCCGGAAGTCGGTCTTTTCACCAGGAATTCTCAAAACTCCCTTATCATCAAAGCTCATAGCAAAACTATAACCTTCCTCGGTGTGGAAAAGGACAATATAATTACGCCCCATCGCTGTACGTGTCCGATTGAGTTCCATTTCAGATAGATCCGAGGTTAATTTTGATATTTTCTCCTGCGAAATTAATCTTATATTTTTATCCTCTTTTTGCGTGTAATGTCGAATGGAAATTTCAGAAATAGTTTTTCCTCCTAAATTTCTTTCCAGGAGGTTTCCATAAGTGGTCTGCCGTTGGTTTATAAAAACAAAGGAAACAATGACTATTCCTAGTAGTATGAAAAATTTCAATAATAACTTCTTATTTTTCATGCAACTCTCTCCCATTCTTTTCTTTCAAAGAGTGAACACTTCGGTACCAAGTCTATATAGCTACTATGCCGGGCTATTAGTATTTATGATATGTTTTTCTTTTTTATTGTTCCAAAATTTAGAAAATATAGTGTCATTATACCATTAAAAATCTTGGTCTTTCAAGGGAGTATTCTGAATAAAGATATAATTCTCCCCGTCGGATAAATCCTCAGCGAACCTGTAATCAAGATAGTGAAAGTTTTTTAATGCCTCTACATCCTTGACCTTCTCCTCCGCCATAAAGCGAACCATTTCACCCCTGGCCATTTTTACCCGGGCTGCTTTTTCTACGACTTTGCCCTTTTCCCTCTCTCCGAAAACACAGTTGACCAGGCGAATGGAGTCGTTCATATAAGGGGTAATGCTTTTACTGTATTCCTTGGATGCCAGGTTTACGATACAATCACTTTCCGAAAACAGCTGTTTTGCCAACTTCCCTCCCCAATAATCATAGAGGGTTGCAGCTTCAAACGCCTTCAATTTCGAGGCCATCTCCAGCCGGTAGGGCACCACACCGTCAAAGGGACGAAGAATGCCGTAAAAGCCCGATAAAATCCGCAGGTGCTCTTCTAGGTATTCCAATTCGTCATTGTCGAATACCCCCGGGGCCATATATTGATACTGTATCCCTTCATAGGCCAGGATCGCCGGGGTTAGTTGCCGGGTAAGGTCCATGTTTTGAATTCGATTGTAATTCTCATTTGCTATTTTATCACTGCATTTCCAAAGTTTTTTTAACTCTTCATAACTGATACTCCTTAAATATTTTAAAAGCTTTTCCGTCTCCTCTAAGAAATCCGGTAAGCTCCTGTATTCTAAGGAATCCGTGTCCCGCGTCATTTTCTTTGCCGGTGAAATAATTATTCGCATAATTGCCTCCTGTCTAATCCAAATTTCTGTTCCTTAGTTAAAATCCATTTTATAGGTGTTCACGCCAACTTTCCACGCCTTTTTTGAAGGTCACCAGAGACCCTAACCGATCGCATAAATCTTGATCCGGAAATTCTTTAGCTAAATATTTTTCTTCACGCCTCGGATCTGTCATGGAACTTGTAATTTGATAAAAAGAAACAATTTAGCTCTTCGTTATAACTCCAGACCTCTAGAAAGCCCTCCAATGCTTTTTCCCATGGTTCCACTGATAAGCTCCATCCCTTCTTTTCCGATTTGCTTAGCATTTTAATTTATACTTCTTTTGCACTCATTAAGGCATTCTAAAATGAAAAGATCCAGCGCTTTTAGACCTTTCCAGCGATTCATAAAATTTTCGAGGATAATTGGAATATAAACAAAACCATCCGCAGCATATTTATTAGCTTTTTTAATAGCCGCCTCTTTA
>Ga0207421_10006250_pt1 | contig 13033 bp, 5 predicted proteins | sample SodLakKL_010_SED_4_FD_187542 | JGI IMG/M metagenome (GOLD analysis project Ga0207421, IMG submission 187542) | Alkaline sediment microbial communities from Lake Tanatar, Kulunda Steppe, Russia - 8KL_010_SED (SPAdes) (version 2) | ecosystem: Environmental > Aquatic > Non-marine Saline and...
CCCGCCTGTCGGTCGATCGGCTCGCGGATCGGCTCGTTCCACCGTCCGGGCTCTCGGAGGCCACTCGGGAGCTGCTGCACGTCCTGCTCGGCCTTGATATCGGCGCCATGCACGACTGGCCCACCACGACCCTCGCTGCATCAACCGTCGGCACCGACACCTCCACCGTCACCACCGAGCTCGACAAGGCCCGCAAGCGGTGGGCCGAGTACCGGCCAGAACTGGTCGCGGTCCGCCAGGAGCTCGTCGAGTGGCTCGCCACCCGGGGTGGGGTGGCCACCGGGGATGAGGCTGCGGAACTGCTGCTGACCCGGCGTGGCTCCCGCCACGAGGACCCACATCGCTCGCGCCGGGCGCGTGCCGTTGTGCGAGCCTGTCTGGAGGCCGAGGCGTTCATCTCCCAGCCGCGCTTCCGTGGGGTGCGCGTCGGCGACCAGCTGCTGCTCGCACTCGACCGTCCGATGCTGGTCGAGGGCCGCGGCAACGTGGCCTGGGCCGCCGATCCGCTCGTCGAGGCGGCTGCTGCACTCGGTGAGACCGCTGCCGCGCTGGTTGAGGACCGCCAGGTCGTCACCCCGACCCAAGCACTGGCTGTCCTGCGAGCTGTCGAGTTGCCAGCGCTCCCAGACGGAGCCGCGTTCGACGACACCCGCATCGTGCGGCTCGCCGCAGCGGCGTCCGGCAACGCAGCGGTCTCCTCACGGGGTGAGCTCTACCTGCGCGGCCTGCCAGCCGCACGCGCGGCTGCAGCCGCCCGGCTGACGCTGCTCGACCGGCACGGGCTCACCCCCGACCAGGTCCGTGAGCGCGTCCGTGCCCGGTTTCCGAAGACGACCGACCTGCCGGCGCGGCCCGAACTCGACCAGCTCCTCGCTGATGCTGAGGTGGGACTGGCATGGGACGCCTCGGTCCAGCGCTACCGCCTCCCGGACGTCGTGGGTGCCCCGTCGTTGACCTCGATGTCGGTCGCTGGCACGCGCTACAGCACGATGTCGGCCGCGGACGTCGAGGTGGACGAGCTCGATCGGCTGCTCGGTCGTCTGGTCGAGGAGGGCGGGTTCGTCGCCGCGACCGTCAGCCCGTCCAGTGTCGACCGCGCCGCGCGTGCCGTCGCGGACCGGTTGGGTGCGACGTTGTTGGACCTTGACACTGCGCTAATCGGCCACATGCGCGACGTGGCCGCCGAGGCCAACGCCACCTGGGAGGTCGTCGTCGCCGCCGACGCCGCACCGTCAACCGACGCGAGGTTCAAGGCCCTCGAACGCCTCGTCCACCGGGCGCTGGACCGCCTGGACGAACAGGTCCGCGGCGCAGGTGAGCGTGTGGTCGTGACCGGCCTCGGTCTGCTCGCCCGCTACCACGCCACCGGTCTGCTCGAACGGTGGCGCGAAGACCTCACCCGACCCGACGGCGCCGCACCCCCGGGCGACTTGCGTGGGCTCGTGTTGGTCGTGCCCGGCACCGACCGTGACCAGCAACCGACCATCGAGGGCACCGCCATCCCCGTGGTGACCGCTGCCCAGTGGGCTCGTATCCCCACCGCCTGGCTCCAGAAGGCCGCGGCGTGACGGATGTCGCAGCCAGCCTGCACCCTGTCACCTACCCTGAAGGGCAAGGGAAGGATCGACGATGTCGCCTCGAGTGCTCGAGCCGAGCGCGGAGGAGCTCCGCGCCCGTCGTGAGCGCCTGTTGGCGCGCCTCGGGCGGTCTCGCGAGAGCCTTGAGGCTGCGGCCGATGCGGGCCAGCTCACGAGTGAGGAGTTCTGGCTCTGGGAGGACCTGCGGGACGTGGAGTTCCTCCTCGGTGACGATGGCGTCGCCTGACACCGAGCTGCTGCGAGAAGCAGAGGCGTTCGCCGACGACATCGCGGACCTCCTCGACCGCACCGTCACCGTCGATGCAGCGGTCCGGGCGCAGGTGCGTGGTGCTCGGATCCTCGTCGGTGCTTTTCAACCGGACGGTGAGGCGACGAGCATCCCGCTGCAGGTCCGTGGGGAGCACCGACTCGATCTCCGGGTGCGCTTCCAGTGCGAGTGGGACTTCGCCCGCCGGTTCCTGGCCATCGCGTCATCCGAGTTCGCGCTCAAGCTGCCCCACGTGTCCGAGCCGCTGATCCGCTTCGATTACCTACGCTCCCACACCTGGTCGCCGGCGCACGTCCAGCTGCACGGCGAGTCCGCGGCTCTCGGTTGGCTGCACGCCTTCACGGGCTCCACCAAGCCGCCGAAGGTCCAGGAGTTGCACCTCCCGGTGGGCGGCAAGCGGCTGCGGCCATCGGTGGAGGACGTGCTGGAGTTCGCGATCCGCGACCTCGGCGTCGACCCTCATCCGGGTGCACAGCAGCGCATCGACGAGGGTCGCACGCGTTGGCGTCGCCGTCAGGTAATGGCGGCGATCCGTGACGTCGTCAAGGACGACCCGGAGGGTGCCCCTTCGGACCTCCAGGCCGCGATTGCCCAGGCGGTGCAGGACGTTGCCGACAACTGACGCACAGGCGAGGGCGGCGAGAGGAGGAGCGAGCGTGACCGGTATCGGTGAAGCAGACGAGGGGGACGCCCGATGATCGACGCCGCGGAGCTGCTCGCCGACACCCGCAAGCTCGCCGACCGCCTGGTCGACGACCTCCGTGAGCGCACCGAGACCCACGACGAGTCACGCATCCACGTCCAGCGCGTGTACTCCCTGGCGACCGCCGCCGGCCGGACCGACAAGACTTTCGAGGAGTGGCGCGAGGATCTGCTCGCCCAGGTCGCTGCCGGCTGGGTCCTCGGCTGCGTGCTCGTCCGGTTCTGCGAGGACAACGGTCTCTACGACACCCCGCTACTGTCCGGCCCTGGTGACCGGCGACGTCTCGCCGGTGATCATCGGGCAGCGTTCTTCGCCGACGACCCCACCACGGATGACCGTGGCTGGCTGCGCGAGGTCTTCGCCCGGTACGCGAAGCTGCCCGGCACCTCCGGCATCTTCGGTGAGCGCAACCCGCTGTGGCAGCTCTCACCGGGGCCCGACGGGGCGAAGGCGCTGGTCGGGCTGTGGTGGGCCACAGATGACGAAGGTCGTGTGCTGCGCCACGACTTCACCGACCCGTCGCTCGACACCCGGTTCCTCGGCGACCTCTACCAGGACCTGTCCGAACACGCGCGCAAGCAGTACGCGCTGCTCCAGACCCCGGAGTTCGTCGAGGAGTTCATCCTCGACCGGACCCTCGACCCTGCCATCGAAACGTTCGGGCTGGCCGAGACGAAGATGATCGATCCGACCTGCGGGTCAGGTCACTTCCTGCTGGGCGCGTTCGACCGGGTGCTCGAACGCTGGCAACAGGCCGAGCCCGGGACCGACGTCCGCGAGCTGGCGCAGCGGGCCCTGGACGCCGTGAACGGGGTCGACATCAACCCGTTCGCGGTCGCCATCGCTCGGTTCCGCTTGCTCGTGGCCGCGCTCCGAGCCAGCGACATCCACCGACTTACAGACGCGCCCGACTTCCGCATCAACGTAGCCGCGGGTGACAGCCTCCTCCACGGAACGCGTTCCGGCCAGTTCCTGTCCGGCACCGAGGGCTTCGACGACACCCTCCAGCATCACTATCCGACCGAGGATGCCGAGGAGGCCGAGCGCATCCTCCAGGCTGACACCTACTCGTGTGTCGTCGGGAACCCGCCCTACATCACCGTGAAGGACAAGGCGCTCAACACGGCGTACCGCAGCCTCTACGACACCTGCCACCGGCAGTATTCGCTCGGTGTCCCGTTCACCGAACGGTTCTTCCAGCTCGCAGCGCCCACAACCGCTTTCGCGGAAGCGGGCTACGTGGGGATGATCACCGCGAACTCCTTCATGAAGCGGGCTTTCGGTAAGAAGTTCATCGAGGAGTTCGTGCCTGGCCTCGACCTCACCCACATCATCGACACATCAAGAGCGCCGATCTTCCCACAGTTCAACAACCTCAAGACGGTCGTGCTACTCGGGCGCGCCCGGCGTCCGTCAAGCGAGTTCGTCCGCACCGTGCTAGGCATTCGCGGTGAGCCGGGGAGTTCAACGCGCCCTTCTCAGGGCCCAGTCTGGACATCGATTACGTCGATGATCGATCAGCCCGGGTCGGAGAACGACTACATCAGCGTCGAAGATGTGCGGCGGGTTGACCTTGCTAGCCACCCTTGGTCTCTGCAGGGCGGCGCTGCCCCGAAGGTGAAGTCTAGAGTCGAGGGGGCATCGTCCCAGCGACTTGCAGGAGCAGTGGAGGAGGTTGGCTTCGGTGCGGTGACTCGTGAGGACGAGGTGTACCTGGTCGGTCGCGGGCCGGCACTCCGCAAAGGGGTGAGCGACGCACATCTGCGACCGCTTGGAGCCGGTGACGACATCAGGGACTGGGGTGCTCCAGACGTCGACGAGGCGTTGTGGCCGTACAACTCGGTGTCTCTGCAAGCCGAGGCCGACGAGGGACTCCTGCGGTTTCTCTGGCCCTACCGGACGCAGCTGTCAGACCGCGTCGCGTACGGCAAGACGCAGTTGGAACGCGGCCTGCACTGGTACGAGTACTCAATGTTCTTCGAGCGCCGTTTTCGGACGCCGTTGTCGATCGTCTTCTCGTTCATGGCGACTCACAACCACTTCGTGCTCGATCGAGGGGGAAAGGTGTTCAAGCAATCGGCGCCTGTGGTCAAGCTGCCGGAGGGCGCGACGGACACCGACCACCTAGAACTGTTGGGGCTGCTGAACTCATCGGCGGCCTGCTTCTGGATTCGGCACACAGCTCATGCGCACCCCGGTGGTGCTGAGCCTTGGGAACATCACTTCGAGTTGGACGCGACGAAGCTACGAGAGTTCCCGCTAGCCCCAAACCGCCCTCGAGTGTGGGCTGAGGCGTTGGACGGGGCGGCGCAGCGGCTCAGCGAGGTTCTACCGAAAGCGGTTGCCGATCGGTCAGCCCCGACGCGGGCGGTGCTCGATGAGGCTGCTGCTGAGGCGACAGCGTTGCGGTCGCGGATGGTGGCGTTGCAGGAGGAGCTGGACTGGGCCTGCTACCACTTGTACGGGCTGACGGACGAGGAGTTGACGTTCTCGCTAGACGAGCTACCGCGGCTGCAGAAGGGCGAGCGGACGTTTGAGATCGCGCTTGCCCGGGAGATCGCTGCCGGTGAGGCTACATCGATGTGGTTCGACCGGCACGACTCGACACCGATCACCGAACTGCCCGGCCACTGGCCCGACGGCTACCGCCAGCTCGTGGAGCGTCGCCTGGAGCTGATCGGCTCGGATCGGGCGATCGGGCTGCTGGAGCGTCCCGAGTACAAGCGGCGGTGGAACTGGGCCGAGCTGCCGGACCTCGAACGAGACGCGCAGCGGACGTGGCTGCTCGATCGGCTCGAAGCGATGCTGTCGGCCGGCGACCCGAACGAGCCCGAGGTCACGACCGTCGCGCGCCTCGCGGATCAGCTGCTGCGCGACGACGTCGCTCGTGCCGTGCTCGAGGACCTTGAAGGGTCGCAGGCCGACCCGGTGAAGGTGGTCGGGCAGTTGGTCGCCTCGGACGGGGTGCCGTACCTCGCCGCGATGCGGCTCAAGGAGTCGGGGCTGCGGACCCGGCAGGCATGGGAACGCACCTGGGCGCTGCAGCGCATCGAGGACCAGGTCGATGCCCGCGCGGCGCTGCCGGCTGAACACGCCGACCATCTCGACGCGAGCGCGTTGGCGCTGGCGAAGAAGGAGGCCGGGGTCGACAAGATCCCGGTGCCGCCGAAGTACAAGTCGTCCGACTTCCGCGACCAGACCTCGTGGCGGCTGCGCGGCAAGCTCGACGTGCCCAAGGAACGTTTCGTCCTGTACCCGCGCACCCGCCTGGGTGCTGACACCTCGACGGTGGTCGGTTGGGCCGGGCGGGATCACGTGCAGCAGCTGCGGGCGCTCGCCGGGCTGTACACCTCCCGGAAGCACGATGGCGCGGAGGTGGGGGAGCTCACGCCGATGCTCGCCGGGACGGCGGAGCTTCTGCCGTGGGTGCTGCAGTGGCACGACGACCCCGACCCGGTCTTCGGCGACCGGATGGGGCAGTACTTCACCGGCTTCCTCGACAGCGAACGGGCTGCTCTTGGCCTGACCGCTGACGATCTGACCGCCTGGCGGCCCTGACCGACACCGACGACCCTGAAGGTCCCGACATCGTGACGACCGAACGCCTCCTGAAGGACCTCGTCCGCATCCCGACGAGCGTGCAGAAGTCCGACTTCGTCGTGTCGCTGGCCGGCGGGATCACCGACCCGGCACGGACCGTCGGCGACTACGTCGTGACTCGTGACCTGGCCGAGTGCTTCGACCAGGCACTTGCCCTGATCGGCTCGGCGCTGTCCGATCAGCGGTCCAAGGGTGCCTATCTGCATGGTTCGTTCGGGTCCGGGAAGTCGCACTTCATGGCGGTGCTGCATCTGTTGCTGCAGGGCAACCCGGATGCCCGGGCCATCGCCCGGCTCGCGCCGGTCATCGCCAAGCACGATGAACCGCTACGCGGCTCGGATGTCCTGCTGGTCCCGTACCACTTCATCGGTGCCGCGTCGATGGAGGCCGGGGTGCTGGGCGGCTACGTCGATTTCGTCCGCGCCAGGTTCCCCGATGCGCCGCTCCCGGCCGTGTTCCTTGACGACAAGATCTTCGACGATGCCCGACGTGAGCGGACCGAACAGGGCGACGAGACGTTCTTCCGGAGGCTGTCGCGGGGCTCGCTAGGCCTGGAAGGGTTCGGTGATCTGGCCGGCGGGTGGGACGCCGACAGCTTCGAACGGGCGCTTGCCGCCCCGCCGGACGACGAGGACCGTCGGCGCCTGGCAGCGGACCTCATCGACACGTTCTTCACCTCCTATGCCGACCTTGCCGCCGGGTCGGGGGAGGGCTACGTCCCGCTCGACGAGGGGCTGGCCGCGATCTCCCGGCATGCCAAGGACCTCGGCTACGACGGCGCGATCCTGTTCCTCGACGAGCTGATCCTGTGGCTGGCGACCCGCATGGCCGACCCGGACTTCGTCTCCCGCGAGGGTGCGAAGGTCGGGCTGCTCGTGGAAGGGTCCGCGCCGCGGGTAATCCCGCTGATCTCGTTCATCGCCCGGCAGCGCGACCTGAAGGACTTCATCGGCGACGGCATCCCGGGTGCGCAGAAGGCGTCGTTCTCCCACGGTGTGCAGTGGTGGGACGGCCGGTTCTCGACCATCACGCTGTCGGACGCGAACCTGCCGGCGATCGTCGAGCAGCGGCTGCTCAAGCCCGTGTCCGAGTCCGCCCGGCAGGAGCTCGACGAGGCCTTCGAGCGGTTCACCTCCCGGGCCGACCGGGCGCTGGACACGCTGATGACCGACGAGGCCGACAAGGCCGCGTTCCGCCGGTCCTACCCGTTCTCACCGGCGCTCATCAAGGTGCTCGTCGGGGTGTCGGCGTTCCTGCAGCGTGAACGCACGGCCCTTCGGCTGCTGATGCAGCTGCTGGTCGACCGGCGTGACCAGCTCACCGTCGGCCAGCTCGTCCCGATGGGGGACCTGTGGGATGTGATCGACGCGGGGGAGGAGCCGTTCGATCAGGCGCTGCGACGCCACTTCGCGAAGGCCCGGGCGCTGTACACCCGGAAGCTCCGACCGCTGCTGCTCGACGCGCACAACCTCACCGATGAACAGGTGGAGGACCTCGATCCGCGTCACGCGTTCTTCGGTGACGACCGGCTGGTCAAGACCCTGCTGCTCGCCGCGCTTGTCCCCGACGTGGACGCCGTCCGGGGCATGACCCTCAGGCGGCTGACCGACCTCAACCACGGCACGATCCGCAGCCCCGTCCCGGGTGGGGAGCGCGGCAACGTCCTGCAGAAGGTCCGGCGTTGGTCCGCCTCCGTCGGGGAGCTCCGCATCGACGGCGACGACCAGGACCCGTCCGTGTCGCTGCAGCTCGTCGGTGTGGACGTCGGGGCCATCATCGAGCAGGCCTCGTCGCACGACAGTGCAGGAGCCCGGCTGCGTACGGTCCGGGACCTGCTCGGGGCCGCGCTAGGTGTCGACACCCAGAACGCGCTGCTGCCGTCCTACCGGCATCTGTGGCGCGGCCGTCAGCGTGAGACCGCCCTGGCCTTCGCGAACATCGCCGATCAGCGGGAGCTGCCGGACCACGAGTTCCGCTCGACCCTGGAGACCCCCAAGGTCGTCATCGGCTACCCGTTCGATGACCGCTTCGGCCCGGTCGACGACCTCGCCCGTGTGCAGGATCTGCGCGAACGGATCGGACCGGTCCCGACGCTGTGCTGGGTGCCGCGGTCGTTGACCGACCGGGCCAAGACCGACCTCGGCAAGCTCGTCATCCTCGAGTTCCTCCTGACCGGCGACCGGCTCGACCAGCACACCGCCCACCTGCCTCAGCTGCAGCGCATCGAAGCGAAGGAAGTGCTCAACGGGCAGCGTGAGCAGCTCAAGGCCCAGATGGTCGAGGTGCTCCGGCAGGCCTACGGCGTGGCCGCCGCCGATCCGACGTTCGTGCAGGACGACATCGACCTCGGCGACCAGTTCCCCACGCTCGACGGCGCTGTGACGGTCCGGCCGCCGACCGCGACCAGCCTCAAGGACGCGTTTCACCAGCTGCTCGACCAGCTGTGGTCCGCGGTCGCACCTGCGCACCCGGCCTTCCCCGAGGAGGTCCGCAAGGCCGACCTCGTCCGCACGCTCGAGCTGATCGCCGAGGCCGCACGCGCCTCCGACCGCCGGCTGGAGGTCGCCCCGGCCGACCGGCGGCTGCTGACCAAGGTCATCGCCCCTCTCAAGCTCGCCACGGTCGGTGAGGCCCACCTGGTGCTCGACTGGCACTGGCGCGACCACGTCCACCGGATGCGTGCCGCCGACCCTGGACCGCTCACCGTCGCACGGCTACGTGAGTGGCTGGACCAGCCCGACCGGATGGCGCTGGACCCACCGCTGGTCAGCCTCGTTGTGTCCGCCTACGCGCTCGACCAGGACCTCGTGCTGCGCCTCGATGGCATGACCCTGCATCCGACCGTTGACCGGCTTGACCCACGGGTCGAGCTCACCACCGTCCCACTGCCCTCCGAGGAGGCCTACCGGTCTGCGGTTGAGCGGGCCGCCGCCGTGTTCGGCGTACCCGGTAGCCCGCTGCTCTCCGCCGCGAACGTCAGCGACCTCGCGACGGCACTGCGGCGTGAGGCCGAACCGATGCGCGAGGCAGTCCAGGCCGTGCCGGCGGCGATCGCCCGGCTGGCTGACCGGTTCGGTGTCGAACGAGGCCAGGTCCGCGAACGCAACGCCGAGGTGGGTCGCTCGCTCGTGCAAGGTGTCCTCGGAGCCGACTCCGACCGGGCGGCGGTCGAGTTCCTCGCCGAGCTGTCGTTGCCGTCGAGCGCCGAACACCTGGGTGCGTCGATCAAGCAAGCCGCGAAGGTCGCCGCGGCGATCGAACGGGCGAACCTCGACCTTCTGGACATCGCGTTCGCCGTCGAGGGTGAGCATGCGGCCGAGGCGGCCGTGATCCGCGACCGGCTCGTCGATGCGATCGGCCGCGACCAGTTCTCGGCAGACCTCGCGACCGTCCTCACAACCGCCGAGCGTGATGCGACCGAGCTGCTGCGACGCACCACCGTCATCGCTCCGCCACCGCCGAAACGGCCGACCGATCTGCCTGCATCGGGGTCCCGGTCAGTCGAAGGCGCGGAGGCGTCGAAGCTGCTGCGGCAGCTCGCAGACAGCGGCCGGCTGCGCCGGGTCGACGTCACCTGGGAGCTCGAGGAGTGACCAGCACACCGCCAGCACCTCCTGCGAGCCCAGCTGCGCCTGGCGGCGTGCGGCGTGTGGCCGAACCGGAGCTTCGTGGCCTGCTCGGACAGGTCGCTGCCGACCTTGGACGCAACCACGCACTGGAGGCGCCGAGCGGCCAGGACCGCTGCCGGCTGGTGCTCGTTGCTGCCGCCGCACAGTGGGACGGCCAACCGGTGCTCGACACCCATCTCGGCCCGGTCCGGGTCGTCGCCGCGGCCTCGCCCCTCGCCGTCCGGATCGCGATGGTCGACCATCCGGACGAGTTCCTGGCGGTCCTCACCCCGCTCGGACGGGACCAGCTGGGCGAGGAGGTGCTGGCCCGCGCGTGGCGGCACAGCGTCCGCAGGCCGTCGGCGTGGGACGCGGTCAGCTCGCTGTTTAAGGTCACCCAGCTGGACCCCTCCCTGCGCGACGACGCCTGGATGGTCGAGCTGCTCGTGCGGCTCGCACCACCCGGCGGCTACCCCCAGCCGACCACCGGCCTGCTCGACCGGACCACCGCCTGGCGGACCCTGCTGCGGCACGGGCTCGGGCTCGACCGCCGTCAGCCGACCACCTTGGACCTGCTCGCTTGGGCCGCGGACCCGGCGACGCCGGAATGGCTCCGCCGCCTTGACCAGCAGGCACAGCAGCGGGTAGCCGACCGGCTCTCGGTCGACATCGGACCGGCAGCCGCACCGCTGCTCCACCTCGCTGCATCCGGCCGGAGTGCCGACCTGCTGCCGTTGGGGCTCGTGGTCGATGCGCTGTGGCCGCAGCCCGATCCGGCTGTGCGGATCCGGCTCGAGGAACGTCACCTCGACCGTCAAGCACTCACCGATGCGGCTGCCACGGACTGGGCCAACGCGGCCCGCACCGCGCTGCCGTCGCAAGACGACCGCAGCAGCGTGGTGTCCTCCGCCGAGGCCATCCTCGCCGACCTCGACCCGGACCGCACCGCCGATTCGCCTGTGCTGCCCTCCGGGCTCACCCGGCGCCTCGAACGGCTCGGCACCGCGCTGCTCGCCGCCCTCGACCACACCAGCTCAGCCGACCTGCAGACGGTCGAGGCATCGCTCGCCGCCGTCCGTGACCACGCCGGTGCAGCCGCTGCGTCCGACCGGCTCGCGGCGGCCGAGGCCGCGGTCCGGCTGTGCCGACGGCGGGCCGCCGGTACCCAGGCCCGTCAGGACGGCGACCTGCAGCAGCTCACCCGCCACTACCTCGACGACGGCGCGTGGGTCGATGCTGCCCGGCACTGCATCGCTGCCGGCGAGACCGTCGGCTCCCTCGTCGACGCCTACGGGCGTCTCGCCGCCTCGATCGACGCCGAACGAAAGGCCCGGGACCGGACCTACGCCGCCGGGGTCGCGTCCGAGGCCACCCCGCCGGGCCCGCCGTCGTCGCTGGAGGCCCAGCGACCGCTGCGGATCGAGGATCTCCTCGCAACGGTCGTCGCGCCCTTGGCCACCCAGCGGCCGGTGCTACTGCTGGTCATCGACGGGCTGTCACACGCGGCGCTGCCGCCGTTCCTCGAGGACCTGCGTGCAGAGGGGTGGCAGACCCACGGTCCGGCTGGCCGCCCGATGCCCGGAGTCCTCGCCGCCCTGCCGACCATCACCGTCGTGTCACGGGCCAGCCTGCTGACCGGGACGATCACGACCGGAGGGCAGAACGTCGAGCGGGACGGCTTCGCGGGCAACGACGCGTTGCTGGCGAGCACGGGCGGGCAACCACCGCTCCTGTTCCACAAGCGAGATCTCCGCACCCACGATGGGGAGATCGCGCCCGGCCCCCGCGACGCCATCGCCGACCCGGATCAACGGATCGTCGGGGTCGTCGTCAACGCCGCCGACGATCACCTCGCCAAGGGCGACCAGCTCCGCCTCGCCGACGGCCTCGACGGCATCCCGGTGCTGCGACCGCTGCTGGCCGAGGCGCTCACCGCCAGCCGGGCCGTCATCCTGACCAGCGACCACGGCCACATCCTCGGCTCCCACCAGCGGGTGGTCACCGGCGGTGCCGGGGAGCGCTACCGGAACGACGACGGCCGGGACCTCGCGGAGGACGAGGTCCGGCTCCACGGCGCCCGGGTCGTGGACCCCGGTGCCGGGCAGCAGGGGATCGGGGCACGGCTCGTCGCCGTCGCGGACGACGGGGTCCGCTACACCCCGGTCGCCAAGCACGGCTACCACGGCGGTGCCACACCGGCCGAGGTGCTGTGCCCACTGCTGGTCCTGACCGCAGGGGCGGACGAGCTGCCGGGCTGGGCGGCCCGGCCGGTCGACGTCCCCGCCTGGTGGTCCCCGGAGGAGGCAGCGCTCGACCTGGACGCGGCTGCAGCGCCCACACCGGTCCCCGCAGCCGAACCCGCTGCGGCGCGGGACGAGCCGCAGCTCAGCCTGCTAGACAGCCACCTAGAGGCCGCTCCGTCTGTATCTACGGCAGCGGAGGGCAGCCCGTGGGTCGAGCAGCTGCTGGCCTCGCCACGACTCGCCGACCAGAAGCGGCTCGCGGGACGCGCCCGACTCGACGATGGCGAGCTCGGGCGGCTCGTCCGGCTCCTGGTCGCTGCAGGAGGGACCGCGTCCGGTGCAACCCTGCAGCGCACGCTGGAGCTGCCCGCGACCCGGCTGCGCGGCAAGCTCGAAGCCGCCCGCAGCCTGCTCGACGTCGACGGGTACGCCATCCTGCGGATCGAGGCCGATGGCACCGCCACCCTCAACATGCGCCTGCTAGCCGACCAGTTCGAGATCGACGTGCCGGAGGCCCCCCGATGAGCCCGGTCGACGTCCAGCAGGTCTCCCCGGTCCGACGGCGCGAGATCATCGATGCGCTTCGCCGGGGGACCGTCCCGCAGCGCGGCCTCGACGTACTCGCCGTCGGCGTCGACGAGCTTGCGCCCACGTTCGACGCCGAGCTCGCCGTGGTCGCCAGCGGCGGGTCCGGGTTCAAGGCCATCCGCGGCGAGTACGGCGCAGGCAAGACCTTCGTGACGCGGTGGCTCGCCGAACGCGCCCGGCAGCAAGGCTTCGCGTCCGCGGAGGTGCAGGTCTCCGAGGGTGAGACGCCCCTGCACCATCTCGAGACCGTCTACCGCCGGGCGGTCGAGCGGCTCGCCACCCCCGACCAGCCCACCGCGGCGCTCCGGTCGGTCATCGACGGCTGGTTCTTCGCCCTCGAGGAGGAGGTGCTGGCGGGCGGGCAGGTCGACGAACGTGACGAGCAGGCGCTCCTTGCAGCGACCGAGGACCTCGCCGAGCGGCGG
>Ga0207421_10006251_pt1 | contig 13030 bp, 7 predicted proteins | sample SodLakKL_010_SED_4_FD_187542 | JGI IMG/M metagenome (GOLD analysis project Ga0207421, IMG submission 187542) | Alkaline sediment microbial communities from Lake Tanatar, Kulunda Steppe, Russia - 8KL_010_SED (SPAdes) (version 2) | ecosystem: Environmental > Aquatic > Non-marine Saline and...
GAAGGAGGTGAGTAAATGCCGTTGTCAAATGAAATGTTAGGTAAGGTGTTGGATGAAGAAGGAAAACTGGCTACTCATGTGGACATGCTAATCTATGGAAAGTCAAAATCTGGAAGGACTTACAGAGCTTCCACAGCTCCTAACCCTTACCTGATTACTGCTGACCCCACAGGGCATAAGTCAATACCTTATGCTATTCCTGGTAGAGTAGTAAGCAGTATAACTCAGGTAAGAGAGGACTTGGAAGAGTTCAAGAAAGGTGGTCATGGTTTTGACTCTTTAATTCTTGATGGTCTATCCTTTATGCACGACCTGTATGTTAAAGAGGTCGGTCAATACTTCGTAGCTCAGTTTGGGGCTAAAGACGAAGATATGATAAGCATAGGGGCAAGAGGAAAAATCCTAAAGACCTACAAGGAGCTATTGAGTCTTGCTATAAGCCTGACAGACCTTCCGAACAAGGAAGACAGAGTTCATGTAATCTGCACCACAGACGAGGAAAGAGTTAAGGAATCAGAAGACGCACCATTTAGTATTAGACCTCATTTTGGAACCAAGTCTATGAACCAGGAGTACCCTAAGCTGTTCTCAATTATAGCCTACATCAAGCCTACAGCAACGCTGAACGATGATGGAACTATCGACGAGTCAAGGAAAATGTTGTTTGCAGAGTACGAAGGAATTCAGGCAGGGGACAGGTTAAAGATGTTTCCCAGCTTCTGTGACGAAGCTCCCAATCTGTCTGAATACCTCACTTAATAAAATCTAAAGGAGGACGATTTAATGTCTATGGAATTTGATTTTACTGGTGTTAATGAGTCGGGATTTGTGTTGGTGAAGCCAGGTAGATACCTGGTAGAAGTAGACCAGTGGTATAAGAGGACCAAGGAAGAAACAGGAAACGATGTATTTGACGTTGACGTAAAGTTTATTGGCGGAGCCTATGATGGGCAGACAGCGAGGTATTTCACAGGAGTAACAGAAAAGTCCATTGGATTTGTTCTTGCTCTGTTCTCTGCTCTGGGACTTGTCACTGATAGTGACAGAGGCGAACAGGGACAGCTTCATGCAAGAGCAATTCAGGGCGAAAAGGACAGTATGGGTAGGACTGAGATTACCCATATCGAAGTGAATGGTGAGAAGAGGGCTGTAAAAGGACGTAAGGCTATCGCTGTTGTAACTAATGAACCTAACAATAGTGGTGAGCTGACCACAAGAATCACAAGGTTAGAAAAGCCAACTGAAGACTCCAAGCAAGGACAAGGAACTGCTCAGAAGAATTTGTGGTAGTGAATAACTACAGTTTGGTGGGGTGGGGAAACCTGCCCCCACCAATTTTATAATAGGAGGCTCTCATAAGATGTTGAAAGGATTTCTAAGGAGAGTCTGGGGAGAATCGGAAGGATGGGTATTTGTTGCCTTTGGTAAGGGAGAGTTCTTTAAACAGAGAGCTTTTAAGTATCCAGGACAGCTTGAACTTGTTGTAAATGAGTTAAAGCAGCAGAATACATGGACAGACGTTTATTTTTGTCCTCATACCTTTACCGACAGTAAAAGACTAAAGACCCATGCCAAAGAAAGTTATGCTTTATGGATAGATTATGATAGGTCTGGACCCGAAAAGATAGACCCAAAACCTACTATATGCTGGAGAACCTCTGCTAATAGACATCAAGCTCTCTGGATTTTGCAGGAGCCAGCAGAACCAGAAGAAGCAGAGAAAGTGAACAGAGCACTGACATACTCCTGTGGAGGAGACAAAGGAGGATGGGCTTTAACCAAGATTATAAGACCTCCTGAGAGTATTAACTACAAGTATGACCCTCCACAAGATGGTATGTTGTTATGGGACGATGGTCCAGTTTACCAAAATGCCGAAACAGTGTTGGAATTTTTAAAACAAAAAGAAGAACAGATTCCCCCAGATACAGAAGAACTGAAGAAAAAGGCAGAAGATATAACACAACAGACGGAAATGCCAGAAGAACTTCCAGAGTTAAGTGACGTTCTAAAGGAACACGGAAGAAGTATTCCACAGGCGGGATGGGATTTACTGGAACGACAGCCTGAGCAGGATGAAGACTGGTCGGACAACCTGTGGAAATTGGAAAGGCTTCTTGTAGAGGCAGGATTACCTCTGGAAGCTGTATTTGTTGTAGTTGCCAACAGTCCCTGGAATAAATATAAGAGGGACGGCAGACCTCCAGAACAACTGTGGAGGGAAGTGTTAAAAGCCTATGAGGAAAGGACTTCAGTAACAGAAGAACAGCAGGGACTTCCATGGACTGGAATGAATAAACTGTTACTGTATTCAGAAAAACCTGAGTGGCTTGTGGATGGAATTTGGATGGATAAAAATGTAGGTTGGATTGCAGGTGTTGGTAAATCCTACAAGTCTGTTCTTTCTCTTGACCTGGCTGTATCTATTGCTACAGGAAAGCCCTTCTTGAACACCTTTGAGGTATTAAAGCCAGGACCAGTATTGATGATTCAAGAGGAAGACCCTGTATGGAGAGTAGCCCACAGGTTACAGCTTATATGTGCTCAGAAAGGGATTAACATACCTACCCTTACTTTGGGTGAAGGTAACATGGAACTGGAAATACCTAAGAGTAGAGATATTCCTCTCCTACTTTCTGTGGGAGGAGGATTTAACTTTGTTTGTGACGATATGATTAAAAATATTGAAAAGGCTATTGAATACTACAAGCCCAGGATGATTGTGTTTGACCCTTTCTTTATGATGGCTCCTGGGGTTGACGAATATAAAGCAGGTGAGACTACCAAGATATTAAACCTTATGAAGTATTGGAGAAATACTTATGACTGTGCCATAGCTGTAGTCCACCACTATAACAAGAGTAAGGACGGAAATAATTCTTCTAAACTGTATGGAACCATGGCTTTTTACGCATGGGCAGAAAACAATATGTTTGTGGAACGTACTCCTGGTAATGTAATATCAGTTAAAAGGGATATTAAGGACGCTATAGAAAGCGATGAGATACTGGTTAAGTTCGACGACTTGGAGCAGGAACTTTCCTACAATGTTGAATTAAAGGAAGACATGGAGGAAACTCAAGCCATGCAGACAGGCGGAGAAAAACCAAAAGACAGGATTCTAAACTATCTGGCTAACTACTCACCTGGAACGAAAGTTCCCAGAAAAAAGATAATGGAAGCAACTGGAATAGGTGGAAAAACTGTCTCTAAGGTGCTGACAGAATTGGAAAATAAAGGTATAGGTAAGGTAACTAATGAAGGTCAAGGTGGAGCTGCTGTGTTTATTCTCTTTGAAATCATAAACCAGTTTAAGTCTGGAGGTGTTTCGTTGGATGAAATTCAATTCACAATGTAGTGAGTGTTCTCTCGACACTTCTAACATAGTGTATGGTCGGGGCAATGGAAACTCTCCACTAATAGCTTTTGTGGGAGAGGCTCCTGGTAAGGAAGAAGTTAAAGAAGGTGCTCCTTTTGTGGGAATGGCGGGTAGAATAATTAGAGGTATTCTTGAACACCTGCAGATTCCAGAAGAAGAGACCTATTTTACAAACGTATGTTTGTGTAGACCTCCAGAGAACAGAACTCCCACATCTAAGGAAGTTAAGAACTGTTATGACAGGTTAGTAAAAGAACTACAGGCTGTAGACCCTGTTTACGTGATAGCCCTTGGAGCCACAGCAGGTAAGGCTTTGTTTCCAGACTATAGTGCCATGAATAAAATGAGGGGAAAGGTCAAGCAGACCAACTATGGTAACTGGGGAATTGTAACCTTCCATCCTGCTGCTGTCCTATACAATAAGAAAGACACTCTACTCCCCTTCATAATAAGTGATGTAAAAAAGATATGGAGAAAAGCCACAGGACAAAGACTAACCTACAGCCAGAACCATACCGACGTTAAGGTTATACGAAACAGTGTAGACTTCAAGCAGATGGTAAAAGAAATCAAAGAGTCAGGGGCTGAGGTAGCAGGGTTTGACTGGGAGACCACAGGGGTCTCCCCTATAAAGGACAGGGGCTGGTGCTTTTCTTTATCAGTAAAACCAGGAGAAGCCTATGTTCTTCCCGTTAGTGTTGTCAATGACAACGCCAAAGAGCTTACTGAGCTACTCAGACAACTAACCAAGGGAGCTTTTAACTGTCTTTTTGATGATGACTTCAACTTATTAGAAGGTATTGAGGTAGTGTCTGATGTAGACCCTATGCTCATGCACTACTGCATAGACGAAAGACCTCAGCAAAGAAGCCTTGAAAACCTGTCAATAGAATACTGCGACGCAGTTCCTTATGAGTCGGAAATGCTGGCACGTTATGAGACTACTAAGGACAGAATGTTGGAAGACATTCCTGAAGAAGAGGTCTATGAATACGCTGGAAAAGACTCTGACTATGCTTTAAGGCTTATACTTGAAGTAGGAGCAGAGCTGGAAAAATATCCCTCTCTCAAAAAAGTCCATGATAAACTACTAATTCCTGCTACAAGTGTAATAAGAAAAATGAGGAAGAACGGTTTTTACGTGGACACTCACAGGTTAAAGGAAACCTCTCATAGATACCAACAAGATATTGAGAAAAGTTTGGAGACTATACGAGATATAGTAGGTAAGCCAGACTTTAACCCCAACTCTCATCCGCAGGTGCAGTCCTTCCTGTGGGACGAACTGTCCCTGGAAGAACCTAACCTCTACAAGAGAAAGCAAAGGTCAGCAGATAAAGACACCAGGGAAGCTCTACTGGAAATCTATCCTGATGAAAAGTTTGTCCAAGAACTACACCGATATAAAGATTTATACACTCTTTGGAGTAGATATTTAAGAGGACTGTGGGATTACTTGGATGAAGACTGTAGAATTAGATGTCAGTATCACCTGGATAGAACAGAGACAGGAAGAAGGTCTACCACAGGTCCCGCCTTACAGCAGATACCAAGGGAATCAGACATCAGGCAGGTATTCTCAGCACCACCAGGAAGGACGTTAATTCAGGCAGACTATGAGCAGGGAGAAATTAGAATGGCTGCTCACATAGCTCAAGATAGAAAACTGGCTGAGTATCTAACTGCTGAAGATTTTCACTCTCAGATGGCAGCTCAAGCCTACAAGATTCCAGTAGAAGAAGTAACCAAAGACCTGAGACAAGCAGCAAAGACTGTATCTTTTGGAATACTTTACCAGATGTCCATTAAGTCTCTTGCTCTGGGAACAGGACTAAGCATGAAAGAAGCCACACGCTTTGTAAAAGAGTATATGGCTTTAATGCCCAATGTTATGAAGTGGATTGATAGAACCAAAACTCAGGTAAAAGAGCAAAGATATGTAGAATCTCCCTTCGGTAGAAGAAGAAGGTTTCCACTTATTACCAAGAGCAACCTGTGGGGGCTTCAAAGAGAGGCTGTAAATATGCCTATTCAATCTGGGCTGGCAGACTTAACTCTCTGGTCTTTAATACAATGGCATGACTATTGTGAGAACAATATACCAGAAGCCCTGATAGTTTTTGAAGGACATGACGCTATTCTAACAGAAGTTCCAGAAGACATGGCTTATGATGTAGCTGTAAAGAAAAAGGAAATCATGGAAGAACCACCATTTGAGACTTTCGTTCATTTTCCTGTTGAAGCCAAGATTGGAAAATCCTGGGGAGCAGGAGAAAAAGTAGCTTAGAAAGTTTGAATAAATAAAGAGAGACCCATCAAGGTCTCTCTTTATTCTAAGGAGGAACTGGCAATGCTTCTTCTCTGTCTTGTCTGAAGGCTCCGTATCTTTCAAGCAACTGTTCTCTGTATTCTTTGGGAAGTCCCATAGCTCTACGTTCAAGAGAGTCCATTATTCTATACTGCTCTAATTCTCTTTCAACTTCGTGAGCTTCAATTCCTTTTCCAAAGTAAGTTACCAGTTCGTCTTGAAGTCGCATGAAGCCTTCCATGTCTCCCTCAAACAAAGCGTCCATAGCTCTCTTTCTCTTATCACGATAGATACTTTGCTCTCTTGAGACCATCTGCATTTGTTTCCATCTCTCCTGGGACTCTGTAGTGGGTCCTATTAAACCTCTCCATTTTTCCTCTGGAGCAGCTTCGTATTGTATTCTTCCTGGGTCTCTACCCATAAGCCTCTGTTTGTAATCCCTCTCATACTTGATGTCGTCTGAGAGAGTCATATCTACAAAGTTATCTATCCTTCTTATCTGAGTCATAAAGGGAACAAAGGTTCCTGCTTGACGGGCAAAGTCTTTTTTCGCCCAATCCACAGCCTCAGGGTCTCCGCCAGCTAAAGCCCTAACGTAGTTAAAGGTAGAATTAACAGACCTTAACATCAAGGGAGAAGAATCGGAGCCTTCAAGCATTGCCACAGGAAGTAACCCTTCTGCTGTTTGAGCTGGATGAATACTTGCAAAGCTGATTCCAGAAGCACTTAAAGCCTGAGAACCAAAAGCATAAGCTCCCAACACGTTGGCTGCCTTCTGGTGAGCTCCTACGCTTCCATGTTCTCTCAACATGTGGGCAAAATTCATGGGCCATGACATCAGGACACCTAACATTCTTCCAAGGTCTCCCTCATAAAGCATGGGAGAGTCCATCCCATACATATACTGGGTCGACATGGTGAAAGTATAGGCACTTTCAACAGCGTCAGATATATGAGCACCCCTGTCCATTTCGTATAACATCTTCATCATGTGGGATACAGAAACATTTGTTCTATCACTTGCCTTAAAGCCAGTGAATCCTTTATCCATTACTTTCTGGGCTAAAGGATACTTCCTGGCTACAGCATATTGGTCAGCTAAAGCCTGGTGAGATACCCTGTTGGTTAAGTTGGCATTAGTCATAGCTGAGAAATTCCTGCCCTTTTGGGAGGACAAATACCTCATAGCTTTTGCCCAGTATCTAACTCCCACAAGAGGGTTATCATCCAAAGTAGCCACAGGGATTATCTGTTGGGTTAAGTTTTTAATAGGAGAAAACAGATTCCATCCCAGGGTGCTTTGATACTGCATAGAAGCCATAAAAGAGGTTATTTCTTTTGTCCAATTTCTTCCTGTGTCTTTTCCGAACAAAGTTTTCGCTATACCATTAAGGGTATTATTTACAAGGTTCTCCGTTTCGGAAGACCAGCCCATTAGACCTCTTTTGTGGGCTTCGTAAAGCTCTACTCTTCCGCCGTCCATTCCGTAGTGTTCTGGGTCAAAGCCCTGCCTTTTAGCTCTTTGGTATCTTTTTGCCATATCTTTACTAAACTCTTTTACTTCTTTTTGCATACGTTCATAAGTTCTCTTGTCCTTCTCTGACAAATACTTCGGATGGGATACATTTCTTTTTTCCAGAAAATCCTTGGCTTCTTTTCTAATACGTGAGAGGTATTGTTTTGGATTCCACCTCTTGTCTGTCATTTTAAAGGCAGGGTCAAGGAACTTTTTCTTAGAACCACTTCTAATATATGCTCTTAGAAGTGCGTCAATATCTACTTCTTTACCAAGAAGATGTCCTGTCCTTTGTTCTTCAGCAAAGAAGCCGAGTTCATCAGGAACTGCCTGACCTCTGTGCTCAAATCTCCACATGTTTGCTTTAACTCTGGGAGCATAGTGCTGTTTTAAAGTTGCAGGGTCTATATCAAACTGCTTGGATAAAGACAGGAACAGCTTATCTGCTTCTTGAGCTTTTTGCTTCAAGGCAGGAGTCCAGTTTTTTCCTTCCCGTAAAAACTCTTTTTCAATGACAGGTCTGTTCTCACTCCACAGCCAACGGGTAATAGTTTCCCTATCCTCTGGGGTAAGTCCTTTGGTAAGTTTTGAGACACGACCTTCCCACTCATTGTCAAAGTGCTTCTTACTTGAAACAGCTACTCTTAAAGGTCTTTGGGTAGCTTCTCCGAACAACCCTCTCCTGGCTCCCAAGAGAGCTTCAAATATTCCTGGAGGCTTATGCCGTAGTGCTTCGTCCCAGGCAGTAGGCACTTTAACGTCTGGATGAAGTATAACTTGACTTCTGACTCCTTCAAATACCTCCTGTGGGAATAACATATCGTTATTCATAATATAACCATAAGTTTCTTCCACAGTTTCTCCTCGCTTTTGGAGCATTGCCTTGGTGCTGTCGTATAGCTTCTTCTCTGCTGCAGGAAGGTCATCAGGAGTCAAAACTTTATTTCTCTTTAAGATTTGCAAGAGGTCATCATGCACAGGATACTTAGCTTCGTGAGAATACTGCTTGGACAGCTTCATGGCTTCTTTTTCAAGTTCTTTGTCAAGTGCCCTTTGGTAAATCCCTCTGTCTGCAAGTCTTAAAGTCTTATCTACTCTGGAAGTTAAGCTGTATCTTGCCGACTCTAACTGGTCAACCTGTCTTATGTTGTTTATATACTGGGAATATAAGTCCTGGTTTCTGACCATAGTTTCTTCGTCAATTCCCAGATTATCCAGTATATTCCTGTTCTCTTCCCTAAGACGCTGAACCTTAGGAGTATGTCTTTTAGCCTTGTCTATTGTAGCCTTATTCGCCATGTATTTCCTGAAGGATTCTCCAGCTCCCTTTATTCTTGCAGGAGCTATTCCTGTCTTTGTCCACAGGTCGTGTCTTTTGGAGATTAGACTGCTTATTCTCCTTTGAGTCCATCCAAGTTGTTCCTGCAGAGGCATTTTAGCTACCCCTTCAGCACCAGAAACATCTGGCATGTGTCTGGCTATGTCGGGGTTTCCCTCTGCTCTACCAAGTAAAGCCTGCTGCCATTTAAGCTCTCTGCTTAGAGGAAGTCCTTCTTCACTACTTAAAGCAAACTTTCTTGTCTTATAGGCACTCTTGATAGCAGGTCTTAGAATTGGTTTCAGCATATTCCTGTAGGCTGATTGTTCGTCCCACAGGGAGTCAGTAATAAGGGCTAACTCCTCTTGTGGTTTGAGCTTTCCAATTCTACTGATGTTTCCAAAATCTCTTCCAAATCTTTCTTTAGCTTGCCTTGGAGATAAGTTGTCTAAAACTTCTTCAAGCCTACCCCATTGGGCTTCCCTCTTTCTTTGCTTTACAAATCCTGGAAGGTCAGCTCCATGTTTTCTCTTAAATTCTGAAAGGATGTCCTGTGCTCCTTCCCGTGACATTCCCCTGACCTGTTCAGTTATGGCTTTCTTTCCATATATGTCAGGTCTTGCATGTCTGGGTATATGCCTCCATTCAAAGTCTGTTTTGGCTTGAAGGAGTTTATTCATCATGTCTGTTCTAACACCTCTTGTGAGGTGTCCAAGTCCTGGGATAGCAGCACTGAAAGCTGCACCAAAACCTGCTCTTTTGGCTATCTCTCCAGGAGGAAGGTCATCCTCTACTCCGCTTAAAGCACCTGTGGCGAGACCACTAACCCCATACTTGGTCATACCGACTCCTACTCCGCCTTTGGCTGCTGCAGCAGTTCCAAAGGCTAAAGAAGCAGTTCCTTTACCAAGAGTAGCTGTAGTTACTGCTCCCACAAGTCCCCAACCAAGTAGAGAACCAATACCACGACCTATGTGTTCTCCTGTAGTCATGGGTTTGGTATGCTCGTCTTCCATGAGACCTGTTTTCCTGGGAATAACTGTAAAAGGAGTAGTAAAACCTTCTCCCATTTGAGTAAGAAAACCTCCGCCCCTTGCCTGAACATGCTGTTCCTGGGTAATGGGAGGGGGAGTAGTAACTCCCCTATCCCTATCACCAAGTATGGGGCTTTCTCCCAAAGTAGTTCCAAACAAAGGTCCCTGTGCCTGGGTCGGAGGCTCTGCTACACCTGCTTGCTGTAAAATCCTATCCAGTTCATCCATTTATATACCCCCTACCATCTCCGTTTAGGACCTACGTCTACGTGAACATGACCGCTATACACTCCAATACCACCATCGCCGAAGACTTTCTCAGCGTATTGTGCTACCTGCTGAGGACTCATGCCGTCTACTACAATATCGGCTGCTTCTCCTGTGGTATGTCTGGAGTTAGGAGCTGCTCCTGGAAGAGTTTCGTTGTATTCAGGTGCTCTGTAACCTGATGTTATTCTTATAGGCCCTCCAATCATGTCTCGCATTTGCTGTAGACCTTGAGCTAAACGGGAATCTATTTTTACTTGACCAGTTCCTCTACATCTGAACTCGTCTACGCTAAAGTTTGTTACTCCAAGATTTCTTAGTTCGTCGTCGCTTCTCACATCCCTCCCTTCACCGCTTATGCTAAAATCCAATTCTCCTCCATGTCGACCACCTAACATAACATGCTGGAACACTCTTTCGAAGAAAGGAGCAGTTGGGTCGACTTCTACCGACATATAGTCTTCTGAAGTATCCCTGTTTTCTTGTTTCATTCTCTCGTTCCACTGCTCTCCTCCTGCGTCCAGCAGAGCATTGTAGGTTCTGTCTACCCTATCAAGGTAACTTTCTTTGAATCCAGAGTCCTCAATTTGTTCGGCAATTCTTTGACCTTCTCTAAGACTTGCCCAAGCCAACTGCCAATGACCTTCCCTGCCTTCTTCACTGGCTCTTGCCAGCATGGTCTCAACATAGTCTATTCTTTCTGTGTCGTCTGTAAATATAAGTCCTTGTTCTGCGTCTTCCAGTTCTCTTTCAAGTAAAGCTGCTTCCTGTCTTTGAGAAGCTGCCTGAGCCATAGTTACTGCCGTCTGAGCCTCCGTTAATCCAAGCTGTGCTGCTGCCTGGCTTATATCCAGATTAGCCATTCTCTCGTAGTAATTGGTTCCTATCTTAGCCCCAACCTGTGCGTCGTAGTCCTGGATTCTCAGCCTTGCCTCGTCTAATTCGAGTCCGTGCATTTCAAAGGCTTGTTCTGCCTGAGCTACTCCGTATGTCTCCTGGATTAAGGCCTCCACACCAAGTATTCTGTTCTCCAGGTCACTTCTTTGCATGTTTTGTTGAAATTCCAAAAAGGCTGGAGCTTGCTGTGCTATCTGCATTTGAGTTTGGAGGGGCATTCTGGAAAATTCATCCATACTGAGTCCTATCCCATCCATGAAGTCTTCCATCAACGGGTGTCTGGCTACCTGAGCCATTCCCCAGGCACTTTCAGCCTCTAACTGCTGTTGCAGGTTGACTTCAAACTCCTGAAGCTGTTGCTGACGGGCATTTAATCTGTTTCTTTCTTCCTGTGCCCAAGCGTCAAGCTGGTATTGGTCTCCATGCTTCATAACTTCCAGGTGCATACGTCCTAACTGCATACCAAGTTCTCTTTCCTCTGTGGCAATCTGATGTCGCATGATTTCTCTTTCCACAGCAGCCCATTCTTCTACGTCCTTCAAGTCTCTGTGCAGGTCTGCCACATAGTTAGCTGCGTCTCTGGCTATTTCGTTAATCTGGTCCATGGTCTGCTCGTCTATTTTGGAAACAGAGTTAGCCATTACTGAGGAGTAAAACATTCCTCTTGAGGCAAATTCTTCCTGCCTTTCGGCTGTCATTTCTGCTCCAGCTTCTCTAATCTGTTCCTGTGCTCTTTCAAATTCGTGAGGGAAGTTCTCTTCAAACCTATCAATTTCCCTCTGGATAGCCTGTCTTTTACCGAGGGCTTGTCTTTCCACAAGTGCGTCTGCATAGTCTCTTATTTCTTCCTGAGACATTGGCTCTACACCATATTCCTGCATTATCTGGTTTACCTTGTGCTCGTCTAAGCGAGGCTCAGGTGCAGGTTCTGTCGTATCTTCATATTCAAACTGCCTTGGTTGTTCCCTCATTAAGTTTTGTAGTTCTTGAGCAGTTTCTTCTCTTGTCTCTCCTGCAATTCGGATTGCCCCATGAACATCTCTGTCAGTTAAGGTAAACTCTTGTCCTTCAGGACCATGGATTGCTTCCTCTCCACCAAGGATAACGTCTCCTGGCTGTGGCTGTAGTTCTCCTGGAGCCATCTGACTTGTGTCTATAAATTCATACTGTTCTGGGTCAAGGTATCTTTGAGCTAACGGAAGGTCCACAGGGTTTCCATAGACCCTTACCTTACCCTCAGCAGGAGTAGGAACTATTGGAATATGGTATCCTCTTCCAGTAACTTGTGGTTCTTCTTCAATACCTAAGTCAGTCATCACCTGGTCTCCTGGGTCAGCAGGAGGTTGTGCTTCGTCCACATGTCTTCGATAAATAGTCGGGTCTGCTTCTTGCCTGATTGGTTGAGCTGTCTCAATCTCGCCTCCTCTTGGTGTAGGCTCGTCAGTCTCTACTTGAGTAACCCTTGGGTCATCGGTTAGTTCTGCTTCAAGCTGGTCTCTTCCAATATAACCGTGTCCCTGTAATTTCTGGAGTCCTTCTTCTATGGTTTCATCCGCATAGATAGGTTCTCCGCCCATATTCTGGACCTGCTCCCTAATTTGCTGGGCTTGTCTTTCGTAAGCCCTCCTTCTTTCTGGGTCTCTTTCTCTGTGAATCTGGACTTTAAGAGAAAGAATGGTTTCATTTAGCTGGTCTACAATTACATGCGACATATCTCCCTGACGAACTCCAACTCTGTCTTCGTCGTCATGCCCTTCTTCTACTCTGGACTCTCCAATGTCTTCAAGAGTTTGTCCAAGTTCGTCCTGTGGAGGTCTCTCAAAGGGCTGTGCTCCTGGAGCTGCTCCCATCCGTCGCCTATGAGGCTGCATTTGAGCCTGTCTCTGCTGCTTTCTGGCAGGGTCTATTGAACCAGCATTTCTAAGCTGTCCCATAATGTGTTCTAACGGGTCCATCTGTGGCATTTAGTCTCCCTCCTCTCTTTCTTCAGGTTTAGTTTGTGGGTTCATTGCCTGAATTAGAGGAGCTACTGCTTGGTTAAAGGCATTTACTTCTCTGCCTGTAAGGTTCACTCTCTCCATAAACCCCAGTAAAAATTTGATTTGTTCTTCTGTCATTTTAACATTGATAGGTGGTTTAAACACAAATTACCCCCTTCCTAATCGTAGCTTATGTCTCCCAAAGTATTTCCATTAGCGTCTCTAACCCTTATGTGAGTGTCTGCAGCGTCTATATAACACATGTTACTTGCAAAGTAAGGCATACAGAACTCGTCTATACTTCTCCAACTTGTAGAGGCTCCTGGAGTGTT
>Ga0207421_10006252_pt1 | contig 13028 bp, 11 predicted proteins | sample SodLakKL_010_SED_4_FD_187542 | JGI IMG/M metagenome (GOLD analysis project Ga0207421, IMG submission 187542) | Alkaline sediment microbial communities from Lake Tanatar, Kulunda Steppe, Russia - 8KL_010_SED (SPAdes) (version 2) | ecosystem: Environmental > Aquatic > Non-marine Saline and...
TGACCGCTGCCAAGCCCATCACATCCTCCACTGGGCCGACGGCGGCCCCACCGACCTGGCCAACCTCGTGCTGCTCTGCGCGAACTGCCACTTCCACCTGCACCACCACCAATGGGCCATCACCCCCACCCCGGCGGGGCAGCGCACCGAAGCCCACCCCAGCCCCTACCGGATCACCAAACCCTGGCAACCCCCCGACGGCGCCAGCGGAGGCAAACCCCCCGGAGCCGACCCGCCCAGCCGACCCTCGGGAGGCGACCCGCCCAGCCGAGGCCGACCCTCGGGAGCCGACCCGCCCGGCCGGCCAGCCGACCAGCCGCCGCCGCCGGAACCACCCGACGACGAACCCCCACCACCCGTGCAGCCCACCCTCGACCTCTAGAACCCCCAGCCCCCTCGCTGCGCCCCGGCGACCCCCGGGGCGCACACCCACACCATCCAACAGCCCCACGCCACGACCACGGCGAGGTCGAGGCGCGCGGGCGAGACAGGCGCGAGGGGATGTGAGGGCCCGTCGCCGCGGCACCGACCCCCCCGCCGCGACCCAATGTCAGCCCCACGGTCCTAGCGCGCGAGGGGCCGGAGGACCCGTACCTCGACGGCGGCGGTCGCCTCGATCGGCTCGGGACATGCCGCGAGGCGGTCGGCCAGGGTCGCGTCGTCGACGTGGTGCGCGCTCGGGCCCATCGCGGCGATCGCGTGCGCCGCGGCGCGGTCGAGCCGCAGCGGGGCGGTGATCTCGCGCCGCTCAAGCAGGGTGAAGCGCGGCTCGAGGGCGCTGTGCAGCCGCGGCTGCTTGGCGGGGTCGACCGAGAGCAGACCGAGCGGTGCGACGAGCTCGGCGAGGTGCGCCGGCGTGGGCGTGACGACGATGGCGATGCCTTCGGGGTGGCACACCCGGTGCATCTCGGCGGGGTTGCGGGGGGCGAAGACGTTGAGGAGGACCGCGGCGGCGTCGTCGACGAGGGGCAGCGGCTCCCAGACGTCGCAGCCCACCGCGCCGAGGCGGGGGTGGGCGCGTGCGGCGCGCCGCAGCGCTGCGGGCGCGAGCTCGAGTGCGACGCCGACGCGATCGGGGCAGGCGGTGAGCACGCTCGCAAGATAGTGGCCGGTGCCTGCGCCGAGGTCGACGACCGCTCCCGGCGGGCCGTCGCCGAGCCAGGCGGCCGCCGTGTCGGTGACCGCGCGGGTCACGACCGCGAGATGGCCTGCGGTGAGGGCGCGCTCGCGGGCGAGGACCATCGCCGTGGTGTCCCCGGGGTTGCGGGAGCGTCCCTGCCGCAGCGAGACGTAGCCCTGGCGCGCGAGGTCGAAGCGGTGGCCCTGCGCACAGCCGAGGGTCCCGGCGTCATGGGTGAGGGGGTCGTGGCAGTGCGGGCAGCGCAGCCACGCGAGGATGTCGTCGAGCACCGGTGCCCCTCCTTGCCTCCGCTCGGGCGAGCCTACGCCGCCAGGCCGGCCCACTCGCCGCTGCCGAGCCGCCGCACGCCTGCTCGCGCAGCGACGAGCGTGGCATGCTTGCGCACGCATGCGAGCCCACCACGATCGTCCCGCCACCCCGGTGAGTGCGCCGGCGGCCGTCTCGTCCGCCGCGCGGCCCGTCGCCGAGCCGACGACCCGCTTCGCGGCGGGGCACGGCGGCGTGCCGCTCGCGCTGCGCCACCACGCCGGCGAGCGCCGCCCCTTCCTGCTCGTCCACGGTCTCGCCTCATCCGCGCAGCTGTGGGACGGGGTCGCCGCGCGGCTCGCCGCCGACGGCCACGAGGTGCTCGCCGTCGACCTGCGTGGTCACGGCCGCTCGGCGGATCCCGGTGTCGGCCACGACACGCCGACCGCCGCCGCTGACCTCGCCGCGCTGCTCGAGGCCGAGGAGCTCATCGGCGAGCGCGCGCCCGTCGTCGTCGGGCAGTCTTGGGGCGGCAACGTCGTCGTGGAGCTCGCCGCTCGCCACGGAGGGCCGGCCGCCGTCGCGCTCGTCGACGGAGGATGGATCCACCTCGCCGCCGCCTACCCCGATGCCGAGGCCTGTTGGGCCGACCTCGCCCCACCGCGTCTCGGCGACCGCAGTCTTGACGAGCTCGCCGCGGCGCTGCGCGCGCGCCACGCCGGCTGGCCCGAGGCGTCGATCGCGGGGCTGCTCGCCTGCTACGTCGAGCGCGACGGCCTCGCCCGACCCCGCCTCGACCGCCGCGCCCACCGGTCCATCCTCGACTCGCTGCACGCCATCGATCCCGCGACGCGCTTCGGGGCGATCGAGGTTCCCGCTCTGCTGCTCGTCGCCGGCGCCGACGCGGCGGCGGTCCCCCCGGCGGTGGGCCGTGCGATCGAGGGTCTTCCCGACGTCGCGACGTCGTGGTACCCGGGCGGTCACCACGACCTGCACGCCGAGCAGCCCGAGGCCGTCGCCGGCGACCTCACGCGGCTCGCGGCTCGCCTCGAGGAGCGGCCGTGAGCCTGTTCGTCATCATGGGCTCGGGGGAGACCGCCCCGCCGATGGTGCGCACCCACCGGGAGGTCTTCGAGGCCGTCGGCCCCGGCCCGGCGGCGCTGCTCGACACCCCCTTCGCCTTCCAGATGAACGTCGACGACCTCACCGCCCGCACCCGCGCGTACTTCTCCCAGACCGTGGGTCGCGAGCTCGAGGTCGCCCGGTGGCGCCGGGCCGACGCGCCCGTCGCCGAGCGGGAGGCCGCCCTCGCCCTGCTCGAGCGGGCGCGCTGGGCCTTCGCGGGGCCCGGCAGTCCGACCTACGCCCTGCGCCAATGGCTCGGCACGCCGGTGCCCGACGCGCTCGCCGCGGTCGCCGAGCGCGGCGGCGCGGTCGTCGCCGGCAGCGCCGCAGCGGTCACCGTCGGCACCCACGCCGTGCCGGTCTACGAGATCTACAAGGCCGGGCTCGAGCCGGCATGGGTCGAGGGTCTCGACCTCCTCGGCCCCCTCACCGGCATCCGCGCTGCGGTCGTCCCGCACTTCGACAACGCCGAGGGCGGCACCCACGACACCCGCTACTGCTACCTCGGGGAGACGCGGCTGACCCGCCTCGAGTCGACCCTGCCAGACGAGATCGGCGTGCTCGGCGTCGACGAGCACACCGCCCTGGTCATCGACCTCGACGCCGGCGTCGCGCGGGTGCGCGGCGCCGGGACCGTCACCGCCCGGCGCCGGGGCCTCCAACATGCCTTCGCCGCCGGGCAGGAGGTCGGCGTCGACGACCTCGCGGCGCTGCTCGCCGGCCGCGACGACGGGGCGGCAGGGCCGGCGCTCGCGGCAGCGCGCCGCCGGGCCGGTCCCGCGCCCGAGCCGGCGCCGGACGTGCCCGACGCGCAGGATGAGGTGCGAGACGACCGGGCGGGGAGCGGGCACGAGCCCGACGCTGGTCCGGCGGCGCAGCTGTCGTTGCGCGCGGAGGCCGAGGCAGCCCGGGCGGCGTTCGACCGGGCGCTCGCCGCGTCGGAGGTCGACGGCTGCGTCACCGCGATCCTCGAGCTCGAAGGGGCCATCGCCGCCTGGGCCACCGACATGCTCGAGAGCGACGACGCCGACCGCGCCCGCCGGGCCTTGCGGGCGATGGTCGTCGAACTCGGTGAGCTCGCCCGCGAGGGGGCCCGCGATCCGCGCGAGGTCCTCGGCCCCTACCTCGACCTCCTCCTCGCCGTGCGCACCGAGGCGCGCGCCGCCGGTCGCTACGACGAGGCCGACCGGTTGCGCGACCGGCTCACCGCGCTCGGCGTCGAGATCCGCGATGGGCGTGACGCCACGACGTGGCACCTGCCCGACGAGGACGCCTGAGGGCGCTCAGCCCCGCCGGCCCCCGCGCCGGCGGGCCCGCGCCGGCGCCGCCTCGTCGTCCCGGCGGACCGACGCCGAGCCCCGCGGCGGCGACGCCCGTTCGAGCCGCCGGCCAGTCGCGTCGACGAGGCCGCCGCCGGACTCCCGCAGCCTCCGGCCGGCCGCGCCGAGCGCGATGCCGCCGAGCGCTGCGCCGACGATGCCGCCGACGACGGTGCCGAGACCGGGCACGACCGAGCCGAGCGCCGCGCCGGCCTTCGCCGTGCCGGCCACCCCGAGCTTCGCGCCTGCCGCGCCGCCGGCGAGGCCGAGCCCGCCCTCGAGGGTGACCGCCGCGCCGGCGCGCGCGGTCCGCACGCCGCCGCTCAGCGTCGGGTCCTGGGCGTCCCGTGCGGCCTGCTCGATGCCGGGCAGGAGCAGGGTGCCGGTGCCGGTTGCCCGCGCCGCCCAGGGCAGGGCGCGGCTCGCGGCGGCGGCGCTGCGTCGGCCGTGGTCGCTGGTGGCCATGCCGTCGCGGCGGCGCCAGGTCGGTCCGGCATGATCCTCGGTGAGCCGCGCAGCGGTCAGTTGGCTCGCGACGTCGAGTCCCCCCACCCCCAGCTCGGCTCCTGCGACGACCCGCTCGGCGGCTCCGCCCGGGGGTCCGGCGCCCGCGGGCGGCAGACCCGACTCGGCGCGGGCAAACGCCTCGGCGGCCTCGACGAGCCCCGTGACGCTGCGCTCGAGCCCTGCCGCCGCCTCCTCGAGGTCGGCCCCGCGGTCCGGCGGCGGGGCCAGGCAGGGGTCGCCGGCGCGGTAGCCGGCGAGGTCGCCGCGGTAGCCCTCCACGGCGGTGCGCAGGCGCGCGAGCGGCAGCGCACAGTCGGCGGCGACGCGGTCGAGTCGCGCCGGCTCGGCGCGTACCGTGCGAGCAGAGGCCATGGCCGCACGCTAGGGCAGCAGCCATGGCGCGAGACCGGCTGTCCACAGGACCGCGCGGGGCGTTGCGGGGATGCTCGTCGGCCGACCCGCGCGGGGCGTTGCGGGCGTGCTCGCCGGCCGACCCGCGCGGTGCCCGCCCCCATGCCGTCCGTCACGCGCGGTCGGTCAGGTCAGGCCCAGCTCTGCGGCGATCTTGCCCGCCCACTCGCGGATCTGCCCGGGATCGCGGTAGTCACCGGAGCGTCCCTGCTCGATGAGCTTGCGCGCGACGAAGCCCCCGGAGTCCTCGGTGAGGCGCCCACCGAAGACCATGTGCTCCTTGGCCTCGACCAGGCTCGCGATGCGCTCCCCGCCCGGTGGGGCCTCGGCCTCGCCCTTCGTCGCGGTCTCGTCGAGGGGGCCGCTGGAGAACAGCCAGACCGGCAGTTCGTGGAGAGCGTCGCGGTTGTTCTTCGCCCACCGGCGCGCGTCGCCGTCCCAGCGGCCCATGTAGACCGACGAGCCGAGCACGACGGCGTCGGCGCGGTCGGGTGGCAGCGCGCTCTCGGCGTTGCTCAGCACGACCGTGGCCCCGGCCTCCTCGAGGTGCTTGGCAATCTGCTCGGCGATGCCCGCGGTCCCACCGGAGCGGCTCGCGTACACCACGAAGACCGTCGGTGCGGTCATGATCGGGCTCCTCCTCACCCCGGGACGGCACGCCGGGCTACGCCCTGCGCCCCTAGGATGCGCATGACGGCGGTGTGCGCAAGAGTCCAGCCGGCGCTCTCACAGGGGGTCCAACGTCCCCCGAGCAGGGCTGGATGGTCCCCCCGCCGGAGGAGGAGCGAGGCGCCGGACGCGCCGGTCGACGGACCCGGTGGCCCGATGAGGCGCCGACGAGGGCCGGACGCCGATGGGGGCCGGACGCCGACGAGGGCCCGCCATGACGAAGCCCCCGTCGAGGGCCGGGCGCCGACGAGGGCTCGGCTTGACGAGGGCCGGACATGACGAAGCCCCGCCGAGGGGCGGGGCTCCGAGGATCTCTTACGGTCGCAATCACGCCCGAGAGATCGTGATGCACCGGCGGTGCCGGTGCGCGCCGTTAGACCGGCGTGACGTCGCTTGCCTGCGGTCCCTTCTGACCCTGCGTCTCGGTGTAGGAGACGCGCTGCCCCTCATCGAGGCTCTTGTAGCCGGTCATCTGGATCGCAGAGAAGTGTACGAAGAGGTCGTCTCCGCCGCCCTCCGGGGTGATGAACCCATACCCCTTGTCGGCGTTGAACCACTTCACGGTTCCCTCAGGCATTGCAGTTCCTCTCGCATTGACACGACCGGCCGGGTAGCTCCTCATACTGAAACCTGACACCCCGACCGGGTGTCTGTGCCCATCACTCTAACCGACCGTGGGAGCGTCTGCACGGGGCCGGTCCCCGGGTGCGCGCCGGGGGATCAGCCCTGCTGCACGCAGGCGAGGGTCTGCTCGGCGATCTCGAGCTCCTCGTCGGTGGGCACGACGAGGGTGCGCACCGCGGCCCCCGCACCGGTGACGTCGAGCAGGCGCCCCTCGGCGCGCTGGTCGTTCACCGTGGCGTCGAGGCCGTAGCCGAGCCCCGTGAGCCCGTCGACGACCATGCCGCGCACGACGGGGGAGTTCTCGCCCACCCCCGCGGTGAACACGAGCGCGTCGACGCGGCCGAGCACCGCGGTGTAGGCGCCCACGTACTTGCGGATGCGGTAGGCGTAGAGCTCGAGGGCGAGCGCGGCCTCGGCGTCACCGGCGGCCGCCCGCTCCTCGACGGTGCGCAGGTCGTTGTCGCCGCAGAGGCCCTTGAGGCCCGACTGCTTGTTGAGCACCGTGTCGACGGCGTCGGAGTCGAGGCCCGCGACGCGCTCGAGATGGAAGATCACCGCGGGGTCGAGGTCGCCCGAGCGGGTGCCCATGACGAGGCCCTCCAGCGGGGTGAGGCCCATCGAGGTGTCGACGCTGCGGCCGGCCTCGATCGCGGTGATGCTCGCCCCGTTGCCGAGGTGGGCGGTGATGAGGTTCGTCGTGTCGAGGTCGCGCCCGAGGTGGTCCGCGGCGCGCTTGGCGACGAACGCGTGGCTCGTGCCGTGGAAGCCGTAGCGGCGGACGCCGTGCTCCTCGTAGTACGTCGTCGGGATCGCGTAACGGTAGGCGTGCTCGGGCAGCGTGCGGTGGAACGCGGTGTCGAAGACCGCGACCTGGGGCACGTCGGGACGCAGCGCCAGCGCGTCCTCGATGCCCGCGAGGTTCGCGGGGTTGTGCAGCGGCGCGAGGGGCACCTGGTCGCGGATGCCGGCGATGACGTCGGCGTCGATGAGCGTCGGGGCGACGAAGCGCTCGCCGCCGTGGACGACGCGGTGGCCGATGCCCGCGAGGTCGCGCCCGAGGCCCGCGTCGGCGAGCGCGGCGACGATGCGCTCGAGCGCCGCGCCGTGGTCGGCGACCGCGACGGTCTCGGTGTGCTCGACGAGCGCGCCGTCGGCGCCGGGGGTGCGCGACACGACCCGGCTCTCGGCCTCGCCGATGCGCTCGACGAGTCCGGAGGCGAGCACCCGCCCGTCGGTCATGTCGAAGAGCTGGTGCTTGAGCGACGAGCTGCCGGAGTTGAGGACGAGGACCTCCACGCTCATGCCTCCTGTGCCTGGACCGCGGTGATCGCCACGGTGTTGACGATGTCGTTGACGGTGCAGCCGCGGGAGAGGTCGTTGACGGGCTTGTTGAGTCCCTGGAGCACCGGTCCGATCGCCACCGCTCCCGCGGAGCGCTGGACGGCCTTGTAGGTGTTGTTGCCGGTGTTGAGGTCGGGGAAGATGAAGACCGTCGCGTGCCCGGCCACGTCGCTGCCCGGCATCTTCGTCGCCGCGACGCTGACGTCGACGGCGGCGTCGTACTGGATCGGCCCGTCGATCATGAGCTCGGGACGGCGCTCGCGGGCCAGGGCGGTGGCCTCGCGGACCTTCTCGACGTCGGCGCCCTGACCCGACTCGCCCGTGGAGTACGACAGCATCGCCACGCGCGGGTCGACGCCGAAGGACGCGGCCGTCTCCGCGCTCGACAGCGCGATGTCGGCGAGCTGGCCGGCGTCGGGGTTGGGGTTGACCGCGCAGTCGCCGTAGACGAGGACGCGGTCGGGCAGCGCCATGAAGAAGACGCTCGAGACGATCGAGACGTCGGGCTTCGTGCGGATGAACTCGAAGGCCGGGCGGATCGTGTGGCCCGTGGAATGGGCCGCGCCGGACACCATCCCGTCGACGACGCCCTCCTTGACCATCATCGTGCCGAAGTAGCTCACATCGGCCATGACCTCCTCGGCGAGGTCACGGCTGATGCCCTTGTGGGCGCGCAGCTCGAGGTAGCGCTCGATGAAGCGCTCGCGGTCCTGCGAGGTCACCGGGTCGACGATCGTGGTGTCGCCGAGGTCGAGGCGCAGCGCTGCGGCGCGTGCGCGCACCTCCTCGGCGTCGCCGAGCAGGACGAGGTCGCAGACGTTGCGCCGCAGCAGGAGGTTGGCCGCCCGCAGGATGCGGTCGTCGTCGCCCTCGGGCAGGACGATGCGCTTGCGCTCGGAGCGCGCGCGCTCGATGAGCTCGTACTCGAACATCAGCGGCGTGACGCGCTCGGAGCGCGCCACCTCGATGCGGGCCTCGAGCTCGACGGTGTCGACGTGGGCCTCGAAGACGCCGAGCGCGGTGGCGATCTTCTGCTCGTTCTCCGGGCGGATGACCGCGCGCACCTCGCCGACCGCGTGGGCGGTGGCGTAGGTGTCCTCGTCGACGGCGAACAGCGGGGTCGTCGTCGGTCCGCCGAGGCCCTCGACGAGGCGCAGCACGCGGGGGTCGGGGTCGAGCCCGCCGGTGAGCACGAGGGCGGAGAGGTTGGGGTAGCTCGACGACAGCGACGTCGTGAGCGCGCCGACGATGACATCGGCGCGGTCACCCGGCACGAGCATGAGCGCGCCGTCGTGGATGTGGTCGAGGACGTTGGGCAGGGTCATCGCGGCGATCTTGTAGCCGGTCACCACGCGGGAGAAGTCCTCGACCTCGCCCTGGAGGTGCTTGCCGTCGAGCGCGTCGACGATCTCGCCGACGGTCGGCATCGCGAGCTGATCGACCTCGGGCAGCACGTAGATCGGCTCGTGCTCGGGCAGGTCCTCGACGAGCGCGCGGGCACAGTCGTCGCGGTCCTCGGGCGCGACGCGGTTGACGACGGTGACCGCGAGGGTGCAGCCCTGGCTCTCGAGGGACTCGCGCGCCAGGCGTACGGCGTCGACGATCTCGCCGCCGTCCTTGCCTGAGCCGTTGACGAGGGCGACGACGGGCGTGGCGAGGTGGTTGGCGACCTCGGCGTTGAAGTCGAACTCGAGGGCCGAGGCCACCCCGGTGTAGTCGGTGCCGTCGCAGAGCACGAAGTCGTGCTCGCGCTCGAGCTGGCGGTAGGCCTCGAGGATCCCCTTGAAGACGTCCTCGGAGCGCCCACGCGCCTGGAGGTCGGCGACCTCCTGGGCGGTGTAGGCGTAGGAGTCCTCGTAGGCGACGTCGAGCTGGTAGCGCCGACGCACGAGCTCGATGCGGTGGTCGAGGTCGTCGGCGTCGGGGATGACGGGGCGGAAGTAGCCGACGCGGTCGAGGCGCCGGGACAGCAGCTCCATGAGGCCGAGCGTCACGACGGACTTGCCGCCGGCGGGCTCGAGCGAGGCGAGGTAGAGACTGCGGGCCATGGTCGGGCTCCTCGATCGTCGGACGACCGCCACCGATGCTAGAGGTCGGCGGCGTCCCGGCGACAGCGGTCATCCGCGGAGGTGACCTGCGGCCATGGCGCGGCGGGCCGATCGTCCGCCGCGGTGAGCGCCGCGAGCGCGGTTGGGCGCGCCCGCGCGAGCGGCTAGGCTGTTCGCGGTACCCATGGGGGTACCGATCGATGGTGGTGCCCCCGCCTGCGCCGAAGGGAGACGCCGTGGAGCCCCTCACCACCGACATGATCGTGGTGCTCGTCGTGCTCGCCGGGGCCATCCTCCTCTTCGTCACCGAGATCGTCCGGATCGACGTCGCGGCGATCGGGATCATGCTCGCGATCGGCCTGCTCGGGCTCGTCCCGGCCGACGACGTCTTCGCGGGCTTCGCCTCGAACGCGGTGATCTCGATCATCGCCGTGATGATCCTCGGCGCCGGGCTCGACCGCACGGGGGCGATGCGCGCGGTGGCGCGGGGGATCCTGCGCATCGGGGGCGAGACCGAGCGGCGCCTGCGCGCGCTCATCTCGCTCGCCGTCGGCGGCATCAGCGCGTTCATGCAGAACATCGGCGCCGCCGCCCTGTTCCTGCCCGTCGTCGAGCGCGTGGGGGAGCGCACCGGCATCCAGCCCTCCCGGCTGCTCATGCCGATGGGCTTCGCCGCGATCCTCGGTGGCACCCTGACCCTCGTGGCCTCGGGCCCGCTCATCCTCCTCAACGACCTCCTCGACGCCTCGGCGACGAGCCTCGGTGTCGAGATCGAGCCGCTCGGGCTCTTCGCCCCGACCCCGATCGGGCTCACGCTCCTGCTCGTCGGCATCGCGTTCTTCTCGACGGTGGGGGCGCGCTTCCTGCCCCGCGGCACCGCCGAGGCCGTCATCGCCGAGGTGGCCGACGCCGCCGACATCGACAGCCGGGTGCGCCCGGTGCGCCTGCCCTCCGGCAGCCCGCTCGACGGCCGTGACCTCGAGTCCATCGAGGCGTCCTCCGGCGGGGTCGTCGTCGTCGCCGTCGAGGACGACGAGGGCCTGACCGTTGCCCCCGCGCGCGAGCTGCGGCTGCGGGCGGGCTCGCGCCTCGGCCTCGTCGGCGACGACGCCGCAGTCGAGCGCTTCGTCACCGAGCACGGCCTGCGCGAGGAGGACGAGGCGGGGGAGCTCTCGGTGCTCGGCGACGACGCCCACGCCGGAGTGGCCGAGGCCGTCGTGCGCCCGGGCTCCCCGGCGGCGGGACGCGTGCTGCGCGAGCTGCGGATGCGCAAGCGCCTCGGGGTCAGCGTCGTCGCGATCCGCCGGGGCGAGGAGGTCCTCACCGAGGGGCTGCGCGAGCGCCGGCTCGCCGGCGGCGACGTCCTCGTCCTGCTGTCGACCTGGGACCGCCTCGCCGAGGTCGACGCCGACCCGTCCTTCGTCGTGCTCACCGACCACCCCGCCGAGCGCCCGCGCAGCGCGAAGCTGCCGTTCGCGCTCGCCTCGTTCGCGATCGCGCTCACGCTCGTGATCTTCACCGACCTCCAGCTGTCGATCGCGCTGCTCACCGGGGCGGTCGGCATCCTGCTGAGCGGCGTGCTCACGCCCGACGAGGCCTACCGCGCGGTGTCGTGGAAGACCGTCTTCCTCCTCGCCTCGCTCATCCCCCTCGGCCAGGCCGTCGAGGACTCCGGGACCGCGGCCTGGATCGCCGAGGGCGTCCTCGCCTTCGCCGGCGACTTCCCGCTGTGGGGCCTGCAGCTCGCGATCGCCGTCCTCGCGACGGTCTTCACCCTCGTGGTCTCCAACGTCGGCGCGACGGTGCTGCTCGTCCCGCTCGCCGCCAACGTCGCCGTCGGCGCGGGTGCCGACCCCGCGCAGTTCGGCCTCATCGTCGCGATCGGGGTGTCGAACGCCTTCCTCCTGCCGACCCACCAGGTCAACGCCCTGCTCATGGGCCCGGGTGGCTACCGCGTGAAGGACTACCTGCGCTCGGGGGGCCTCATGACGGTGCTCTTCCTCATCGTGCTCATCCCGGCGGTGAACCTCTTCACGTGAGGTGCCAGGCGCCCCGCGCGTCCGGCGGCTACGTGGCGGCCTCGATGGCGAGCACGGCGACGAGGAGCGCGACGGGGACGCCGACCGCGAGTCGCGCGCCGAGCACCGGTCGCCGTCGCGCGAGCTGCAGGGTGAGCGCCGCGACGACCGCCGCGCCGCTGCCGAGCAGGGCGATCGGCAGGACCCGCTCGGGCTCGGCGGCGCTCGTCATGCTGAGCAGCGCCGCGGGCGCGGTGCCCGCGAGCGCGTAGACGGGGTAGCGCAGGCGGTCGGCGCGGCCGGCGGTGCGCCGCAGCAGCGACTCGACGGCGGCGATGGCCGGCATCCCGAGGGGGTAGGCGACGAAGGCGGTGATCGCCGCGCTCGCGGCCATCGTGAGCGGGACCGCGGCGAGCCCGCGGCCGTCGATCCCGCCATCGACGGCGACGACGAGCCCCGACAGCCCGATCGCGAGGCTCACCGCGAGGACCGCGCCGCCGGGCGCGGCGAGGTAGGGGGCGACGCGGGCGCGGCGCTGCTGCGCGGGGGTCGGGGCCACGGCTCCTCCGGCGGTGGGGGAGGCCATGCTCGGACGCGATCCCGTCGCGGGCAAGCCGCGCTCAGCCGGTGAGGCCCCGCACGACGGCGAGCACGCCTGCCGCGCCGGCGAAGAGCAGGACCCCGGGACGCAGCCAACCGGTGTCCACGCGTCGCCCGAGCGGCCGGCTCAGCGCGAAGCCGGCGACCATGGCGGGGGCGAGGAGGGCGGCGAGGCCGAGGTGGGCCAGCGAGAGCCGGCCAGCGAGCACGAGCCCGGCGAGGCTGATGAGCCCGCCGAGGAGGAAGAGCAGGCTGAGCGTCGCGCGGACCTCGGGCCCGGGCCGGCTCTGGTAGAGCAGCGCAGCCGGTGGCCCGCCGATCGCCGCGGTCGTGGCGAAGAGCCCCGAGGCGGTCCCGGCGAGGAGCTGCGCCGTGGGCGTCGGGCGCACCTCGGCGCGCAGCAGGCTCAGGGCGACGACGGCGAGGACGACGAGGCCGAAGAGCATCTCGAGCGCGGCGTCGGAGAGCGCGACGAGCAGGCCCACCGCCGCGGCGGTGCCGAGGACGCGGCCGACGAGCAGGCGCGGCAGTCCGCGGCGGTCGACGGCATGACGCTCCCGGTAGGAGATGAGCGCGACGAGCGGCATGGCGATGACGAGGGGCACCGCCGGCAGCGCCGCCGGCGCGACGAGCGCGAGGACCGGCACGACGACGATGCCGAAGCCGATGCCGATCGTGCCCTGCACGAGGGCGCCGGCGACGACGCTCACGAGGGTGACCGCGAGCTCGAGGGCGGTGAGGTCCGACAGCACGGGCGGCGCGCTCCGATCGGTCGGCCGGGTGGATCGGGGGCGTGGGGGAGCCTACGTCGCGACAGGCGAACGGCCCCGGCCGGGGGCCGGGGCCGTCGATGGGCGGTGCCGGGTCCTGCGCGCCGTGTGTGGCGCGGGGCAGTGCCGGCGCTACTGGCCTGGCAGCGGCAGCACGGTGAGGGAGAACATCGCCGCGAGGGCCATGAGCAGCGGGGCGGCGACCATCA
>Ga0207421_10006253_pt1 | contig 13023 bp, 12 predicted proteins | sample SodLakKL_010_SED_4_FD_187542 | JGI IMG/M metagenome (GOLD analysis project Ga0207421, IMG submission 187542) | Alkaline sediment microbial communities from Lake Tanatar, Kulunda Steppe, Russia - 8KL_010_SED (SPAdes) (version 2) | ecosystem: Environmental > Aquatic > Non-marine Saline and...
GAGCCGAAACCGGCAGTGGGCTCGACGACCTCGAGGACGCCGGCGAGGAGTCGTTCCTCCGGGTCGAGGGCATGCACTGTTCGACCTGCGAGGCGTTCCTCGAGACGCGCGTCGAGTCGATCGACGGCGTCGTCGGAGCCGAGGCCAGTTACGCGACCGAGACGATGCGGGTCGTCTACGACGACGATCGCCTCGCGGAAGACGAACTGCCGGACCTGGTCTCCGGCTACGGTTACACCGCACGCGACCGCGCGGACGACGCCGGCGACTCCGACGGCGACCAGGCGCTCGTGAAGTTCCTGATCGGCGGCGGGCTGTTCGGAATGATGGTGATGGTCTGGTACGCCGTCTTCCTCTATCCGACCTACTTCGGCTACGAGCCACTCGCCGACTTCGGGAGCTGGGACGGCTACTACGTGGCCATCAACATCTGGCTCATGACGTCGTTCGTCCTCTTTTACACCGGCTACCCCATCCTCCGGGGGGCCTACGTCAGCCTCCGGGCGGGCGTCCCGAACATGGACCTGCTCGTGACGACGGCGGCTCTCGGCGCCTACGCCTACAGTACGCTCGCGATGGCGCTCGGCCGGACCGACCTCTACTTCGACGTCAGCGTCGCGGTCGTCCTCGTGGTCACCGCCGGCACGTACTACGAGGCCACGATCAAGCGCCGCGCCGCGAGCCTGCTCTCGGATCTCACCGAACAGCAGGTCGACGAGGCCCGCCTCGAGAACGGTGAGACGGTCCCGCTCGAGGCCGTCGACCCCGGCGACCACCTCCTCGTCAAACCCGGCGAGCGGGTCCCGCTCGACGGCGACCTCGTCGAGGGGACGGCGGCGGTCGACGAGTCGCTGGTCACCGGCGAGTCCCTGCCCGTCGAGAAGGAGCCGGGCGATCCCCTCCGCGGCGGCACCGTCGTCACCGACGCGCCGATCGTCGTCGAGGTCGGCGACGAGGCCGAGAGTACGCTCGACCGACTCGTCTCGCTGCTGTGGTCGATCCAGAGCTCTCGACCTGGTGTCCAGCGATTCGCGGACAAACTCGCGACGATCTTCGTCCCGCTCGTCCTCGTGCTCGCGACCGCCGTGACGGTGCTGTTGCTCGCAACCGGCGCCAGCCCCTCGGCGGCGCTGCTGGTCGGCCTGACGGTCGTCATCGTCTCCTGTCCGTGTGCGCTCGGGCTGGCGACCCCGCTGGCGATCGCCTCGGGCGTCCAGGAAGCCGCCAGACGCGGGATCGTCGTCGCCGCGGAGACGATCTTCGAGGACGCCCCCGACGTCGACGTCGTCGTTCTCGACAAGACGGGGACGCTCACGACCGGCTCGATGAGCGTCGTCGACGTCCACGCTGTCGACGGCGAGTCTGTCGACGAACTCGGCCGTCGCGCCGCCGCCGTCGAGGCACTCTCTGAACACCCGATCGCCGAGGCGATCGTCGAAACAGCCCACGCGGACGACTCGAGTTCGGGCGAACGGTTCACCGACGGGGGGGCTGGTACCGTCGCCGGCGTCACCGACTTCGAACGCGAGAGCCGCGGTGTCAGCGGCGTCGTCGACGGCGAGCGCGTCGTCGTTGGCCATCCCGAGTACCTCCGCGAGCGCGGCCAGTCCGTTCCCGGCGACCTCGAGTCGACGATCGACGACGCTCGAGCGGCGGGTGACGTCCCGGTCGCCGTCGGCTGGGCCGGCCGCGTCCGGGGCGTGATCGTCGTCGGCGACTCGCCGCGAGACCGCTGGCGGGAGGCCGTCGCGACGCTCTCGTCGGGCCGCGAAGTCGTCGTCCTCACCGGCGACGAGGGGGCGGCGGCGGACCGGTTCCGCGACGTCGACGGCGTCGACGAGGTGTTCGCCGGCGTGCCGCCGGAGGCCAAGGCCGAGACGGTTCGACGACTTCGTTCCCGCGGCACCGTCGCGATGGTCGGCGACGGGAGCAACGACGCCCCCGCGCTCGCGGCCGCCGACGTCGGCATCGCGATGGGCAGCGGGACGAAACTCGCGACCGACGCCGCCGACGCCGTCATCGTCGGCGACGACCTCGCGGCGGTCGCCGAGACCTTCGACGTCGCCTCCGGAACGCACAGCCGCATCCGCCAGAACCTCGGCTGGGCGTTCGTCTACAACGCCATCGCGATCCCGCTCGCGCTGACGGGCCTGCTGAACCCGCTCTTTGCAGCGCTGGCGATGGCCACGAGCAGCCTCCTGGTCGTGTTGAACTCCTCGAGATCGCTCTGAGGTCGCTTACGGTTCGCCGTCGTTCTCGGATGGTTCGCCGCCTTCGGGTCTCTCCGCTTCGGTCTCGGACGCGCCGTCGTCGCTCGTTACGACCCGTTCTACTACCGCCCGCGTGTCGTCCTCGTAGACGTACGTCTCGCCGTCGGCTTCGTCTCTCGTCCGCCGGTGGCTGCCGTCACAGAACGGAAACGACGCCGAGAGCCCGCACTGACAGACCGCGACGTCACCTTTCTCGGGGTCTACGTCGTCGGGGTCGAGCTTTCGCGGGCCGGTCGCCTCGAGTTCTACCAGTCGTGTCATGTCCGGGCGTGCGTCGGCAACGGTCAAAAGACTCACTCGAGCGCGGACGAAGCGACGGCCAGTGGTACCACTGTCAACCCACGACACCCGTCACTCGGCGGGTTTTCACTTCGGGCAAACGATAAGCTACTTGATGGCCGTCGCGAATTTTGATCTGTAGTTCCAATGAGCCCCGACGCTGCAGGACCGACGATCTCGATCGCCCTCGCGGTCGTGAAGACGCTCAGTTTGGTCGTCGGCAGTCTGATCACCGTACTCGCCTACCGAGCCTATCGCCGGACCGGACAGCAAGCGCTCGGGTTGTTAGCCGCCGGTTTCGGACTCGTCACGCTGGGGCTGGTTCTGGCCGGCACCCTCTATGAACTCCTCGGTGTCTCGCTCGGGATGGGGATCCTCCTCGAGAGCCTGTTGATGCTCGTGGGCTTTCTCGTGATCGCCTACTCGCTGTACGTCTCCTGAGACGGTCTATTGTGTTTCGTTACCGGTGATCGCTCGACTGGGGGCAGCGATCACTGGTAAACCGTTACAACGATCCACACGAGACGGTTCTCTGTACCGACCTCCCGGCCCGACCCAGGAGGTCGCGGCCGGGCCGACTCGAGCGAGAGCTGGTTCGTTCGCCGTTACTGTCCCGTCTCGAAGCCGCGGAGGATACCCTGGCCGTCGGTCGAGCCGACGTCGGGCAGGGTGACGCGCTCGGGATGGGGCATCAGGACGGCGACGGTGTCGCGTTCGCCGAGGACTCCCGCGACGTTGTGTTTCGACCCGTTCGGGTTGACGTCCGGCCCCGTCTCGCCGTCTTCGTCACAGTACCGAAAGAGGATCCGGTCGTCGTCCTCGAGCTCGGCGAGCCGGTCGTCGTCGATCTCGTAGCGACCTTCGCCGTGGGCGATCGGAACCTCGATGACGTCGCCGTCCTCGTAGGCGGCCGTCCAGGGGGTGTCGTCGCGTTCGACGCGGAGGTAGACGTGTTCACACTGGAAGCGGGCGCTCTCGTTGGTCGTGAACGCCCCGTCGGTGAGCGTCGACTCACAGCCGATCTGGGCGCCGTTGCAGATCCCGAGGACGGGCACGCCGTCGTCGGCTGCCTCGCGAACCTCGTCCATGATGGGCGAGCGTGCGGCCATCGCGCCCGCACGCAGATAGTCACCGTACGAGAAGCCCCCGGGGAGGACGATCCCCGACGTGTCCGCGGGGAGGCCGTCCTCGTGCCAGACGATCTCGGCGTCGATCTCGAGGTGGGCGAGCGCCCGCTCGGCGTCGCGGTCGCAGTTCGAGCCGCCGAACCGGATTATTGCGACGGTCATCTACCGTTCGTCGACCTCCACGTCGTAGTCGTGGATGGTCGGGTTCGCCAGTAGCCGTTCGGCCATCTCGCTCGCCCGCTCGTGGGCGTCGTCGGCCGACTCGGCCTCGAGGTCGACCTCGAAGCGGTCGGCCGAGCGCAGCCCCTCCAGGTCGAAGCCCAGTCGCTCGAGGGCCTGCTTCGTCGTCTCGGCCTCGGGGTCTAGCACGCCGCGTTTGAGTCGAACCGTCACCGTCGCGGTGTAGGCGGTCATCACCTGAAACCCCGTATCCGTGCTCAAAAACGCTTTCGCCTTTGCCGCGTAGTACACGTTCGTGAATACTACCCCGCCGATCCGGCGTCTCCGGCCTGCTGGTAGTCATCCGGGTCGAGCGAGCCTGATGGCGAGAAAGAGGACCGCCGAGAGGAGTCCAATGGCGGCGGTGGCGACGAACGGAACGCCGTAGGAGCCGAACACGTCCAGTCCGCGACCGACGCCGTAGGGAACGGTGACGCCGGCGATCGCGAAGCCGATGCAGGTGATCCCGAACAGCGTACTGAGATCGCCCGTCCCGAAGAGGTTCGCGACCAGCGGCGACATCAACGCGGCAGTGCCGCCGTAGCCGAAGCCGAATATCGCCGCGAGGACGAGGACGGACGCCGGCGTCGGGATCGCGACGAGCAACAGCGTCGGAACGCACATCAACACGACGCAGACGGCCATCATTCGGTCGGTGCCGATGACGTCGGCGGCCCAGCCGGCAGTGAACTTGGCGACGACGTTCATCCCGCCGACGATACTGACCGCGACGACGCCGATCCGGCGGCTCACGCCGCTGGCCTCGGCGAAGTCGACGAGGTAGACGAGCACGGCGTTCGCCGGCACGAACATCAACAGGAGGGCGACGAACACCACCCCGAAAAGCGGCGTCCACACCGTCTCGAGCGTTTTCGCGAGTTGCCGTCGCACGGACTGGGGGTGTCCGGTATCGAGGCTGCCGGGATCGATCTCGAACTCGCCGTCGGTGTCGACGCCGAGATCGTGGGGCCGATCGACGAGCAGGACGATCGCGATCACGATCGCGACGAGAAACAACCCGGCGAGCACGAGGTAGGTCGGCTGCCAGCCGAGGCGGTCGATGACTGCCTCGACGAACGGGGGCATGGCGACGATCCCGACTCCCCAGCCCGAGACGGCCACGCCGGTCGCGAGGGACCGTCTCCGCTCGAACCACCGTGGCGGCGTCGTGTACGCGATGACGAACGTAATTCCCAGCCCGGCAGCGGTGACGATGCTGTACGAAACCAGGACCCAGCCGAACGACGGCGCCTGGCTCGCACCGACCAACCCGAGACAGATCAACACCGCGGCGAGCGCGAGCAGTCGCCGGAGCCCGTACCGGTCGACCGCGAACCCGAGTACGGCGGCGCCGCTGAACGTGACCAGCGACTGGAGGCTGAACACGAGCGAGGTGTTCGCGTACGACTGGTCGAACGCCTCGAGAACGGGGCCGAGAAAGACGGTGAACGAGAACATCGTGCCGGCGGTCATCAGCGACAGCACGAAACAGCCACCGACGACGACCCACCCGTAGTACAGCTCCGACTCGAGCAACCGGGTCCGGATCGGGCTGGTGGCGCCTGCCATACACCTACGATTCCGGCTTCGCCGAATAACCGTCAACGTACAGTACGCCTTTGCCGCTACTTTCGGACTCCCCGGGAGCCAGTCGACTCGACTGCGCCGCAGTCGTCAGGAGGCGCGTAGAACGGACTCGAGCGAGCGACCGTGAGATAGCCGGCCGCGCTCAGGGGAGGAGACGACCGAGCGTCGACGTCAGCCGGTATCCGAGCGACCCGTTCTGGTAGCCGTTCCAGCCGCGCATCCCACCGCCGAGTGTCGATGCGTCGTATCCCGCGTCCTCGAGCACCGCCGTCGCCTTCCGGGCGACGATGCCCGCCTTACAGACCGTGACGACCGGCCTGTCCTCCGGAATCTGCGAGAGCGCCGCACGGAGGTCGCTCTCGTCGCCCGACCGGAGGTCGTGGTACACTGGGACGTTGTGACTGCCGTCGATGTGCGATCGCTCGTAGGCCTCGCGCGGGCGGATGTCGAGGACGTACGGCGACGGTCCGGTTTCGAGTTGTTCCTCGAGTTCCGGCGGACTGATCTTGCCCATGTGGCCCAATATTCAACACGAGTACAAAACGTGGTCGGATTGTGGAGCTGGCTCGACTCACCGGTTAGAATCCGCGAGGTTCAGTCGGCGGCCATCGGAGGTCCGGTATCGACCGCTACCGAGTCACAGATCCGGTCTGCTGCCCGGCGCGCGCCGATGACAGTACCGGCGAGCGGGCCCGCGGCCCCCGCCGCGAGCGCGCCGGTGACGTGGACCGAACTCGCCTCGCCGCCCGTCCGCCGCCAGGCGAGCGTCTCGTCCTCGAGCACAGGCATGCCCCGATACCCCCGCTCGAGGCCACACGAGTCGGCGACGTGGCCGACGAACGGGTGCTCGAACACCGGTTTGAACCCGGTTGCCAGCACGACGCGATCGGCCGAGAGACAGCCGCCGGTCTCGAGGAGCAGACGCACGCTGCCGTCGACGCCCCTGGCCGACCGCACCTCGCCGCGGCGGATCGACAGCGCGTCGCCGGTCGCAGCCGACTCGAGCGCCTCGAGCAATCGTGGGGGGATCGTGCCTCGGTTCTGCGCGGTCCGGACCACCTCGAGTCGCCGTTGTGATCCGGGTGGATGCCGGTGGAGCTGTCGTTCGATGTGGTTCCAGTTGATCCAGAGCGGATCGGCTTCCACCGTCGCCGCCGTGAGCTCGCCCCTCGAGAGCAGCGTGACCGCCTCGCGTTCGCACAGATCGGTCGCGAGCTGGGCTGCGGTGATCCCACCGCCGACGACGATCGTCTCCTCGACGGTGTCTCCAGGGTCGAACGCGTCGTCCCAGACGTGGGCGATTCCCTCGACGCCGTCGGCCCACGCCGGGCGACGGTATCGGCCGCCGTGGCCGATCGCGAGGACGACGGCTCGACTCTCGAGGGCGTCTCCGTCGTCGGTCTCGAGAACGAGCGACTCGCCGCTCCGGCCGTGGGTCCCCCGGCGGATCGATTCGACGGCGGCCCGGCGGTGAAGCGACTCGAGGTCGCGGCGCTCGATCACGTGGTCGGCGTAATCGAGAAAGAGCGACAGCGAGGGGCGTCGCGGGTACGCCCGCGTCGGCAGCAGTTCGTCTTCGCGGTTCCGGGCCTCGGCGAAGTCCTCGAGGCCGAACGGTTCGGTGCCGACGTGGTGGACGAACGTCGACCGCAGCGACGACATCTCGCAGGCCCGTGCCTTCCGGCGGAACGACTCGAGCAGTCGTGCGTGTGGATCGACGATCCGGAGCGCCGACCGCTCGATCGCCGTCTCCTCGAGCAGTCGCTGTGCCAGGTAGGTGCCGTGGATCCCGCCGCCGACGATCGCACACTCGAGCATCAGGATCACGATACGGCTCGATATTATTTTTGCGTTACGTTTTAATAATGATGCCTACTGGATGCTGGCTGGTTGGTAACACAGTTTGGACTGACCCATCCCGTCGTGTGTGATTCTGTCCGCTTCAGCGAGTGTATGGTCCCTCCATCTGTCGGTAATTATTTAATGCGGATACCAGTGGTATGATAGCAGGTGTCGACCATGGTCGGTGGTGCCTATAGATAGTATCACTCGAATCAACTGATAGCGTTATGCGTGGGAATACCAATCTTGTCCAGAATCGCAGGGACGTACTGACTGCCGCCGGCGGAGCCGGATTGCTCGCGCTGGCCGGTTGCGTTGGGACGACCGAAGAAAACGGCGACGACAGCGACGACAGCGACGATGGCGGCGATGGTGACGACGACGCCTACACGATCGGGATGGTCGACTCGCTCACCGGTTCGCTCGCGGACTTCGGCGAGCGCAACCAGCGGGCCAAAGAGCTCGCACTCGAGCACGTCAACGAGATCGGCGTCGGGGACCAGGAGCTCGAGATTATCGTCGAGGACTCCGAAAGCGAGTCCCAGCCGGGCGTTTCGGCCGCACAGAAACTGGTCAACCAGGATAACGTTCCGTTCGTCATCGGGGCGGTGGGGTCCGGGGTCTCGCTGTCGATCTACGAGAGCGTTATCGAAGGGACGGGCGTCGTCCAGTTGAGCCAGAACTCGACCGGCCTCGGCCTGACGGACTTCCCGGGACTGCTCCGGATGTCGCCCAGCGGCCGAACGCAGTCGGTCGCGCTGGCCGACATCATCAGCGAGGACGGCTACGACGAGGTGGCGGTCACCTACATCAACGACGAGTTCGGGGAGAGCCTCTACGACGCATTCGAGGAGGCCTACGACGGCGAGATCGTCTACGACAGCGCTCACGACGGGGAAGAGGCGTCGTACGACAGCCTCGTCTCCCAGATGGGCGGCTCCGACGCCGAAGCCTGGCTCTGTATCACCTACCAGCAGGAGTTCGCGACGATCGTCAACGACATGTACTCGGGCGGCTACGAACCGCAGCTGTACGGCGCCGACTCCAACCGGGGCGACTCCGTCCTCGAGAACACGCCCGAGGGGAGCATGGACGGGATGAAACTCGTGGAACCGGCGGCACCCGAAGACCAGGACAATTACCAGGAGTTCGCCGACGCGTTCGAAGCCGAACACGGCGAGGCGCCGACGGCCTGGTCTGCGTTCACCTACGACTGTGTCGTCACCGCCGCGCTCTCGATCGAAGCCGCAGACGAGTTTAGCGGCGACGCGCTGGGGGAGGTCGTCCGCGACGTCACGCGCCCCGAGGGTGAGGAGGTCTTCTCCTACGAGGAAGCCCACGAGATTCTCGCCGACGGTGGCTCGGCCGACGACATCAATTACCAGGGCGTCAGCGGCCCGATCGACTTCGACGAGAACGGCGACCCGCGTGGCAGCCTCGTCGTGATGGAGGTACAGGATCACGATTACGTCTCGACCGAGTTCCGGGAAGCGTAATCGTCGCCAATGTCTCTCATCGAATACGCTGCTAACGGGGTAGTTTACAGTAGCATCATCGTCCTCGGGAGCATCGGCCTCTCGCTGATCTACAGCATCGCCGGCTTCGCGAACTTCGCACACGGTGATACCTTGACCGTCGGGGCGTACGCGGCGCTCGTCTCGTTCGGCGTCGTCGGCGGCGTCGGGTTCAGCGTTCTCGGCTTGCCGATGGGCTTTTTTCTCGCCTTGCTCGTCGGCATCGCCGTCGCTGCGGTCGTCGCGATCGTCACGGAGAAACTCGTCTACGAACCGCTCGACATCGGCTCGATCGGGCTGTTGATTACGTCCATCGGAGTCGCGTTCGTCTATCGTGCGCTGATCCAGATGGGGTTCGGTGCGGACGCGATCCGATACGACGTCGGCGCGGTCCGACCTATCGAGGCACTGTTGCCGTACGGGATCCGGCTGACCCAGCACGACGTCGCGATCGTCATCTCCGCGGCAGTGCTCGTCACCGGACTCCACGTCCTGTTACAGCATACTGACCTCGGTCGGAAGATGCGTGCGATGGCCGACAACCCCGATCTCGCGCGGGCCAGTGGCATCCGTACCTACCGGATCAAGCTCTGGTCGTGGATCATCGGCGCTGGTCTCGCGGGTGCCGGCGGGGTGTTCCTCGGCCTGTTCAACCAGCTGCTGCCCCGTATGGGCTTTAATCTCCTACTCGTTATTTTCGCGGCGGTGATCCTCGGCGGGATCGGCTCCGTCTACGGCGCGATGCTCGGTGGCTTCCTCATCGGGATGGTCGTCCAGTTGACGCCGATCCTGTCCGACGTCGGCATCCCGATCGGTATCGAGTACGCGAACGCTGTCGCGTTCCTCATCATGGTCGCCGTCTTGCTCGTGCGGCCGACCGGTATCGCCGGCGAGGCGGTCGGCGGGGAGGGGGTGTGACGTGAGCGTCCTCTCGGACCCTCGCGGCTACTGGGACGAACTGACGGCCACGGAGCGCGGCGTTACCGCCGCACTCGGGCTGGTCGTGTTCGGCCTGGTGCTCGCGTTACTGACCGGGGCGCTCGGCGCGTCGTACTTCCTCTTCCTGTTCGGACTGGCGGGGATGTACGCGCTCCTCTCGCTCGGGCTCAACTCCCAGTGGGGCTTTACCGGGCTGATCAACTTCAGCGTCGCCGCGTTCTTCGGGCTCGGTGCGTACGGCGCGGCGCTGATGACTGCCGGTAACTCGCCGATCGCGGGCGGTCTCAACCCGGTGGTTGGGCTGCTCGTCGGCCTGGTGCTCGCTGCGGTCGTCGCGGTGGCGATCGGGATTCCGACGCTCCGGTTGCGGGCCGACTACCTCGCGATCGCGACGCTCGGCCTGGCGGAGGTCATCCGCCTGATCGTCCTGAACGAGCGCCAGTGGACCAACGGGAGCCAGGGCCTCAGAGGCATCCCGACCTTCTTCGAGGACTGGCCAGTGCTCGGAACGTTCACCGAAGTGATGCCAGCGATCGAGGTCGAACTCGTTCCGGGTTCGCCGGTCGTCTTCGGGACGTCGTTCTGGCAACAGTCGCTCAACGTCGCGCTCCTGCTGATCTTCCTCGGCTCGGCGTTTCTGATCCTCAGGCGCGCCCAGCGTTCGCCGTGGGGGCGGCTGCTTCGGACCATCCGCTCCGACGAGGACCTGGCGAAGGCACTGGGGAAGAACACCTACTCGTACAAGATGCAGTCGTTCGTCCTCGGCAGCGTCATCATGGCGCTGGCGGGTGTCTTCTACGCGCACCTGAACCTGTTCGTCAATCCGGGCGACCTCGACCCGATCACCACGTTCTACGTCTGGGTCGCCGTGATCCTCGGCGGCAGCGGCTCGAACCGCGGCGCCCTGCTCGGTGGCTTCGTCGTCGTCGCCATTCGGGAGGGCTCCCGGTTCGTCGGGGACATCGCGTGGCTCCCCGTCGGTAGCGCGCCGCTGCGACTGCTCGCGATCGGGCTGTTGATCATCCTCGTCATGCGGTTCCGTCCGCAGGGGATTCTGCCGCCACAGCGGGAACTGATCTGGCCGAGCGCGGTCGACAACGCCGCACCGTCGCGGCCCGACCGCGGCGTCCGCGACGCGAAAGGAGGTGGGAGCGATGACTGACGCGATCGAAACAGAAAAACCGGCGGCCGACACGGACGCAACGACCCGGACGAACGCCGACATGTCGAAAGACGACGTGTTATTGCGGGTGGAGAACCTGCAGAAAGCCTTCGGCGCGCTCGTGGTGACCGACCACGCGACCTTCGAGGTCGAACGCGGGACGATCACCGCACTCATCGGTCCGAACGGCGCGGGCAAGTCGACGCTGTTCAACCTCGTCTCCGGCTTCTACGAGCCAGATGGGGGGACGGTGACGGTCAACGGTGTGGACGTCACCGGAGCCGAGCCCTACGAGGTGGCCGAGCACGGCCTCATCCGGACGTTCCAGACGCCCCGAAAACTCGAGGGGATGACCGTCCGCGAGGCGATGCTCGTCGGCCCACAGGCCCAGCCCGGCGAGTCGTTCGTCAAGCTGTTCACGTCGCCCGGAGCGGTTGCCACGGCGGAGGAGCGAAACCTCGAGCGGGTCGAACGGATCCTAGCGGAGTTCGAGATCGACCACCTCGCGACCCAGCCCGCGACGGATCTTTCGGGCGGGCAGCTGAAGCTGGTCGAGTTGGCCCGTGCGATGCTCGCCGAGCCGGAGATCCTCTTGCTCGACGAGCCGGTCGCGGGCGTCAACCCGACGCTCAGGAACAAGCTCGCCGACCAGATCCGCCGGCTCAACGAGCAGGGAACGACGTGCCTGCTGATCGAACACGACATGGAGTTCGTGATGAGCCTCGCCGATCCGGTGATCGTCCTCGATCGCGGCAGCGTCCTGACCGAAGGGCCGCCGTCGGCGATCCAGTCGGACGACACGGTCATCGACGCCTATCTCGGGGGTGGTGGCGTATGAGCGCCGACCCCGTCCTCGAACTCGACGGCGTCGACAGCGGCTACGGCGAGGTGCAGGTGCTCGACGACTGCACGCTCCACCTCGAGCCGGGCGAGATCGTCTGCCTGATCGGCCCGAACGGCGCGGGCAAGTCGACGGTGCTCAAAACCGCCTTCGGGATGCTCTCGCCGTGGACCGGGAGCGTACGCTATCACGACCGGGAGATCGGCGGGATGGCACCCGAAGACATCGTCCGCGAGGGGATCGGTTTCGTCCCGCAGACGGAGAACGTCTTCAGCTCGCTCACCATCGAGGAGAACCTGCGGATGGGTGGCGTCGCCCGTGACGACGACCTTAGACCGGTTCTCGAGCGGCTCTACGACCGGTTCCCGCTACTCGACGAGAAGCGGACCGCGAAGGCGCGCAACCTCTCGGGCGGGCAGCGACAGGTCCTCGCGCTCGCACGTGCGCTCGTGATGGAACCCGACGTCCTCCTGGTCGACGAGCCGTCGGCCGGCCTCGCACCGAACACTGCCGACGACGTCTTCGCCGACGTCCAGGAAGTCAACGCCATGGACACCGCGATCCTAATGGTCGAACAGAACGCCAAGAAGGGGCTCGCGATCTCCGACCGCGGCTACGTACTGGACCAGGGAACCGTTCGATTCGAGGACGAAGCAGACGGGTTGCTGGACAACGAGGAGGTCTCGAAGCTGTACCTCGGCGGCTAGGGGTCCGGCGCTCGAGGGCGGCCGGCTCCTCCTCACCCGCTCCTCGACCGAACCTGGAAACTACGGAGGGAATAGCTGTCGAAATCAATTGTTGTCGGAATGACTTTTTGTGCCTCGTGCGCGAACGTCGAAGTATGGCAGCGGATCGCCCGGTCATCCACGTCTCGACGACCGCGGTGGTACTCACCGTCGTGGCGCTTCTCGTCGCGCTCGTTGCCCTCGCGGCGATCAACTCCGGTGTCGCGATCGTTCTCGTCATCTTCGCGATGATCTTCGGCGGAGAGTTGCTAGATCGCGTGACGACGGGACTCGACGACGAAGTGGCATCACGGTATGCAGGTGAGTCGACCCTCGAGGATCCAGCGGACGCCCTCGAGGTTCTCCGCCAGCGCTACGCCGCCGGCGACCTCTCCGACGCCGAGTTCGAACGCAAACTCGAGACCCTGGTGGCGACCGAGACCGTCGCCGACGTCGAACGGTACGTCGACGACTCGGGGGACACCGTGGGGTCGGACGCCCTCGAACCCGAGCCGGAA
>Ga0207421_10006254_pt1 | contig 13020 bp, 9 predicted proteins | sample SodLakKL_010_SED_4_FD_187542 | JGI IMG/M metagenome (GOLD analysis project Ga0207421, IMG submission 187542) | Alkaline sediment microbial communities from Lake Tanatar, Kulunda Steppe, Russia - 8KL_010_SED (SPAdes) (version 2) | ecosystem: Environmental > Aquatic > Non-marine Saline and...
TTCCGGGTCAAACTGGGTTCCCGCGCACCTTTTAAATTCTTCCCGGATCTCCTGTGGCGTTAGAGCCTCCTTGTAGGGGCGGCCGTTGGCCATTACTTCGTAGGCATCCGCAATGGCAGTAATCCGGGCCAGGAGGGGGATATTTTTTCCTTTCAATCCCTGGGGATAGCCCCTGCCATCATAGTGTTCGTGGTGGGCCAGTATATCCTCGGCCACGTGGGAAAATTCTTCGGTGGCCCGGGCAATCCGATAACCGGTGGCAGGGTGTCTTTTCATTTCCTCCCATTCTTTTTCGGTTAAAGATCCTTTTTTGGTCAGGATCTCCTCGGACAGGTTAATTTTCCCAATATCATGGAGGGTAATGAGCACCGACAGGCGGTTCATTTCAGCCTGGGTCAGCTCCAATTTCTCCCCAATTTTTCGGGCAACTTCCTGCATGCGCCGGGTATGCTCCTGGGTTTCGAAGCTCTTGGTAGCCAGGGTTTGGAGCAGGGTGTGGAGAATGGCACTGCGGGTGCTTCGGCTCTCTGATAATTTCTGTTGGTACATGTTGTCCTCGGCCTCGCTCAGTGTATCGGCAATATTGATTTTTTCGTCGCTTTTCTCCGCGACTCCAAAGGCGATGGACAGGGGCACCTCCTGGACATAAGAGCCCTGACAGTTTTCATGGATGCGGCGACTGATTTCTAAGGCCTTCTCTTGAGGGGTCCGGGGCAGCAGGATTACAAACTCATCCCCACCCCAGCGGCCGATAATATCTTCCTGGCGGCACGATTTCTGCAGGGTTTCAGCAGTTTTTTGGAGCATCTCATCCCCCTGTTCGTGTCCGTAGGTGTCATTTACCAGTTTGAGGCCGTTGAGGTCCAGCATAATTATGCTGATGGGGAACTGGCGGCTGGAATCAAGACGTTTAATTTCTTCGTCCAGGAAAGCCCGGTTATAGAGGCCGGTAAGGATATCATGAAAGCTCATATACCTTATTTCCTCTTCGGTTCTTTTCTGTTCAACAATGGTCCAGGCCAGGTCGGCGAAAAAGGAAGTGATGTGAATATCCTCCTCCGTATAGTCCCGGGCCTTATTCCCCACTCCCAGAATTCCCACGATTCGATCCTGACGAATAATAGGCACAACCAGTTCCCGCTGAATATCGGGGTGCCCTGTGGGCAGTCCCTGGCGGTGAGGCAGGGCGTGGTAGTTGTTGTGGACCACCGGACCCCGTTCCCGGATACTGTCGGTCCAGACCCCGGCTTCTTCAACCCGATAACTCATCCCACTCTTATCCTTCAACTTACAGAAGTTGGACAGAGTCTGGCCAGACCAGGCCTTGAGGGTCAGTTTTTGCTCCTCTTCGTCCACGAAATGGAAAAACCCAAGGGGGCTGTCCAGGACCTCACAGACCTCGTCCAGGGTTTTCTGCAGGACCGGATCCAGCGGATTATTATAGGAGAAGGTCAGGAGATTGAGGCGGGCCTGGATCAGCTGTTCAGCCCGCTTGCGATCAGTAATATCCCAGCATACCGATACAATTTCGAAATCATTATTCCCGCTGCTTATGAGCCGCTGCTGCTCATAGAGCCAGCGGTAATAGCCCCCTTTATGAAGGAAGCGGTACTCCGCTGAAAAAGGTTTTTCCTGGTCCAGAATTCGGGCAAAGGAGGGCTTCACCCGCTCCTGATCTTCGGGGTGGATCCTTTCTTCCCAGAGGTCGGGCTGACCGGTGAATTCCTCGGGCTCAAAACCCAGAACATTTTTAACGTTTTGATTGACATAGTTTATAACCGGTTGTCCCTGCTTCAGCTGATAGGAATAAATCACTGCCGGAGTATGATCCAGGATAGCATCCAGGTGTTCCTGGCTCTGGCGCAGGGCTTCCTGGGCTTTAAACTGCTCGGTAACATCGGAAAAAACCATGATGACCCCGATAATCTGTCCCCGGTGATCCAGGATGGGAGCAGCGCTGTCTGCAATCTGCCGCCTGCTTCCATCCCGGGCAATCAGGGTGGTATTCAGGGCCAGGTTTTCTACCTGCCCGCTCTTTATTACCTGATATACCGGGTTGAGAGCTGCTTTGCCGGTGTGGGCATTCTGGACCTGGAAAATTTCCTCCAGGAATAAGCCCCGGGCTTCCTTCTGGTTCCAGCCGGTTAATTTTTCGGCGGGGGGATTGAGGCGGGTAATGCGTCCCTGGGTATCGGTGACGATAACCCCGTCCCCGATGGCATGGAGAGTTTTATCCAGCTTCTCCTCACTCTCCTGGAGAAGTTCCCGGGACTGGAACTGTTCGGCAATTCGTCCCAGGTGCTGGGCGATGGTTTCCAGGGTAATTTTTTCCTGGGCCAGAAAATGATCGCCGGAAGTGGGTGGTTTTTTGCGGTAGTTGATTTCAACCCGGCCTTTCCGGGATCCAAACAGGTAGAAGGCAGAAGAGATGGCGATTTCCCCGGGTTTAAATCCCGGGGTTTTAAAATCCCGGCCCTCCAGGGTAATGCAGGCTGAAGCCAGATCGGGAAACTGCATAGCATCAGGTAGAAGCCTGACCGTTTTTTCCAGGATATCCTCCAGCTCAGCCTCTTTATCCCGAAGCAGCAGGGCAAATTGATGGAGCAGGTTGAGCTCCTTGGTTCGCTCTTCTTTTTCAATTTGGTCGGTGATGTCTTTTATGATGAGGGAAAAAGTTTCTCTGGTTTCGGGAACAACGGTGAATTCAAAATGGCCCTGCAGGGATTGGGAAAAATATTCAAAGTAGGAGGGTTCCCCGGTGCGGGCTCCCCGTTGATAGGTTTTTATCAGGTCAGAGAGATCTCTTTCTATGCCTGGGAAAACTTCGGTTACTCTTTTGTCGATGATCTGCTGCCGGCCCCGGCCGCAGATTTTTTCAAAGGCGGGGTTGATTTCCAGGAAAATAAAATCAACGGGATTGCCTGACTCATCGGGAATTATTTTTAAACAGGCATAACCTTCCCGCATATTATGAAGTAAAAGATGCAGCTTTTTCTGGGGTTGTTCCATGTTGCTGTCCTCCTTGCTGAAGGGGTTAAAAATTTTTCCGGAGAATCCCTTCGATATAAAAAAAGGGGTAGCCTTTTTTTATCAGCCCCGGGCCAGAATTTTTTCCAGCTCCCGGGCCAGGCTGCGGCCGGCTTCATTATCGGACCTCAACTCTATCTGCTGGGGGCCGGTAATCCCCAGGCCCAGTTCTCCGGCTCGGGCAATCTGCTCCAGCTCAAAGATGGGGGTTTCCATGATTTTTTCTGTGCTGCCCAGTTTTTTTAACAGGGCTACCCCGACTGCGTCCAGGGCAACGGGATCCGGACCAACCAGGGTAATATCAGCCTTAACCCGGGTTCCGGAAGCGGGCCCCCCGGTGGTAAAGGCTTCAACCCCGTCCAGGATAAAGAGATCGGGTCGGTAGGCCAGGTTAATTTCGGCGATCATCCGCCGCATATCCGGAGAGTTGTGCAGTTCCCGCATATAATCATTGCCCGAGTTGGGAATGATCCCCACGGCCAGTTTCAAAGCCAGGGTAAATTCCCCTCCGTATTGATGGGTTTTCAGGCAGGGGGTAGCAATTATAAGGTCTACCTCCTGCAGGAGGCGGGGGATATGGAAACCATTTTTCCAGTGGAGACGGGGGTCAGAAAAATGCACAAGGTCCTCGGGAGGCAGTTGGTCAAAGTTAACTATCTTTACGCCCTTTTCCCGGGCCAGATCCAGGACTCCTTTTTCTTCCAGCACCTCCTGGCTGTCGGGAGGGCCGCTGCGTTCGCCGATAATGATTCGGTCGGCCCCCCGCTCCTGCAGTTCCTCTATCAGGGTCCGCAGGGTATCAATATGGGTGGACCCGGGAGCGGGATCGGCAGTGTTGAAGTTGGGCTTGACCATAACTTTACGGCCCCGGACCTGGGGCGGGGGCATTAACTCCAGGGCCCGCCGCACTGCTTCATCCCGATCCCCGCCCTTAATTATGCCCACCGGGGTGGGGGAGGCCCTGCCTGCTGTGGGAACCCCCAGCAGGGGCAGAAGGGGGGATAAAAGCAGCCGGTTCAGGCGAGAAGATTTTATTCTTCTGAACATGACCATCACTCCTGCTGTTTTATCTTTTTCTGATAATTTATTTAGACCTAAAAAGGAAAAATCCTTTTTCCAGGTAGGAATATGGTGTAAGGAAGAGGAGAAATTTTAAAAATGGTCTTCCGGTAACCCTTATATCGGCAGACTGACTGGAGAATTTAAAAGAAAAAAGAATATTAAGTGAAAGAAGAAGAATCAGAAGAAAGGGAAAGGAAAAGAAATATAATAACAGGGGAAGGGCTTTTACCGGGTTTTGGAGGGAGAGATAATGGATTCAGGCTCCCCCGATATTTCCAGGCCGGCGCTGCGTCCCTGTTCCCAGAATATTTCCTGCCCATCCTGGAGCAGGGTAACCTCCAGGGTAGCGGTAATGCTTTCTTTAACTCCCCGGGCTTCCATGGCCTGCCGGGAAGGGGCATGCAAAAACTCCCCGCCCTCCTGCTGACTGTATATCAGTAATTCCCGGCCTGAGGGATGAGTTAGATGCCAGTGCAGGCCATCATTTCCGGTATCCAGCCGGCTGATCCGGGACCGGTTATAGGTGGAAAAAAGGTGCAGTTTTTTTTGATGATAAAAGGCGGCTAAAAAGCCAGGAAAATAGGAGCCCAGCCAGGGCACCCGGGCCAGAGAAGCCATCAGGGAGGTCCCGGGGCCAGAAAAATGATTGCTCTGGAGCCAGATCCAGCTGCGCGGAAAGGATTTACCCCAATCCTTTTCCAGATAACCCCGACCCCCGGAAAAATCATATTCTCGCCCGTTAATACTCAGGCTGCCCTGTAGTTTGTGATCCATACTGATTACATCATGATTGCATTCCATGAAGGGCACAAAGCTAAAGGGGCCCATAATACCTGGAGCCCAGGGGCGCCGGGGCCAGAAGACCTGTTCTGAAAATTCCAGGGTTCCCTTTAACTCCTGACCCTCATCTTCCAGGTTCAGGGAAAAGCCCCCGGGGCCAAAAGAACTATTTCCCACCTGGACCTGGAAGCTTTTCCGGGACGCCTTAAAATCATCCACATCCAGGCGAAAATAGTGGCTGGCGGGGGGATTGCCCTGGAGAACCTGGAGAAAAGAATGGCTTTCTCCAGGTTCGGGGCCCAGGAAAATGCCGGGAATAAAGGCCAGGGGGTTTTGTTCTTCCCGGTCCACCACTTTGAAATACCAGCCTTCGAAGAAGCCCTTTTTCTTTTTATGGCCGTGATATATGGAGGGATTCCAGAGAGAATGCCAGCCCATAATCAACCTCCTCCAGTAACTGAGGCTCCGGGCAGCATGACGTACGGCCCGTAACCCATGGGTCCGAACATGGCCAGGATTCCCTGTTCCGCACTCAGGGCTCCAATTTCGGTCAGGGTTTCATAGATATTACCGCTGACCATGGCATCGGTAGCCCGCCCTACTATGCGGCCCTCCCGAATATAGAAGCCGGGGTTGATGTTGAGGGAATACTCTCCCGCCTGAATATTGCCGGTATGGGCACCCATTACCCCTTCAATCAGGAGGCCCTCGTCAATTTCCGCGATAAGGTCGGCCAGGGGGATGGCTCCCCCCGAAATAATCAGGTTGCTGGGGGTGGGATGGGGCTTCTGGCTGGCTCCAGAGGCAAAAAGTCCTCTTTTAAAGCCGTTGCCGGTGCTCTCCACTCCAGCCTCCCCGGCGCTTTTCAGGTCATAGAGATAGCCCTCCAGACGGCCTTCTTTTATCAGATCCCGGGGACGGGTAGCCACTCCTTCGTCATCGAAGGGACAGGTATGGAGGCCCCAGGACAGGTGGGGGTCTTCCCTGATATTGAGCCGGGAGTCAAATAGCTGTTCACCCAGCCGCCCTTCCAGGGGAGAGGTTCCGGCGTTAAGGCTGGTGCCGTCAATAGCGGCAATGAGTCTCATGACCAGGGCTCCGAAGGTTCCGGGACTGAAAATTACAGGCATTTTGCCGGTGGGAACCCCGATCCGGTTCTGGGCCTGCTGATGGCGCCGGCCCAGCTCTTCCAGCCATTTTTCCGGAAAGGTGAAATAACGGCCGGAGGAAAAGCTGCGATATACTTCCCGGAAACCCTGGGCGGAACGGGTGCCAACCGATACTCCCAGCCCGGTGCGGCTGTATTTACCCTGAAAACCAGAGGTATTGCCCACCTCAATTTCAACTTCCTTCTGGCTCAAACCCAGATCTATTGGAGTTGAAGGGGCCAGGGCCGCCAGGCGGTCCAGGATATTATGGGCATCATCAATCAATTCCTCGGCAGTCAGGGAGGCCAGGTGGGAATCGTGGCTTTCCACCGCTGTAAAATCCTTGCTGGGAAACTTCAGGTCCTGGGATTCACCAAAATCTGCGGTGGCCAGGGCCCTTTCCACCAGGCCCCTGTCCTCCAGGGTGGTGGAAGTGGAAAAGCCCATGCGGCCCTCCCGGATCAACCGCAGGGCCACTCCCAGGGTGTTTTTCTGGGAAATACGCTGAATTTCCCCCCGCTCAAACTGCACAGGAGTTTCCCGTTCCCGGAGAATATAGACTTCGGCCGCGTCGGCCTGACTGGCGGCATTTTTAAGAATATCTTCCATGATTATCTACCTCCTATGGCCATTTCCCGTATTTGCACGTGGGGAGCGCCGTGCCCAACATCGACCAGGATCTGTCCGCCCTTGCCACAACCCCCGGAGCGGGAAAGGGACAGGTCATTACCCACCCGCTCAATATTTTTGAGGGTGGTGAACAGATTTCCGGACAGGGTAGCATCCCGGACCATGGGACCAATTTTTCCGTTCTTGATGCGGTAACCCACCTGGGTGCCGAAGGTAAAATAGTCGCCGGAGGTCTGCCCTCCTGCTGCTCCCTTCAAATAGAGGCCGTCATCGATGCCAGCCAGCATTTCCTGGAAATCATGGGGCCCATTGTCAATGAAGGTGGTGGTCATGCGCACCAGGGGTGGAAAGGAGAAATCCTGGGCCCGGCAGTTGCCGGTAATATCTTCCTCCAGTTTACCCGCAGTTTCTCGAGAATGGAGCCGCCCCATTAATTTGCCATCTTTAATCAGGTGAGTCTTCTTCCCCGGCACTCCTTCGTCGTCATAAATAAAATGGCCGGGGACATCGGGAATGGTGGGGTCATCGATAACGTTCAAAAAGGAAGGTCCGAATTCCCGGTCCATGACCATTACCTGTTGCAGAGTCGGATTATTGGCCAGGTTGTCTGATTCACTAAGATGTCCAAAAGCTTCGTGGATAAAGACTCCGGTGCATTCGGGGTCCAGGATTACGTTGTAGGTCCCGCCTTTTACCGGTTCTGCCTCCAGAAGATCCAGGGTTTCCCGGACCTTTTCTTTAACTTTTTCCTCCTGATCCAGAAGATAATTGTAATGGGGGGATCCCCCCAGGGCCAGTGAGGTCCGCTGAATAATATTGTCCCGGCGGGCAATAATTCGGAGGACAATTCCCGTTAATAGCTGCTCCTGATAAATGTCGGTACCCTCGTTATTGAAAAAATACTTTTCCCGGTTGATTTCGTAATAGCGGGCTTCAGTGGATTGAATATCGGGGTAAGAAAGGATCAGTTGATTATAGTGTTCCAGAAGATCTTTTTTTTCAGCCAGAGCAATCCCGCGAGGATCCTTTTCCGAGCGGGCATTGATTCTTTCCTGAACTGTGGGGGCTGGAGCCAGGCGGGTGCTGCCCGGGATGGCTTCGCTGGCCATCAGGGCCCGATTGATGGCCTGGGTGGCATTATCAATGTCGCTGAAGGCGAAAGTTCCCCAGCCTCCCCGGGTCAGGACCCGGGCCAGTCCACCCCGCTCCCGGTTGCTGGCCGTACTGTGCAGTTCTCTGCCTTTAAAATGAATAGAGGTCTGGACCAGGTCTTCCCAGCGCAGGTCCTGATAGCCTTTCTGGCCCAGACTTTTTCCCAGTGCTCGTTCCATGTTCTGCCTCCCCTCCTGTGGATTTTAAACTAATTTCTGTTTATAGCCAGTAAGTTCCTGCCCGGGGAGGAAATAAAAAGGTTATGTTTGGGTTTCTGTAGAAATTTTTAGGCAAATAGAGGAAAAGCAGGAGGGATAAAAGTTGGGTAAAAAAATACTATATTTTCTAATTGGGTTGGTTGTGGTGGTTCTGGCCGTGGTAGGGACGGCTTCTTTTTTCCTGGATACTCCCCGGGCCACCCGGGCCACTGCCGGGATAGCAGAAATCAGGATTGACGGTATAATCATGTCCTCCCCGGCCCCGGGAATTGCTGGAATGGGCATGGCCTCCGCCCCCCGAATCACCTCCCTTATTGAGCGGGCAGGGAGGGACGAGAGGGTTAAGGGACTATTGCTGACCATTAACAGCCCGGGAGGTGGGGCTGCAGCCAGCCAGGAAATTTTCCAGGAAATCCTGCGCTTTAAAGAGACCGGCAAACCGGTGGTGGTTTCCATGGGTGAAACGGCTGCTTCCGGCGGCTACTATGTGGCGGCCCCCGCCGACCATATTTTTGCCAGTCCGGCTACTATGACCGGCAGCATCGGGGCCATCATGGAACTTATTGACACCAGCGAACTTCTGGAAGAACTGGGCATTGATATTCAAACCCTTAAAGCTGGTGAGTTTAAAGATGCGGGTTCGATCAGCCGGCCCATGAGCGCAGGGGAGGAGGAATATTTCCAGGACATGGTGGATACCATTCAGCAGCAGTTTCTGGATGATGTCCTTAAAGCCCGGCCCCTGGAAGAGGATGTGGTGGAAAAGATTTCCGATGCCCGCATAATCCTGGGTAGCGAGGCCCTTGAAATGGGTATGGTGGATGAACTGGGCAATGCCATTGATGCCCGACGTTTTCTGGCAGAAAAAACCGAACTGCCGGAAGCCCCTCCCATAATTGTCCTGGAGGAAAAGACCTTTCTCGAGCGCTGGCTGGGACTGGAGGGGCAGAGAACCCCCCGGATTGAAGAAGCCCTGATGTCAATTTATAATTATGGTATTCGCCTCCTGTATTAATCTGGTGGGAGGGATATGTTAAACTGATTTGCAGTAAGGAGCCGGGTACGGGGTCCGTACCCGCGGCTCCAGAATAGGGAAAGCCCTCGATTAACTCGGGGGCTTCTCTACTCAATTGACGTTCAGGGTTTGAAAAATTTGATTCAGGGCAAAAATGAATCTTTGATTATAAGGGCAAACCTGGAAAGGTCATCGATATGCTTGGCAAGGATAGCAAAAACAATATCCGGCTCTATTGTTAGATGATCATAGACCATAATATTTCGGAACTGGGCCATTTTTTTAAGTCTTTCTCCCAGATCGTTATCCACAATATTTTCTTCCACCAGAACCTGAAATAGGTCCTGATTGTTTTGGGGCTCTCTATAACCCTGATAGGAAATGATATGGCTGGCTGTATCCAGGCAGCTTTCAATTACCATATGGAGGGTCCGTTCAACATACCTGCGCAGGACTTTATCGGTTTTAAATTTTTGGAGGGTAAGATCATTTTTTGCTTCGTTCAGATCCGCCAGGTATTCTCCTAAAGCAGTTAGCCTTCTGATAATGACTTCTTTTTCAATCAGGAGAAGCCCCCCTTTCCAGACGATTCAGGGCCTGTCGGTGGTATTTCTTATAAAAGGGTTGCATGTCGAAATAGGTTCTGCGCCTGGAAACTTCAAAGCTGACTCTCCAGGCCGTATTTTTATCAAGAACCAGAAGTTTTTCCCGCATGATCTTATGCAGGAAAAAAGGGTTCGCATTTTCTAAGTCAACTATATCAACAGAGGTTTGCAAAATATTTTCCAGTTCCAGGGAATAACTCAGGTTTTTTTCAAATCTTTCAACCTTATTAAGACCTGGATTGTGTAAAACGCCCAGGTCAATATCGCTATTTTTTCTGTTTTTCCTCTTGGCAAAAGACCCAAACAAATAAACAGCACTGATTTCATTTTTGTTTTGGAAATATGAAACTAGTTTCCGGATTAAACATGATCTATCCATAAAAAACAACCACCTATCAAAAACACTTCTGATGATAAGAAAGGGAAAAATTCCTTGTAATCAGTATAACAGACTTCAGGGAAAGATCCATTTTTTTATTATCAGGTGCTGCAGCGTCCCCAAACAGGTTTATTCCTCAAGCCCGGGAGAGCAGGTTTCCCGGTTCCCGCATTATCCTCAGTAGCGAGGCCCTTGAAATGGGTATGGTGGATGAACCGGGCAATGCTATTGATGCCCGGCGTTTTCTGGCAGAAAAAACCGAACTGCCGGAAGCCCCTCCCATAATTGTCCTGGAGGAAAAGACCTTTATCGAACGCTGGCTGGGCCTGGAGGGGCAGAGAACCCCCCGGATTGAAGAAGCCCTGATGTCAATTTATAATTATGGGATCCGCCTCCTTTATTGACCCGGTGGGAGGGATATGGTAAACTGATTTTCAGTACGGGTGAGGCAACCCGCTTTAATCATTTTAAGGGTTAATGGCTCCTGCTCTGCAGGAGCTTTCTTTTGCCCGGGGAGGGAAGCAATGAAAAAAATATTTCTGCATATTCCCGGTGTTCATACCTGGCTTTTGCTCCTGGGTCCGGTGCTGCTCCTGCTAATGGTTTTTACCGGGCCCCACTGGCTGCTGCTGGCAGCTGTCCTGGTAGGGACGGGGGTCGGGCTGTTTCTGAACCGCCCCTGGACCTCTGGATTGACAGTGGAGGGAAATTCAATCCTGGCCCGGATAGCAGCAGAACCGGGAGTTCAGGACCCGGGGAAGCAGGTCCGGGATTTAATTGGAGAAAGTTTGCAGAGGGAAGAAAAGTCCCGCCAGATGGAAGAAATGGAGCAACGCCTGCAGCAGGCCCGAGAAGCAGAAAAAGATGCCAAAAGTCAAATGGCCGGCCTGGGGCGGGATCTGTCCAGCTATAATTTTCGTATTTCTGAACTGGAAAGCACCCGTAAGACCCAGGAAATGAAAATCACCGGTCTCAGGGGGGAAAATGAGCTCCTGCACAAAATGGTTCGAGAGCTGCGGGAGGAAAACGCCCGCTTAAAGGGAGCAGAACGGGGAAAAACAGGAACCTGATTTCCCGCCCCAGGAAAAAAGGGGGATTGCCCTTGACAGGGGCCCTCCCCCCCGCTATAATAGGGGAGGATAGTAAAAGGGCGAAGGAGCTCGCCATAACCGCCTCAGTGCTGATGGCTCCTGCTTACCATAATGGTAGGCAGGGGCTTTTTGATTTTTAAGGAGGAAAAAAGATGCTGCAGGGAATCTTAATAATCAGCCTGGCCGGCTTTCTGGCCGGGGAACTGGCCCGCCGCCTGGGTCTGCCTCGTTTGATAGGGATGATAGTGGCCGGGATAATGCTGGGACCTCACGGTGCTGATCTGCTCACCGGGGAAATAATGGGGATTTCCGAGGAAATCCGGCTTCTGGCCCTCCTGATTATCCTGTTCAAGGCGGGCCTGGGTCTGGATCGAGGAAAAATAATGTCCCAGGGCAGTGTGGCCATCCGCCTCGCTTTTATGCCGGCCCTGATAGAGGCCGGGGTGGTGGCGGTTGCCGCCCGACTGATTCTGGGCTGGGAGTGGCTTTTTGCCTGGCTTTTGGGGTGGATTATCTGTGCTGCCTCTCCGGCGGTAATTGTGCCCCTGATGCTGCGCCTGAAATCCGAGGGCTGGGGAGTAAAAAAGGGCATCCCCGACCTGATCCTGGCCGGGGGCACCGCCAGTGACGGGGTCGCGGTAACCATGTTTGGAATTACCCTGGCCTGGATTACCGGGGATTTTAGCGGCAACTGGGGAATGCAGGCCCTGAGTATTCCCCTGCAGATCCTGGGAGGAATTGGAGCAGGTTACCTGGCGGCCCGGGGTATTCTGCTGCTCATAAACCGTCTGAGCCTGACCGGTAATATTATTCACAACCTGATTCTGGGCCTGGGAGCAGGGCTGGGTCTGGTAATCCTGGAGGACTATTTGCCCTTTTCGGCTTTTCTGGGAGTTATGGTCCTGGGCTTTGTTCTCCTGGAAAAAGATCAGGTCCTGGCCCGCCGGCTGCGTTCTTACCTGGATGATATCTGGGTCCTGGGTCAGATTTTCCTATTTGTTTTGATCGGGGCCGAGGTAAACCTGGAAATTTTACCCCAGGCGGGTCCTCCGGGGCTGGCAATTATTGCTATCGGGCTTCTGGTGGGGCGCTGGACCGGAATATTTGCTTCTACCTGGGGTTCGGCTATTGCTTTCAGGGAAAGAGTTTTCATGGTTATCGGGGACAGTGCCAAGGCTACAGTTCAAGCCGCCATCGGCGGTATTCCCCTGGCCATGGGGGTGGCCCACGGGGAAACAATCCTGGCCCTGGCGGTCCTGGCCATTCTGATTTCGGCACCCCTGGGGGCCTGGGGAACAACCTTTTTTGCTCCCCGCCTCCTGGAAAAAGGCCGGGTTGATCCCACCCGGGTCCGGATCCAGGAAACCTATAAATTCCTGGTAGCCTTTGATGGAACTCCACCAGCAGAGAGCGCACTGCGCCAGGCTGCTCGACTTTCCCGGCAGATGGATGCCCACCTCTATATTCTCAATGTTCAGGGCCAGGAAGGGAAAAGCCTGACCCTGCGCCGGCTGGTGGACATCATGGAGAGCCTGGCCGCAGACCTGCCCTATGACCTGGAAACTGTCCGGGGCAACCCGGCCCGGGTCATTCCGCACCTGGCTGCAGACCTGGAGGTGGATTTTGTGTTCATGGGCAAGAGTAATAAAGGTAATGGGTTGGGCGATGTTTCCCAACAGGTTATTGATAACTGCACTGTTCCGGTCATACTCCTGGAGGAGCAGCGAGGGCAGGTTTAATCAGCAGCAAAAAATAATTGACATTTTTCCAGGATAAGTTATAATAATAAACGGTTGGAAAAAATAAATCAGGAGGCTTGTTGGGTGAGGCTCCTTAATGAACACAGGCTGCTGCCCGGAAACGTCCAGAGACGCCAATGGGTAGAACAGGCATGATCGAGTTAAGGTCTGCCT
>Ga0207421_10006255_pt1 | contig 13020 bp, 6 predicted proteins | sample SodLakKL_010_SED_4_FD_187542 | JGI IMG/M metagenome (GOLD analysis project Ga0207421, IMG submission 187542) | Alkaline sediment microbial communities from Lake Tanatar, Kulunda Steppe, Russia - 8KL_010_SED (SPAdes) (version 2) | ecosystem: Environmental > Aquatic > Non-marine Saline and...
TTCTACAATCGCATCAGACTGCATTCTACATTGGATTACATGTCACCGGTAGAATATGAGTTGTGTTTTCAAAGAACAGCATAGCTCTCAAATTTTAAGTAAATAATTGATATCTTGCCATTTACCGTGTCTACTTTATCGGGGCAAGGTCATTAATACAATCCCTTCTATATTAATTAAAATTTATTCATCTCTAAAAGATCGTAAATGTCATCAATAAATATAAGACCTAAATACTGTTAGATTTATTATATAAGCCTTGAGTAAAAAAGAATGCTGATACAAGTATGATTAAAACAGAAATAAACCTTAGGGCACTATAAACTCGTAAAGGTGTGTAGTACTCAGACTGAACATGAATAGGTGAAAGCATACTTGGGTTTGGTAAATTGCTTATCGAAAAAACAGAAACAAAAAATAGCAATACACCTGCAATCAATATAAACAAAGAGTATTTTGTAATAAAATTTTTAAAGTTTGTCATAACTAAACACCACTTTCTATTTTATAGAGTTTAACTCATTCCTTTATTGCTTTGATTGTTTATTTGGCAAAGCCAGTATTTTTTTTAGTGATTCAATAATTATTAATTTCATTTAGTAAGTACAAAAACAAAGTTTACTTTAGCAAATGTCTAAAGACCAAATTTTCACCTTAGCTTTATTAGCAAAGGTTTCTGAAGATTTTGTTACTAATTCAGTTACTCCTGTTTTGTCCTACAATAGCAAATGACAGTATCTACACTTAATAGACCTTTCCCTTATTTGCCCTTAATATAACGGTAAATCTTAGCTTAATTATTATCCATGAACCTTTCTCCTTTCTTAAATTTCTTTGTTATTCACTGATCAAGATTTAAAATAACTGTGCTATTATTACTGTTACTTGTCTTTCACCCTATCACGCATTATTCCCCTTACTATGATTGATACAGTAATCAGTAATAAGAAGATTGTCGTTAAAATTACAACGAGGAAATTAATTCCTTCAGAAATATTATTACTTTCTAAAGGATTATTGTAAGCGATATTTAATGTTTCTGTAACTTCAGAAGCATCTCTTTCTCCATGTTCATCCACAACAATTTCTTGGATTATTGCTTCAATTTCAAGCTCTAAATCTTCCATATCGTTAGGCTCAATAATACCGATCTTAATTAATTCATCCAACCAATTTTCTATTGGGCTTGTATCTATCTCGTAATATATTTCTATATCATCGGGTACAGATATCCATTCAGGTCCACCACCGCCAATATTACCGCTTGCTCTAGCACCAGGGATTTCTACTAAATATTTATCAGTATCATAGCACATTCCTACCATCATTCCATCTGCAGAGTATACTTTGAGGTCAATATCGAATTCGTTTTCCAGCGGTGGAAATGATGCTGAAACATTTGTAAATTTATTATCAGCTATAATGGTGGTATCTTTGAGATTATTTCCTGTATAGTTGATAATGTTTCTGTTATATGGAACTTGTTCTTCAACATTTAGATATAACAAAGAATCAACTTCATTTGCCGTAAAAATAACCTCAGAGAGATCATCAATGTATGATTCCCCGGGCTTAAGGGTAACTTTGCGATGATTTACAGAGCCGAAAGAAGGCAGATCGATAGGCCCTTCTATCCCTCCTACGATACTCCATGATGCATTTGGAATTGTATAAATATGAGGCGCGTGGTTATTGTCGTCACGAACTTTTTCTATAACTTTATATAGCAAAATACCTTTTTCTGCATATAGTTTTTCAGGGTGTTTATATGGTTTCTCATGCCAGGGATCTCCTACTAACATTCCATCAGGTGGAGATCTTCCTTCAATGATGTAGTAGCCAATATTACCTTTTGTTGGCTCGAATGTTAATACAGAATCACCATGTTGCATTTCGTGATACAACATAACAGGCTCTTCGTTCCCAGCAACAACATGACTATAGTCGAGCCACCCTTCACTGACCTTATTAAAGGACATAATTGGAGCAGGCGGGTTTAAATAACACCCGTATCCCATTAATCCCCAACTTTGTATAGATCCATAGGTTTCTCTAGCATTATAATCTTTAAATCCTAATATGCCGTGGCCTAGCTCGTGAGCCCATACACCAAATCCAAAAATATCATTTAAAGCTAAAAAACCAAAGTCAGAAATACTTATACCATTATAACTAGTATTGTTTCCGGGTTGGATCACTGCAACTATATCATAGTAGCGATCACCTTCAGCTTTGCCTAGTTTAATCTCACCAGATCGCGTAGACCAATTAGCGTAATTTTCATAAACAAGCTTGCCAGGTTCTATAGAATTGCCTTTTTCCATAGCATCTTGAATTATCATCAAATCGGTTAAATATTCGACTTTATTACTCTGGAAATATTTTCTCCAGCCATCGGGATAATTCCCTTCATCAATTTGTTTTGCAGCTTCTTTCTGATATTCAGCTAAACTTTTATCAAGGACAATCCAATCATTAGCAACAAAATGGCTCTCAATCTCAATCATGCCAAATGATTGCTGCTGAAAATAGCCTGCAGCCATTCCAGCCCAAGTTTTGAGATTAGCTACTGTACGAGTTGGTTGTGGGCTCCGAGAATCAGGAAATTTAACTGGAATATAAGCAATTTTATGTGCTCCATCAGGTGAATGTTCGATATATTCTTCGCTACTTACATAGAAAAGCCCAGTAGGTTTCGGATATTTATGAAGCATGTTTTTTTCTATATATGGCTGTTCTTTCCATACAGTAAATTCATAATTCCATTCGCCTGCCACATCAACAATGTAATTCCAAGATATCGTTTTATTATCTCCTTGTTCAAGAAAAGCTTTTGCTGTGAAAACTTCATCAGGTTCAATAGAATTATTATTTGGCTTCCAAAGATTTCCCACTAAATCGAATTGATGTTCCACATTGCCAGTGTTTTCAATGTTGACTTGAATAGCAATTTTATCTCCGACTTCAAGATCTTCGGGAGTAATAATAGCCTGATTTATACGAGCGTCAATCTCACTAACATCATCTGGCTTTATACTTTCTAGTTTAAATAAGCACTGCACAGGTGTATGCCTGTCTACAGTAGTACTATCACCAATTTGACCTGTTTGGTTAAAACCCCAGGCCCAGACCGTACCGTCCTGTTTCACGGCCAGTGAGTGCATTCCAGAGATGCTTATTGATTTAATATCGTTTAAACCACTTATCATGGTTGGCTTTGACTTATACCTGTCCGTTGTCCCATCACCAATCTGACCGTAATAATTATAACCCCAACCCCACGCCGTACCGTCAGACTTTAAAACTATAGAACTTTTACCTGCTGAGCTAATTGCAACTACATCTACTAAATCATTAACCTGCACTGGGAGAGGTTGTTTTCCTCTTAAGGTACCGATACCTAATTGGCCAGAATAATTTTCACCCCAAGACCAGACTGTCCCATTAGGCAATAATGCTAAAGAATGGACACTACCCGCACTAATCGCAATAACATCAGTTAATTCGCTTGTTTGAACCGGAGTATAACTACTGCCCCAGTAGCTACCATTTCCTAGCTGTCCTCTGCTATTGCTACCCCATGCCCAAACTGTACCATCTGATTGCAACGCCAAAGAGTGAGAACCCCCAGCACTGACTGCAATAATATTACTTAAACCGGTCACCTGGACTGGTTGATGACGCTTTTCTATAGTCCCATCGCCTAAACGACCATTATAATTATTCCCCCAAGTCCAAACCGTGCCGTCTGAACGCAAGGCCATGGAATGAGCTCTACCAGCACTTATTGCTATGATATTTTGCGGTCCAATTACTTTGACTGGTGTATTTCTTGTTACAGTTGTTCCATCGCCTATTTGACCAGATTTATTATTACCCCATGACCAAACTGTGCCATCTGATTGCAACGCTAAAGAGTGAGAGCCTCCAGCACTTATTTCTATTACATCATTTAAGCCACTTACCTTTACCGGACTATATCTTTTTGTAAAAGTGCCATCACCAAGTCGCCCATGTTGGTTATAGCCCCAAGACCAAACCGAACCATCTTGCATAAGAGCCAAAGAAAATGAACCACCAGCATCTACCATTGTGGCAGAAACAGGATTCATCGCATCAACTGTTTTTATTGAATAAATTGATGAATTTATGAATGAAAGAGTAACCAATAAACATATAAAAATAAATTTAAAGAACTTGTAAAATCGATTAGTCTCTTTCAATAACAGCGGCTTATAACTATCTGAATTTATAATGGTCAGGTTTATCAACCTTTCTTGTATAATATAGTCATTAAATTAAGACATAGTGTTATGGAACTTAGACCTCATTTTCCTTGAATATCCGGAGTGTTTTTCCAATGTTTTTATCCGCATTTCCAGAGAATTGCTTAAAAGTTATCCTGAACCAGACTGTTGGCTGGAGTCGATCATTCAGAGTTAACTGCTTTTCTTAATCAGCACTCTCTGGGAAGGCTTCACAGAAACCGGTTAACCCTGAATTGAAGGCTTTCTATGGAGCTAAACGAGCCCAGTGCAAACATTCTGGGGTAGCTACCGGCGACGTGGCAAGAAGTTTGGTCCATTTGATCTAATTAATCTGGAAGGAGAACCGGGCGTTTGAACCTGATTACAAATGGGTACCGCCTAGTAGTAATCGTTAATCAGAATCCCTATGTGATTGTCAAATAGCAAGTGATAATTATCACTTTAGGTTACATAGCTCGTATAGAGAAACATAAACTCTATGGAAAGCCATATATTACATGTGTAAAAAAGCAGCTGTATGATTATTATCTCTAATGTAGCTTATATGCAGGTTAACTCATGGGGTCAACTAATTGATTCTGCAATTATTTATAATATCCTTCTAATCTCTTTCCTTGCAAAGAATCATGCTTAAGTTAAGCCCATATAATTGTGTGAAAACGAGGAGCCATTTCTCCTCACCTTCGGTTAGAATGTAATTGATAAAATAACAACCAAACCGAGAGGAGACTATAAATGGCTTAAAAACAGATTAATGAAGATTCGCAAACCTTGCAACAATCTTTAATGGCAAAGTTTAAGATTCGAATCTCAGCAATTTTATACTAGATTAATATCCAAGAATTATTTTCCCGTTTTGCTATGCCACAAAAGAATCTTCCCTTTATAGATTGAGCGTTAATTACCATTGGAAGTCCTTTATATGGTGCAAGCTTAGAGCCCGAGCCAGGAATGCAGCCATCTGTATCGCTCCCTTAGAACAAAAGCAACCTTCAAGCTTCCAATGAAAAGCTAAAGATCTTTTAAATACTTAAGGCCCTATATACTCCCCATTTTCAAAATTACCTTTTAGAACTTTACCATCGGGTAAAGTTTTTATACCCTCTCCATGCCATTCGCCTTCATTGTATGCACCTACATAAGTAGCACCATCTGACCAGTAATATTCACCCTGACCATGACGCAAGCCTTCCTTAAACTCACCAACATACCTGTCACCTATAGAATAGATAAATGTACCATGTCCGTGAGGCAAACCGTCCTCGTGTTCACCTGTATATTTTCTACCATCCGGGTATGTCCAAGTGCCTATGCCATGCCGTTCGCCCTCTTTGTATTCACCCACATAAGTAGCACCATCCGACCAAGTGTATGTTCCATGTCCGTGCATTTTATCTTCTTTAAATTCTCCAACATACTTGTGCCCTGCCCAATCAGATTCAAAACCCCAAGTCATTGTCCCCTGCCCATGTCGCTTGTTATCTTTCCATTCACCTACATACTGATTTCCATTTGCCCATGTATATTTTCCTTGTCCGTGCATCTCACCATCTTTATACTCACCGGTATATTCATAACCATCCGGATGTACCCAAGTACCTGTACCGTTTGGTTTGAAATTGAGAACGTCACCGGTGTAAGTTCCATTTTTGTAGCTAATTGAGTTTTGCTCCGAACCTGTATTAATCATAAATAATAATAAGCCAATGAATAACAATAACCCGCAAGCATAATAAATATTAGAATAACTATCCTTTTCGCTTCCAGTTTAGGTGCATTAATTGGTTCATTAATAAACACTTCTGCTTTGGCAGATTCCTGAACAGGCTTAAGATCAGATGCCGGTTTTGATGCTCCCGCTCCTGGAGGTAAGTCCTTTTTATAGTCTTTTCTTGTATCCTGGGCACTAACTTTTGATGTATCTTTTTTTATTAATCCTTCTGCTGGAATTTTTGTTTTAACTATAAAACCATCCGCGGTCATATTTAAAGCTACCTGAAACTCTTCGACTGACTGATAGCGGTTTTTGCCCCACACCTCCATCGCTTTAAGTAAGGCATTTTCCTGATAGGGTTCAATCTTCAACCCCAGCTCCGAAAGCGAGGTAAGTGTATCTTCAGTCAAACGATCCAAAGACTCAGGTGGCATTACTCCTGTAACAGCATGATACATGGTCGCAGCCACTGCATAAATATCGGTCCAAGGTCCCTGCTTACCCTTGCTTTGATACTGTTCAATTGGTGAGTAGCCGGCCTTCATGATCACCGACATACTGTGGCTTTTATCACCCATAGCCTGGCGGGCCGCGCCGAAGTCGATTAAAACGACCCGGCCTTTAGAGTCAATCAGCAGGTTGTCGGGGCTGATATCGCGGTGAAGAATGCCTGCAGCATGCACTTCTTTCAGGGCATCTGAAACAGGCATGAAGATATTCATCGCCTGCTCGAAGGGAAGCGGTTTATCTCTGCTTGCCAGGTATTCTTTTAGGGTTACCCCTTCAATATGGTTCATCACCAGGTAGGCGGTCCCGTTGGCTTTAAAGAAGTCGCGTACAGAGACTATGTTGGGATGCTCGTTGAAACGAGCCAGGGTGCGCGCAGCCTTCCACCCAGCCGCAGTGGGGGCATTTTCTAGCTTCAGTTTTTTCCTCCATGCAACCATAGCGGCGGTTGTGGTAGTCCATGCATGTCACCTTTTTAGTTAGCTCGTCTCTGGGCATTTTCTGAGGTGTCGGGAGCTTTAATTCTTCATAAGACAGCGGCTTTCCTGCATGAAGGATGGAAGATGCTCTCTTATAAGAAAAGGCACCGTAGAAAAAAATATCTCGCCAAGGCAGGTCTTTATAAAGCTTTACCGGTTAAAGCAAAGAAGCAGCTCAAAACAGTATAAATGACCCTGTTCACATAAATAGCAATGCAGCGATGACCTTAAAAGCTTTTTACTTGGGAGTAATATATTCCAAGACATTATTCCCGGAATCAATTCAAGCAAGTTGTTGCCGGTCGCCAAGCCGCCCTGCCGGGGGTTATCCTCGCCGTATTCACGTTTAAAGCCCCCAAAATTGTAGCCAACCACTGCTTTGAACGTTAAAAGCTTAATAGCAAACAAAGGGTCACGTTTTACACCCGCCTCACCTTTTTTGCTTCTGTTTCGATTTGCGCCTTATGTTTTAGGCTCCAGAACCGTACCCATGAAGATAATGGTGCCGGTGACATTATCAACAATACTGAAAAAGAAGGGCCTATCAACAACCATCCGCTTATTCAACTCTTCTAAACTCAGGCTCGTGCTCATAGAGAAGGCTGCAGCCGCTTCTGTGCCTTTCTCGTTAACCTGCACGAAAGTTTTATGCTTAACTTCACTGAAGTAAAGCATTGGTGGAAGGGGTCTTATTCCGCTGAAATCGGCCCTGTTTTCATCAAAAGCCAGCCCCATGCCCAGAGCAGCAAGAACATTTTTCAGCGATGACGCATACTCAAATTGAAAGCGCGGCAGACCAAGCTCAACCTTCGTGCTACCGAAAGAGTCGATCCACCTCTTCCAGTTCGCGCTGCCAAGTTCGCTGTAAAGCCCCTCCAGCCCAATTCCTTCGGCAGGGAGAAATACATACATGCTTAGCCTTGCATCCTTACCGTAGGGCAGGCTTACTGCCTGGAACAGCTTATTTTCCAGGTAGCGGAAGCCACCTTCGCGGAACATGGTCGGATGCTTCTTTACACTACCCCCGGGAAGGTAGAAAGAATTTTCTTTGGTCAGCCGGTTCTCAAAGGTTTCTGTCCATTGACCTTTAAAATAGATGGCGTTAATTAAATAAAGGATTAAATCACCGTTGATCGGCGGGTCAACAATACCCTTGATACGGTTTTGTGTATTGCTGCTAACCCACTTGTTGATTATTGATGCAGCATCATCGCTGCTGAAATTAAGCTCTGCAATCTTAGCCCCGAAGTAATCCTGGTTGCGCTTAAGGAAGTCCTCATTGAAACCAACCCCTTCACGAGCCCAGAGCGAATTTGCCAGAATTAGATCAACCCCGAGATCTGGATCCTGCAAGATATTAAGCAGGCTCGCAAACGCAGCATTTATCTCCTCCATGGGCATGCCTTCAAGCTGCATGGTTTTTTCCATGGCCAGCCGGGTGTCGCCAGCTGAGCCGTTATAGGCAATGGCAAGGGAAATAATGATACTTGCGGGTGATATAAACAGGTTCTGTCCCTTTCCTGCTTCAGCCAACTTAAGAAAAATATTGAAACCCAGACCATTGTTTGCCTCAACCAACCTCTGGTCGAGCACTTTGTTATTCCCTCCAAAAGGCGGTGCCCCATCCGGTACAGTTTTCTTAAAATCCTCTTCCCCTATCACAACACAATAAGGACAAACACGATAGGTTTTGTTATCATAATAGTGATCGTTTTTGCATCTTGTAAGGGATTCCATAATATTCGCTCCTTATATCTTGCCAAGTTAGAATAAAACATACTAGGCGTCAGAGTCCATCTTAATAAGACAAGACTAGCGTATTCTATTAATTATTATTCTGATCCTTGTTCTTACTTTAATTATGGTTGAATCTTTTCTTCTTTACCGTCCGAATGCGTGTAAGTTCCTCTGTGAAAGTGTCCATCCTGAAATTCACCTTGAAATTTGTCTCCAGATGGAAAGGTCATTGTACCTCTATGTTTTGTTCCATTCCGAAATTCTCCTACAAACTTTGCTCCAGTTGTACATGTATAAATTCCGTAGCCATGTAGATAACCATCTTGAAATTCGCCAGTAACACTACTGCCATCTGGGTAAATGATTTCACCTTCGCCGTGAGGTTGTCCATCTTTTAAATCACCTGTATATGTATTATCGTAAATCTCTATAGTGCCATAATTATTTGCATAAGATCTTGATAAACCGGTTTGCAAAATACCTGGCGTATGGTCGTAGATAGGCTTGAAAAAGTTAACATCAAAACCCGTACCAGGCGGCATGGGCAGTCCTCCCGTAGCCCATCCAAAAATCATTCCAATCATCATGTCTGAGACTAGCTCTCCACAGGTTTCATCTTCAAATCTCAACCTATTACAGCGCTGATCCCAGTCCATTTCTTGATACCTATCATACCTCTCTTGTAATTGCTCGAGAAGATAATCTCGAAAAGGAGGTAATGGTTGCGATTGTGCCTCTACCTTACCTGCTGAAAAAGAAATAAATAAAACTACTAATAACAATATCGATAAGCGATGGCTCATTTAAAACACTCCTTAAACCAAAATTTATTAAGATCTTAAATCAGGTAATTCAACAGCCTCATTAATAACATATTCAGGCACTTCAATAAACTCAAAGGTTTCAAATTCCAGATATTTTATATTAGTTTTTTGAACGATATATATCTTATCTTCTCCCAGGTCTATTTCGATTTCAACATTTATTGAGTTTTCAAGAGGCAAAAAAGTTTCTTTATCAATTTTCATTACGTAAAGGAGTCTGGATGTATCTATTTCCTTCAGGTATTGGTTAATGAAATAATCATCTAAGATACTATTAACTAGCTGTTTCTTAATATTATCTTCTACAATATCTGCAAGTTTTCCATCGCTGTCATCATAGGTCAATAGATAGTGATCAGCCTGTTGAACAACATCGATATTTTCATTTTCAACTATTTCAAGCATAGTTGTATAAGCGTAAGGATCATTAAGCGAGTCTTTCCATTGATTATTTGCACTGATATCTTGTTGGACCCAACCTATGCCAGGGAATGAGCTATATGAAATACCATTAATTAAGTAAATATCAATTTCCATATCCACTCCTGGCATGGAAGTACTCATTGTTAATTTTGCTGATAGAGGCTCATTTATCATTTTGCCGGTGGTTAAATTTTTTATGGTCATGCCTTCCATATCCGCAATATATAGGTCTTGTTCCGTTTCCATTTCAAAAACATATGAGTTAGCTTTAGTTGTTGCTTCAATTGTTCTGGACAATAATTCTGAGGCGGATAATTTTTCATAATTGGGTAATGTTTCTTCCTGGCAACCAACGTTAAAAATTAAGATAAGCACCAATAAAATTACTAATATTATCAGTTTAAGTTTCATAAATTCCCTCCTAATTATTTTTATAATTCAATAAATATTGCACTTTGATATAACTGCTACTTGCAATAAATAGCCATTTATCGAATCTATGGGACTCATGGCGCTTTAGAATTTTATTTCTCTACATATCACTCCATGGACCTTGCTTGCTACGGCTCTGGTACTGTATGGTTCAGTACAAGGTAGGCAGCTAAAAAGATTCGACCCCATCGGGTTTTCTGATCCAGCCACTTTGATTAAAATAACCATTGCCGAAAACATTGTATAACCGAGGGCCTCTAAAATAACTCATATCTGTTCCATTGATATAACGAGGTCGTTCCATTTCGGGATCTACTTCTAACGGCTCTACCACATGCTGACCCTCCAAATCGATAAATACCAGATTTCCATTTTTCAATGCCATTATCACTTCATTGACCGGCAGAGTGACCCAATCATATAAAGGATCTAAAACTACTTTGCCGTTTCTATCTACATATCCGTACTTACCGTCTTTTCTTATCTCAAACAAACTTTGACCACGGTGTGCGCCGGTTAACTCATAACTTCCGGGCTCAATTATTTCATTACCGTTTTTATCAAGCAACCCTCTCATGCCATCTTTAACTACACTAATCCTCTCATTTCTCAGATAATCCACACTATCGTATTTTCCGGGGGCAACGATATAGCGGTTATTTTCCAAATCATAAAGCCCTTCGGTACCTTCTTCCTTGACCACCAGTTGTACCAAACCATCCACTATAACCGGCAGTCTGGATTCCCTGAGTCCTGTAAATATAAAATCTGTAACAAACTTTCCATCTTTAAAGTAAGCCCAGTAACCTTCTTTTTTAAAAGCAGTGTAATCTCGTGCTACCTTTAAGCCTTCAAATTGATAATCAGCATGCTCAGAATACTCATGAGCAATACCACCTAAACGTGATAATCTGAAGTCTTCAAACACTGGCTCTTCAACTACTTCACCAGTTATAGATTTAATTCCAAACCTGCCGCTTTCTACAAAGATCAGGTAATTGCCCATTGTTTCCAAAGGAAAATAATCCAGTTCAGTGCCGGCATGCTCACTTTCTAATTTAAAGGTTTCACGAGAACCTTCAAATATTATTCTTCCGGCAAAATCAAGAAGTCCTACTGTATTATTATTTTGAAAACGCGCTAAAGCGCCGTCGGGTGGGGTGCACCCTAACCGCATCGTTAATTCTTCATACTGCGGCTCCACTATTACATTGCCTGCAGTATCAATCAATCCCCACATTCCATCCTGCATGACTTTGCTGTAAACATAATAGAAGTTTTCAACATGCTCATAAACCGGTTCGACGATAACTCGACCACCAGGACCGATAAAGCCCCACCTGCCGTCTTTTTTTACTGCTACACGTGTTCCAATGGGGTTTCTTACTTCATCATAATCAAGCTCTAAAATCATTTCGCCCCTTTCGCTGAACAGATAGAGGATTCCATCCTTTTCTGCTTTAAAAACATCATCATACCCAATCCAGCTTTCTCTTTTTATTTTTTCATATTCAGGCTCAATTATGATAGATCCGCTTCGGCTGTCAGCCACCCCTTCGCCTCCATTTTTTGTGACAAACAAGTGCTTTTGGTTTGTTCCTACCTCGTGTAATTGAGGGTCTTCGCGGAACTCGCCAAAAGAAATATGATCAAATTCATAACCAAGAAGTTGGTTTCCATTGTGATCTATAAAACCATAACTGTTATCTTTATAATCTATATATCCATGCTGGTTATAATCAAAATGTTTGTCTCCTGGAATTACTGTAAGCAACTCACCCCGGTAATTAAAAACTGCCGTGATTTGACCGCCTTTATAGGATAATCCCAGGACCAGCGGCTGGGCCCTTCCAACTTTAGCAAAACGAGTATCCATAGCTCCTTGCGGGCCATACACTATAAATTGACCCTCTTTTTGAATATATTCATTTTCTTTGACTACCGTTTCACCAGCTGCATTTATTAACTCTACCGTACCTTTGGAATAGTCAAAGACAGGCAAAAGATAACCTGTTAGATAATCTGTATTTATCAGGCCATATAAATCGAGGTCTAGCTCCCTGACTGCAGTTAATTCCCGGTCTTTTTCAATGGTAAAGCGATAAGTATTATCTTTGCTTACAACTTCATCTCCTTCAAGCCATTTTATAAAGCGGTATTCATCCTTATCAGGTGCAATAACCTCAACCTCATCTCCGTATTCATAAGTACCTGCGCCTTTTAAATTGTCCTGATCAATATTGCTCTGCAGATCTAAGGTGAAGTATTTAGAAAACTCAGCCGTCAACTCTACTTCCTCAGTAACCCCAACCGAAAACTCCTTTTCTAAATAACGTGTATTGCCATTTAGCAACCATCTTTTAAACTGGTACCCTTCGGCAGGTTCCGCTTTTAGTATTGCTGTTTCTCCATGTTTGTATGTGCCTTCACCACTGACCACTCCACCTGCTTCTGGTTCTAGGTTAAGCTGTAATTCATACTCTCGCAGGGCAAAAACTGCCACCGGATTGCTGTGCCCTTCCACTATAAAGCTATATTCATTTTCATTAGTGACCTTTTCCCCTTTCACAGTCCACTTAACAAATTCATACCCTTCTTCAGGATTGGCTTTAAGGGTTACTTCTTCCCCTTCTTGA
>Ga0207421_10006256_pt1 | contig 13016 bp, 14 predicted proteins | sample SodLakKL_010_SED_4_FD_187542 | JGI IMG/M metagenome (GOLD analysis project Ga0207421, IMG submission 187542) | Alkaline sediment microbial communities from Lake Tanatar, Kulunda Steppe, Russia - 8KL_010_SED (SPAdes) (version 2) | ecosystem: Environmental > Aquatic > Non-marine Saline and...
AAAACACCGTAAAACACTGCCATATATACTGATGTCACCTGTCAACCGAATATCCTACATGTACGGTAGAATAAGCCAAGCAGTACTATCAATAATCATCAAAAACGTGCCTGTACTTATACTTGGGTTCATACTAGGATTCCAGTTTATAGGCAACATTTTCACAGCCCTATTAATATTTCTATTAACATTTATAGCGTTCTCAGGCATAGGCTTGATGTTAGCATCTCTAGCTGCCTGGAAGGAAGGATTCATACAAGGATCACATGTATTCAAGGAAGCACTGTACCTGACTTCAGGAGTACACTACCCACTAGCCGTTTTCCCCGGCTCAGTTGAAAGAGTATTCAGGCTACTGCCAACCACTCAAGCCATAGACGCCCTGAGAAAAGTAGGAATGGAAGGAGCCTCGATTACGCAGGTTTCGGGAACCCTGATATACCTCACCGTACTATCAGTGATCACGATAACAATAGGAATACTTCTATTCAAAAAGATAGAGAAGAAAGCCATGTTACTGGGAATATAACTAACTCTTCAAAAAGAAAACCGAATAAAAAACCCGGCGATAAAATCGACTATCAACGAACATACGTTAAACGTCTAACGGAAGATTTTTATATCTACCAATCCTAAACAAATCCAAGGTGAAAGAATGACAGGAATCAGCGCCTACGGAACATCCATACCACTGAGAAGAATAAAAGTAGAAGAGATCGCTAAACAGTGGGGAGATAATCCTGAGAACATAAAAAACGGATTAAGAGTAAAAGAAAAAACCGTTAGAAACCACGACGAAGACAGCGCCACGCTAGCAGTCGAAGCATCAAGAGAAGCAATAAAAACTAATCAGATAAATGCAAAACAAATAGAAGCAGTGTATGTTGGATCCGAATCACCACCCTACGCGGTCAAACCAACCGCAGGAATAGTAGCGGAAGCAGTTGGAGCAACACCAAACCTCACCGGAGCGGATCTAGAGTTCGCGTGCAAAGCAGGTACCGCAGGGATACAAGCCGCGATAGGCATGATAAAGAGCAATGAAATAGACAAAGCCCTAGTAATAGGAACCGACACATCACAGTCAAGTCCTAATAACGCTCTTGAATACTCAGCAGGATGTGGAGCAGGAGCACTAGTACTGGATAAACAAGGAGAAATAGCCGAGATAAAGAAAACCACATCTTACACAACCGACACACCAGACTTCTGGAGAAAGGCTCACAAAGAATTCCCTGACCATGGGGGAAGATTCACAGGAAAACCAGCATACTTCAAACACGTTATCAACTCAACAAAAAACCTACTCGAACAAACCGGGAAAGATAAAGAAGAGTTCGACTACTTCATCTTCCACCAGCCAAACGGCAAGTTCCCGTTAAAAGCAGCCAAAAAACTAGAAATACCAAAGGAAAAAGTAGAACCAGGGCTCGTGACACCCAAAATAGGAAACACCTACTCGGCAGCCACTTTCCTTGGATTATCCAACGTGCTCGACAGGGCAAAACCAGGACAAGAAATACTGCTCACATCCTACGGATCCGGAGCCGGAAGCGATTCATTCTGGATAAAGATGAAACAACAGCCAGAAAACAAACTCGAGAAAAAGAAACCGGAAAAAACACTGGAAGACAAGATCAACAGAAAGAAATACGTGGACTACGGAACCTACGCAAGCTACATGAACAAACTAAAAGAGGTGTACTGATGAGAGACGTAGTAATAATAGGAACAGGACAAACAAAGTTCGGAGAAAAATGGGAAAAAAGCCTAAAAGCCCTGATGGCAGAAGCAGGAGTAAAAGCAGTCAAGAACTCAAAGATAAAAGGAGAAGAAATAGACGCACTATACACAGGATGCATGGCATCCGGAAGACTAGTAGGACAGGAACACATAGGAGCACTAGTAGCCGATCAAGTAGGACTAAACCCAATCCCATCCACCAGAGTAGAAGCAGCATGCGCATCAGGAGGAACAGCACTAAGAACAGCCTACCTATCAATCAAATCAGGAGAACACGATTTAGTGGTAGCTGGAGGAGGAGAAAAAATGGTGGACGTCCCAACGGAAAGAGTCAACTACGCACTAGGAGGAGCAGGAGACCAAGAAACCGAGATATTCAACGGAGCAACCTTCGCAGCTCTATACGCATTAATGGCAAGAAAACACATGGAAAAATACGGAACAACCGAAAAACAACTCGCAGAAGTATCAGTGAAAAACCATGAAAACGGAGCAAAAAACCCATACGCACAGTACCAAAGAGAAATATCCGTGGAATCAGTGATGAACTCACCTGAAATAGCCTCACCACTAAAACTATTCGACTGCTCACCAATAACCGACGGAGCAGCATCAGTAGTACTCACAACCAAAGAAAAAGCCGAAGAAAAAGGAAAAGACTACATAGAGATAAAAGCATCGGCACAAGCAAGCGACACACTCAACCTCGCGAACAGAAAATCAATAACTGAAATAAAAGCAACTCAACAAGCATCAAGAAAAGCCTACGAACAATCAGGAATAAAACCGGAACAAGTTGATTTCGCTGAGGTACACGACTGCTTCACCATAGCTGAGATACTAGCAATGGAAGACCTAGGATTCTACGAAAAAGGAGAAGCGGCAAAAGCAGTTGAACAGGGAAAAACCAAACTGGAAGGAGAACTACCGATCAATCCATCCGGAGGACTAAAAGCAAAAGGACACCCGGTAGGAGCCACGGGAATAGCACAAGCAATAGAAGCCTACAAACAGCTAACCGGAAAAGCAAAAGAAAGACAGATAGAAAATCCAAAAACAGCACTAACCCACAACATAGGTGGAACAGGAGCCACCGCAGTAGTCCACATGTTCCAAAAACCAAGCAAGGAGGAATAAAAATGCAAGAAGCAATACCCCTGAACTGGAGAAAATACCCTGAAAGATACAGATTAGAAGGAACTCACTGCGAGGAATGCGGACAGGACTTCTACCCAAAGAAAAATATCTGTCCAAACTGCAGAAGAAAAGGAAAGCTAGAGGACAAACAGATGCCTAGAGAAGGAAAAATAATAAGCTATTCAAAAGTAAAAGCATCACACAAAGACTTCAAAGACGAAACACCCTACTACGTGGCTCTGATAGAACTGAAAAACGGAGTAACAATATTCTCACAAGTGGTTGATTCACTGGACAACGAAGTAGAGATAGGAGCGGAAGTGGAGAAGGTATTCAGGAAACTTAACGATAAAAAATACGGAGTAATCGCGTACAGCCACAAATTCAGAGTCAAGAAATAAATAAATCAAAAATAACTCAACAACTTTAAACTTTTCAAGTAATTCAAACAGATTAAAGAAGATAATAGAGAAATGCACGGAGAGAGATTTGAACTCTCGAAGGCACTAAGCCACTAGGTCCTAAGCTTGACCAAAAAGCAGTTAATTAAAACTGCTTATTTCTAGCCCCTTTGACCACTCGGGCATCCGTGCATAGGTAAAGTATCTTGTCACGATTCTTAATAGGTATTTTATTTAATATATTATTAAATTCTTCCTTGTTTAAATATACATTCCAATATTTCTTTTGGTATTTTTTATTAAGCCAGCTATCTATCTTAGGTTGAAAACTATTCATTTCTAACAACTTCTTAATCGATTTACTAAACTCTCTGTCCTTTGTAGTAACCCCAAAGTAGTGACTATGAATACCTCCATCTGTATCGAATACACCTGCTAGAAAAGATAACTGTAGAGATTTATTAGACTGAAGAACCCAATTAGGCAGTTTAAATTCATCTTTACTCCCAATAGGAACGTTAAATACATGATGAAAGAAATTTTTTACTATTTTACTATTTATCTCTAACATAAATCTGGTCTTTCTGTTCGGTCTTTTATCCTCAATTTCTCGTATTATAGGCTTAGCTTTAAATTGTGTTTTAAAAATTCTTTTGAGAATTAAGATAAAATCTCTGTTAGCCAATTCCACAATAACTCTATTTTTACCTTTTTTTAAGTGTCCATCTCCGTAAATTACTCCTGCTAAGTAACATAGTTTCTTATTAATTTCAAAAGGTAAATGAATTGAGTAAGATGACTTGTGAGAAGGATGAAAAATTAAAATATCTTCTCTTTTTTCGTGGTCAAATTCTTCTTTTAAATAATCAATAAATTCATTATAGTTCATATTTTTCTCTTAAAAATACTTATTCAAGCTTTATAACTCTTTTCCAACTAATTTGAGTTGATAATAGTGATTAAAATGCTCCGACCGGGATTTGAACCCGGGTCTCAGGCTATCTTCAATCCCAAGTTATCAAAGTTTTTCTATTGAATATATACCTCAGGATTTCGAAAGGCCCGAATCCTTGGCCACTAGACTATCGGAGCTTTGAAATATTGGTAATCTATTAATCTTCTTCTTTATTTTAATCTTTTGCTCCTTAAAAAACTATAGTTATGATTAACAAGAAGATTTAAAAAACACGAATCATCGAGTAATCCTTAAATACATTGCTAGCAATAAATAGTGTGATTAATATGCCTTCAACAATAGTGAAAAAAAGAAGACTCAACAGACTGATCTGCAGAAAATGCAAGGCTAGAAACCCGCCAGAAGCAGATAAATGTAGAAAATGCGGTTCAAAACAGCTTAGAATGAAGAGTAAAGAAAGAAGAGGAATATCCTAACTTTCTTTGATCTAGTTGAAGCTTTTTTAAAAGAGTTTTTCAACCCTATTTCTATTGATTTATAAAACCAAAAGACTTATAAATCATGACTTCATCATGATATATGCGACATCAGCGAATGAATCATGACTGGATTCACCGATGAAGTCGTGATAAGAACCCAACCACCTCCATTCCAAACACCCGCCAAATCAGGGATCAGTGGAATAGATACATATGGATATAGAACCGGAAGACGAAACCGAAAAAGAGTTCCAGAACTTAATGTTCGATGTAAAGTACGATAAAGAGGAATTCAAAGACCCGGAAACGATCGGTTTACTGCTATACAGGCTGTCCAAAGAAAGGAAAAAGACAAATCATCTATTCAAAGAGATAACAGAGAAACTAGAAGAAATAGAAAAAGGAGTACAGAGCAAAGAGATTACCAAAGAAAGTAAAGTAGATAAACAGATGCTTTCAAAGACCGATGAAAAAATATACGATTACGTTCAACAGAACGGTAAGGTCGACGCAGCCGATGTGAAGAACGAGTTCGGTTATAAGGGGAGGAATGCCGCTTCAGCAAGATTGAACTCCCTGTACAAGAAAGGATTCCTGAACAAGGAACGCGTTGGAAAAAGGGTTCTTTACTGGGCCAAGGGGTAGTTCAGCCTTTAATCCACCTCCACCCGGATCCCCCTTGTCCCTTTTTCTCATTTATTTCTAAATATTTCTAAAATTGGTTAAATTTAAAACTAGTTGAACTATTATTCTGTACTGCATCTGAATCTTCTGATAGGGCTTCCTGGATCGATCACTGTGTACTCCACTTCCTCTTCAAATCCTTCACCTACGTGTTCTACATCTATGAGCGCTACTTCATCTGGTTCGAGCACTCCGTCAGGTGCTTTGGTGAAATTTATATCGGTTGCATGGTCCCCATTTTCATATACTGAGACACTTGAATCAGTTATCATTAATCCTCCTGTGTTTCTTACTGTGAGAGTAGCGTTTTCTGGATTGCCAAGATGTATCTCGCAGTTGGTTACCGTGAATACCTGTCCCTCTGTTTCCACTCCTGTGGGCTTGTCCACTAGTTGTGCCGCCCAGTACCATACTCCTATGGCTGATATGATTGATATGGCTATGAGTAAGACAGTTGCAATGACCGGTGATATACCTTTTCTCATCCGTATTCACTTTCCTTGAAGAGCAATTTTCCTATATTTACAAATGGTCTTTATTATTATAAACCTTTCCCACCTTAATCTTTAAACTAATAAAATGTAGATTTGGATGGAGTCATGACTAGAGGTAATAAAGAAAAAAGAGAGAAGAAAGCTTAAGATACTAAATGGTTTTTATACTTCACTTTAACTGCAGGTGAAACTGGTTGAAGCTACACCTTCACCAGTAAGTGTGTACTGTTCTCCAGCAGAAAGATTTAATGTGACATTGAAGTAGTCTACATCCCCAGCAGATAGTTCATTAATTATAAATTCATCTTCTTCTCCGGCTGGACCGTAGATTCTTACTGTTTGACCCTCTAAATTGGTTCCTGTTGGGTTCCTGATCATCACTTCATTCTCCGTTGTGTCACAGTCTTCCACACTTAGAGTTACTGGATCGTCTCCAAGTCCTGCTGGTTCCGCTGCTAGTTCTGCTACCCAGTACCATACTCCTACTGCTGCTATGACTGAGATTGCGATCAGTAGTACAACTGCTATAACCGGTGATATACCTTTTCTCATATATCTTCACCTCCGTTTTTCAATGTTATCTTGATTTGTTGAAAGGGTTATTCTTTATAAGCTTTGTTTCCCTTTTCCGCTGTTGTAAAAACGAGGTTATCCTTTATAAACTTTTTGTTATTGTTTTTATCAATCTTCTGTTTTGGAGTTATTATCTTGTCCTTACTATTCTTTCCCGTCTTCTTCCGGTTTTTTCTTTATTAGTTTCTTGTCTTTTCTTGTGAGTTTTCCTAGCATACCTGTTCCCTTTATTTTTACATTTTCTTTGTCTTTTGTCTTTTCTTTTAGGTATTTTATAAGTCTTTTTTCAGGTATCTGTAGGTTAATTGATAGTGTTTTTATTTTCTTCTCTGTGCCTGGCTTCATCGTGTCCAGGTATATCTTTACTCTTTCTTTTCTTCTTTTCTTTATTTTTTCGGTGTGTTCTTTCATTTCTTTGGCTTTTTCTCGTGTTTCTTCGTGCTCTTCTTCTTTTTCCTTCATCTTCGAGGTCACTTCGTTCAGTTTTTCATCTATCTTCTTGACTTTTTCAGTGGTTCCTTCTCCATGTACCTGTGATTTGTGTATCTTCATTCCTTTTTCAGAGTCGAATTCCTTGTCGCATATTGGACAGGTTTTCCCATCCTCTGTTTCTTCCGGTTCTTCGGCTTCTTCCGCTTTTTCTTTTATCTTTTTAACTTTTTCCTGGGTTTTTTCGAGTTTTTGTTTTTTGCCTTTTTTTATTTTCTTTGATTTTGATGGTTTTAGCTTGGCTAATTTATCTTTTAATTGATCTGTTTCTTCTTTTGATGGTTGTTCTTTCTTTGCTTCTTTTACTGCTCCTTTAACTTCTTCTATTTCTTTTTTGGTTTTCTCTATTTCTTCTTCCGGTATGTGTTCTCCGGTGATCTCTTGGCTAAGGTTTTCTAGTAATTGTTCAATGTTTGATAGGTCTTTCCCCATTGCCTGGAAGTATTGCCTTGTTTGTTCTCCGCTTGCTTCTTCCACCTTGTCGAGCTGTCTGTCTATTTGATCCACCTTGTCGTAGAGTTTGTCTATTGATTCCTCTATTTGGGTGCTTGATTCGGGTTTTTCCACTTCTGTTAGTTCCTTTTTCACTTTTTCCAGTGATTCTAGGACTTCGTCCATTTCTTGCTGTGCTCTTTTTCTTCTTTCTTCTTCCTGCTCTCTTGTTTTCTTGATCTGTTCGGTTAAGCTCTCTATTTTTTCCTCGAGCTGTTTTTCCTTTCCTTCTTCAGTATCTTGTAGTCTTGATTTTAGGTCCTGGATCTGCTCGATTAGTTCTTTTCCTCTGCTATCCATTCCTTCTGGTGTTCCTTGTTTTTCCATTAGTTCGTTTGGTAGTTGTTTTAGTTGTTCTTGAAGTGATTCCACGTCTTTTTGGATCGTGTCAAGTCGTGGTTCGTGGGTCTCGGGCTCCCCTATCTCCTCGATTTCTTCGGATATGTTCCTGATTTTTTCTTCAAGTGAATCCACTTCTTTTTCGAATGACTTGATCTTTTCCTGTTCGGGTAGTTCGTGTAAAGCTTGGTTTAATTCATCTATTTTTTCCTTTACGTCTTGGCCAGTGGTGTCTGTTCCTTTTTCTTTTAGTTGTTGGATTTGGTTAAGGAGTTTTGATTGTGATTCGGCTATTGTTTTTATGAGTTTATCGGGTTTTTCCTCTTCGGTTTCTTCCGCTGCTTCTTCTATGATGCTTGTTAGTCTTTCGAGTTTATCGCTTATTTCCCTGTTTTTTTCAAGGTTGTTTTTGATAAGGTTTCTCAGTTCCTTTTCTTCTTCCTTTCTTTGTTGTTTCATCTCCTTTTCTTCTTCTTCAAGTTCTTCTAGATGGGATTTTAATTTCTCCTGAGTTTTTTTAAGATCTTCAACTTCATTAGGCATTTAGTTCACCTTTTCATTATTTTTTATGTTTTTTAGTAATTGCACTCGCTAGTACTTGGTGGTTCCCAGTACTGGTTGGTGTTATAAAAATCCTGATTTATAAAAACCTTTGTTTTTAATAGCTTTATTTCTTCACCACGTATTTTATCCATATTACCCAGAGTACTAGTGCCCATAGTATTAGGAGTGTTCTCCATAGTGCGTCGTGCACGAATTCAAAGGCGTGTATGCCTCTGGTCCATCCCGCATATATGGTGGTGGTTAGTCTCACCAGGTTCATGATGTGTATTAATGGTAGGGTTAGTACTATGCCTAGGAATCTGTCTTTTTTCTTTGCGTCCGGGTAGGCTATTATTAGGGCTGTTATGGCGAACATCCCTATCCAGCCCACGCATTGTTGTACTATGTCTACCTGGAATGCTAGTTCGGATGGTTCTTGTCTTTCCTGTATGTCTATGATCATTGGTGATCTGTAGACTCTGTATCCTTGTTCCCTGAGTTTTTGTGTGTAGGTGTTCAGTATTTTTTCGTCTTCTGGTGGTAGTGACTGTGCTAGGAACTGTGTTGATCTTGTCAGTTCTCTTTCTTCTAGTCCCAGATCAATTAGTCTGTCAGTTGCGTTTTGATGGATTGGTGAGTCCCTTGGTACTGTGACGGAGTGCTGGTATGCTGTTGTGTTCATCCCTATTCCTTGTAGTATAAAATTGGTTTGCAGCCCTACTTGTCTTCTTGCAAAATTCATTTCCAGGTTCAGTGAGGATATGAATACTAGTAGTATTGCGGCTATTGCTAGTACGGTTGCCATTCTCGCTATCCTTGCTAAAGGTTCTTTTTTCTGTAGTTTTCCCAGTATTTTAAATTCATCGTTGTTTGTTTTAAACGTGTTTTTGATCTTTTCAAGGATTTTTTGCTCCATGGTCCTAGTTCCTTGGGTTTTGTGGTTGTTTTTCTTTTAGATTCGGCCTTTGCCGGTTCGTATGGTTCTTTTGTTGTAGCTCTTTTTCCTGATGTTTTGCTCCATGTATTTCTGGATTGGTTCGTGGAATGTTTTTTTAACTCTGTATCTTCTTGAGTTTTTTTCTAGCACGTCAACGTTGTGAAGTAGATCTAGAAAGGTCTTGGCTTGTTTTCCAACGCAGAATAGGATGTCTCTTTCTTGGGCTGTTCCGTTGTCCAGTACGAATTGAAGTGTCTGTATCCCTGTTTTATTCTCTTTTAATTTGTCGAGCATCTCCGTTAGGGATTGTTTGGAGAATTCTTGTGATTGTGTGGCGATAATGTAGTTTAGTTCATCGCAGTTATGGCATCTTCTCCATCCTTCGAAGTCTTCGTCCGATAGAAGCTGTTTTACTGGTGTTTGGCATTCTAAGCATTTCACTGTTTTCATGTGTATAAGTAACTCCTTTTCTTTATATAAATGTTTCCTTGGAGTTCGGGAGTTTTCCGGTTTGAACTCGATATGTGCAGTGGTTAAATTCAAGGGGAAGTATAAATTTCATTGTTGGGTGTACGGAATGAGTTTTTTCAATGAAGTTTACGGTTCCTGGAAGGATAAACAGCTTTCCAAGTACGAGGAGCTGGTTCCTAAGATGAAAAGATGCTTGGGAAAAAGTGAATCGGTGCTTGATATTGGTATTGGTAGGGCTTGGCTCTGGAAATATTTAAAGGAAGAGGGATTTGGGTTTAAGAGGATTGATGGTGTTGATATTTCCAGGGAAGCTACTGAACCGGAGCTGGATGGAGTTAATTATGTCTATATTGATGGTTCTTCAAAGGATTTCAACTTAAGCCAGGAATTAGAAATTGATGGTTACGATTTGGTGTTTGCTTTTGATTCGGTTCACTTGATTGATTACGAGGATGAACTACCTGGTTTAGTTAAGGATGGAGGTTTTTTGCTTCAGGCCGTTCCGTTGAGGTTTAGGAAAGAGATAAAGATATACAGGGAGATGGAGGTAGTTGAACAGGGGGAGATTGGCGTGGAGGAGATTGATAGATTTGTTCTTCAGGGGAAAAGTGATTAGAAGATAGTTCAGTGATTTAATCGATTTGGAACTGTCCTTTTTCCATTATTGTTTCTCCATCTGCTTTCATTGTTGGTTTTTCGATCAGGAATGCGAATCGGTAGTTTGCTTTGTTTTTTCCCAGTCCGTAGGAGTCTCCTACTCCGAAGTGTAGGGTGTGTAGTGCTTTTTCGGATTCCAGGAATCCTTTGTCCGGTTTTGCTTTTGGATTGGTCCCGATTCCGAACTCTCCTATTGTTCTGTTTCTTTTTTCTTTCATTATTTCTTCCAGTTCTTCGGGTAGTCCTTTGTGTTCGGTTACTTCTCCTTGTTCGAATTTTAAGTAACCGCTTCCGGTTCTGAAGTCGCTTATGTGGTCGAAGTAAATTTCTCCTGTGAATGTTTTTTCAATTGGTGCTGTGAATATTTCTCCGCTGGGTAGGTTTCCGTAGCTTCCTCTTCTGGTTATTTTCCCTGTTTCCTGTTGGAATTTTCTTCCTTTCACGGAGAAGGTTATTTCCGTGTTTTTTTGATCGGTGACTTGGATTTCTTCCGTGTTCTTCAGGGTTCTAACAAGTTTGTGTGTGAAGTCTCTTAGTTTGTCGTAGTCCACGTGGAATGTTCTTTTAACCATTTCTTCGGTTATGTCGGGCATCATGCATACTCTTGCGTGTCTTCTTCCGAGGTCCACCATTCTTCCTCTGAATGGTTTTTCCTCTGTTCTGTTGTCGAGTAGATATATTAGTAGATCCGTTGTCTTTATGCTTGCTTCAAAGCAGGGGGTTGTGTCCGTAACTGGTCGGGTTTCTTCTAGAAGTAGGTAGGTGTTGACTTGAGCGTTTGATTGTTTCATGGTTTTTGCGAATATTCTGGCTATGTTTAGTTTTTGTTCGTCGGTTACGATTAGTACTTCTTCTCCTCTGCTTAGTTCGAATGCTTTTTTTATCGTGTTTTTGATTGATTTTTCAAGTTGATCCATGGGCATCTTTGGTTTATCTATTCGATGAATCCGGGTTTTTTGTCTCCTAGATCTAGGAAGATTGCTTTTACTATTCTCGCGTTTTCTTTTACTTCGAGCCCGTTGTTGTTTTCTATTCTTAGCATGAATTTTGGTTTTACTGGTTCTTGTGATGTTGTTATTTGTACTGGTGTTTCTACTCCGGATTTCAGCAAGCTGAGCCTGGGTTGTTGTATCATGATCATGTCTTCCGGTAGTTTCACGGTTTCGTTTGTTTCCGCGAGGTATTGTCCTTTTGATAGTGTCCACCATCCGTATTCGTCATCCGAGTTCTTTTTTCTTGTTGGTATGTTGTTGGTGGAGGGTAGTTTTCTTTCGTTGTTGCTGAAGTCTATTCTTCCTCCTCCTTTGAATTCTTCTACTTTTGATAGAGTTAGGTCGAATTGGTGTTCTTGTAGCTGTGTTTCCAAGTGAACGTGGTCTTGTATCATGTCTTCTTTTTCTATCTTTTCTTTTATTTTGTCTTTTTTCAAATACATTTGATCACCTATGTTTTTTGTGTTTGAACGGATCCGAGGGGATTCGAACCCCTGACCTACGGCTCTCTTCCAAACTTTTTCCAAAGTTTGATCAAAACTTTTTTAGAGTTTTGTTAGAAGGCCGTTGCCCTATCCGGACTAGGCTACGGATCCTTTTTTATCATTGTTCTTGGTAGTATTGTATGTTTTCTTCTTCTGCTATTTTTTGTAGTACTTGTTTTGTCTTGTTTTTTAGGTCCTGGAATCTTCTTATTTCTCCTTCTTCTATTTTTTCTTTTATCTGCTTGAGTGCTTTTTCTCTGTGTTCTTCAGTGAATTTGGTTTGTGTGGCTTCTCTTTTCACTATTCCTTCGGCTTTCTTTTCAAGTATTTCTTTATTCATTTGTTTTTCCTCCAGGTTGTTACATTTCTTTTAGTGGTGTTATTTCGAGTAGTTCGAGTCCTTGTTTGAGTGTGTTTTTGAATGCTTTTGTTACTTCTAGCCGTGTTTTCTTTTTTTCCTCCGTTTCTGCGTGTTTCACCGGGCATTCTCTGTAGAATTCGGTGAATGCATGTACTAGTTCTATCAGGTAGTTTGTTATTTGTTGTGGTTCTTTTTGTTTTTTGGCTTTTTTTATGTTTTCCGGGAATTCCGGTATCTTTTTCAATAGTTTTTCTTCTTCGGGTTTTAGTTCGTTCTGTTGGATTAGTTCTTTTATGCCGTGTTCCTGGGTTTCTATATCTGTTTCTTCTATTATCCCGCTTGCTCTGGCGTGTGCGTACTGTAGGTATGGTCCTGTGTCTCCTTCGAAGTCGAGTGCTTTTTCCCATGTGAATTTTATGTCTTTGTTTCTTTTTTGGTTGAGGTTGATGAATATGAGTGCTGCTTTGCCCACTTCATCCGCTACCTGTTCCTTGTTCTCCAGGTCGGGGTTCTTTTCTTTTATTGCTTTGAGTGATCTCTTCTGTGCTTCGTCCAGCACGTCTTCGAGTTTGATTACTTTTCCTTGTCTTGTTGACATGCTTCCTTCGGGTATCTGCACCATTCCGTAGGATAGGTGCTTGCATCTGTCTTCCCAGTCGTAACCCAGAAGCTCAAGTGTTTTGAATACTTGTTTGAAATGTAGGTTCTGTTCAGATCCTACTATGTAGAGGTTTTCGTGGAATTGATGTTCTTCCCATCTGTGTTTGGCTGCTGCGAGGTCTCTGGTTGGGTATATGGTTGCTCCGTCTTCTTTCTGTATCAG
>Ga0207421_10006257_pt1 | contig 13015 bp, 6 predicted proteins | sample SodLakKL_010_SED_4_FD_187542 | JGI IMG/M metagenome (GOLD analysis project Ga0207421, IMG submission 187542) | Alkaline sediment microbial communities from Lake Tanatar, Kulunda Steppe, Russia - 8KL_010_SED (SPAdes) (version 2) | ecosystem: Environmental > Aquatic > Non-marine Saline and...
TCCCCCGTACAACTTCTCTATTGTACCTTTAAGTGAGGGGTTTGAAACTTTTTTTCGGAGATTAAGATATGGCCATCAACTATATCGAACCGGTCACAGGTGACACCCCTAGTTTTGTATTCCTCACCTAAGTATAGGAAGGTTTCGCCTCCCCCAAATACTACTTAATCCAATTAAGGGGACTCTTTACCTTTGCTACAAATTTTAGGCCAATATCTTGAAGTGATTTAATATTGGTTTTTTCCCTGTCATCTTTGCCCCACCTATCCAATATTATACTACTCATTTCTGGATGGGGCTCCCCGATCATCTCTTTAAGATAGTCCTTTGCATCTTTTTTGCCTGCCCCACTCTTTCCTAGCTGAGGCCACCTGTAGCAGCCATTTTGATCTAGTTCTCGAATGAACTCCCCTCCTATCCTTTCAAGTGTGATAAGCTTCTCCTCCGTTTTTTCATCTGATACCGAAAAAACAGGTTTGGCCCCGATTTTGGATCCGAGAGCTAGATACTGACTTGCTCCCTTTAGTACCTGTTTTCCATCTTCCCTTGGAACCATCAATCCATCCCTAACCGGTATTGGGGTGAAATGGTAAAACGTTGGCTCCTCCTTTTGGGAAGGGCTCCTGAGCATCCTGCCCATGCGCTGTATCAATGTCTTATTGACCAATTTACCCCTAGACATATTTATTACTATCTCAAGATTTTTGATGTCGATACCTATGCCCAATAGATTCCCGGTACCAATAAGAACCCCGGGTCTACCTCTTTCATCAAAATCCTCTATTATGTTTTTTTGCCTCTTTACTTCCTCATCTCCAACTATGGTCCAAATCCTTCCATTATCAACGTTTCCTTCTTCCACTAATATTTTTTTAAGGTTTTTCACTTGGTTTTTCTTCTTAACTAAAACTAAGCATTTTCTAGAATCTGCGTGATGGATGAGTTCTTTCCCTATATCCTCTACATTTGGTATCTGGTTCCATATTCTGCTCCTCCTAGTGAACAATTCGGATGATAATTTTTCGAAGTCCTCATCTTCTTCCTTTAATTCAATACCTCTTTTTGTTTGAGAAAAGTTTCTAACGTCATCAAATGTCCTCAACGTAGTATCTTGATATTTTTCTTTCTCGAATTTTTGAAATAATTCCTTACAAATTCGGGTTGATTTCTCTAGCTTATCTGGCTTTTTGTTATATCCTGTGTAAATAACCCTCCAGTTAAATTCGGGTATAATATTGTCCTTTCTTGCCTGCTCTAACGAGTAGGTTTTAAGGGAAGGACCTAGATATTTCTCAATAGTCTTTCTTATGGTTTTTCTATCTCTTTCACTGACATCGATTGAACCAGAAAGACCTATAATTTTAATTGCACCCTTCTTGGTCGATTCATAGCTATTTTTAAAATCATCATATTGTTTTTTAAATCTGCTCAATATTTTTGGCTTCCTGTGAACCTCATCCAGAATGACCAGATCATAATTGGATGTCGAAAATGGAAAATTGTTATAGGTTGCAAAATTTATTTTTCCCCATTTAAGATCAATTGTATCCAAAGGATCAACTTTAGAGGCGGAGATATCTGGTGGAATGTTTAAATGGTAGTCAAACTCCCTCCTCCATTGTTCCAATATCAATTTATTGTGTGCGGCGATCAGGATCTTTACGCCTTTTTGGCCGTCTTTACATTCAAAGTCCGAATCTTCCGGATGCAGTTTACCATACAGTGTAGCAATTGTTGAAAGACCTAAAACGGTTTTACCGGTCGCAGTTGCCATGTCAACATAACCCTGAAACTTATTATCTATCCACGCCCTTAATGCGTCTTTTTGGTGGTCCCACAGCTGGGACGTCATAACTGGCTTGTACAGTTCTCTAGAAAAAATTGAAGGTGACAATTTATCTATTATTTCATCCAATTTTTCTACAACCAAGGGATTGGATAGTATCTCTATAACCGCCTCGTAGGGAGACATATTCTTATCAGGAAAAGAAACCTGCGGACTATGATTTTTTTCCAATAATATTTTATTAATAGAAGTTTGAACCGCTTTACTAAAATTGTTTATATCTAATTCACCTTGGTTGATTTTAACACTTAATCTATTTAACTCCTTTAGTAATTTACCTAAATCCCAATTGTCTACAGAATCGAGGGTCTTACTTTCTGTTTCACCTAAAACTAGCCCTTCCAGCCCCCTTTTGTACAGGGGACTAACTTTTTCCCCTATATTATGGAAGTTCACACCCTTTTCTGAATATGGAAAACCGGATTCGTGGAAGAAAAAGATTCTCTGGACTAATGTATCCAGTTTAATTGGTAACTTTTCCTTGGGTGTCTCTTCATATTCATTTTCAAGAGAATCCGATTTATTGATGGTAACCCACCTTTTAAGTTTTTTACAGTTATTTATTCAAAGCATATATAATAAATAAATATTGAACCTACAGTTTTTGTAATTATTTTTTCTATCTACTGGTTTTATATTTACGATATAACTCTGGCAGATTGGTACCCTTTACCTTTCGTATATATTTTGTTATCCTTAGACCACAGACAAAAGCCTGTAAAACTACCTATAACTAGATATTTTTGAATTTTTACTACTATGTATCCGTACTAGGGATTTCTTCCTTAAGCTTTGGTACCTGATATCTAAATATATGAATACATGTTATATTTAAAACTTATTCAATAATATATAAAATGTTAAGAAACAAAAAACAAAGTAGATGTGAGTGTATATTATCCCTAGCAAAAAGAACATAATTGGAACTGAATTTAAACAATATAAAGGACAGGAGTTTATATCATTCCAAAAAAAGAAATTTATCCAAAGATTTATTCGCAAGATATGTAAAGGGTGTTGCACCCATATAGGTAGTACGAATTATCTTAACAAAGCGGGGATAGAAAGTTCAGCGAACTCAAGGGAAGGTTTAGAAATACTACACAGAGTGAATAAAAAATTTTCTAAACTTCAAGCCAATATAGCGAGTTTAAACCCTTTAACTGAACCGCATAAATTGGAATTAGCAAAGGATCAACCCCTAAGGAAAAATACACTTGGGTATCTATATTTTGACTAGGAGGTAATTGGATCCAAGTTAAAAATCAGTGGTGTCTTATAAATGAGATGGAACTTTAATACTCTCGAACCTGGCGATCCTGAAAGGTATCCTCGGGAGTCCGAATTTTTTAAAGAAATACCTCGACAGACTTGAAATACGACTGCTCGCCGGAACTTTGGTGGCATGTCTGGATCCTGGACTGGATGCACTCGAGAAGCTTATAAAGGGGCGCATAAAAGAAAGGGTCCGAGACTGGCGCATCGCACTCGGAAATTATGTCTCAGACAGTTCTGGGGCGGAACTCCAGAGGTTTGTAGAGGAACAACAGGAAGAACTCAAAGAGCTGGAACCGGACGCTGAACTCGACCATTCATTGCTGGACCTGTTTTATCGCATCATCTCCCTCGATCCGTTCGATGCCTGGATAAGGTCCGATGAAACCCCCGAGAGGGCGGACAGGCTTGCCAAATTCACGAAACTGATCGAGGACTTTTCCAGGGTTAGCGGCTTAAGAAAGATCCAGAAATCCAGCTGGCTCGAAGGGGTATCCAAAAAAATGATCTCAAGTTTTTACTGGGATTTTTGCGGATTGCTCGTACATGGAGAGGTAGACGACCCCGAGGATATTTACGACCAAATACCGGAGGGTTACGTCCAAGTAATGACAATCCATCAAGCGAAGGGACTCGAGTTTCCCGTGGTGTTTGCCGACAGCTTGGATACCACCCCGAGAACGGGGGGTACCTACTGGATTGAGGACATATTTGAAGATTATTCGGGGATAGGGACAAAAGGCCCCCGTTTAGCGCGGGCCACAAGGGACCTAGTGCGCCTTAACTACGTTGCCTACTCGAGGCCGGAAACGGATCTTATACTGACCGGCAAGGAGAACGATCCCACCCAATACACGTTCGGGTACGATGGAACTGGTAATGAACTTGATACGGACTGGTTCAACGGGGCAAGGGAGATCGGGGATCCGGCCGATTTTATGGAGGAAAAAACCGGAGACGGACACAAATACTCGAAAACATCCCTTAAGCGAAGATACAGCATAACCGGAGATATAATGACCTACCGTACGTGCAGGAAGCAGTACGGATACTTCAACGAAATGGGCTTCGTACCGCCATATGAGATCCCCTGGTCTTATGGTAGAATGGTACACGATACCCTCGACTTCGCGCATAGACATTACAAGGGAGATATAGAGGGCGTGGATGGGGGGCAGGTTCCCTCGGATTACGATATCGAAACCTACTTCAACAGCGTAGTAAACGCGATGAGGGCGCAGAACACCTGTCAGGTCAGCCAGAAGGCCTCTGAGAGGGCCCTCCAGAAGATAAAGGAATTCAACAGAATCGAGGGGCCCAAGATATATCCAAAGATAAAGGACACCGAGCACCACCTCCAGGCAAAAGTTGATGAATATATAATTGAAGGAGTGGTGGATGTAATAATGGAAAGGGACAGGATAGAAATAATGGATTATAAGGTGTCCAAAAAACCACCGGAAGGCGATCCGAAGTACCGTGATTACAGGTCCCAGCTCCAAACTTACGCAGAGCTCTACAGGAAAAAGAACGGGCAGTATCCTGATCGCGGATCCATATACTTCATCGGGGAAGAAAGATTACAGGACTCGAGATACACGGTAAATATAAATCCGGATCAGGTACATGGATTCATCGGGGAATTCAAGGAAACGATACGTCAAATCGAATCCGACCGCGAAAACAGGAACTGGTTCAAAATTCGGCCAGATGAAAGACCCGAAGAGGAGACGTGCAAGAGCTGCGGATTAAAATGGAGTTGCATAGATCCATCCGACTAAAAAAACCGAATGGGAACAAGAATGATGCTTATACCAAAAAAGGTCAATCCAAAAAGATCTATCAAACGTCCTACTTGCTTAACCTTATTATAGTTTCTTGAAGGGGCCGGAGGGCCGAGATTTCAAAAAAAGGAAAACCGTAACCCAAGTTAAAAACACGATGACTGTATGTTATCGAAAAGACCCGAACATATTTCACTTTTCTACACAACAGGTTTGCTATTTCAAGCTTTAGATGTGTGGAAGCATGATTAACCTTCCTTTACCATATAATCGTATAAGTTATAGGTCGACATCGGAATTAATACTAAACGTAGGAAGACCAGTACTAAGAAGGAGGGGGCATAAAACCGGTGGAACGATCAGATAGTATAAAAAGTGATATCTAAGAGGGGTTGAGAAAGGGGGTAGCAACCCATAAAAACTCCAAGATATACACACGATCCATATGGAGAAGAACGAACACATTCGGATAACTATAAGTTTTGTATTGAAATATATCGAGAAAAAAGGATCAAAAATTTTAAGATGTTCGTGGACCTCGAATTCGCCCTAAACCGGAAACTTGACGGTTTCCGACCCTTTGGATCATCCAGTTCCAAGGACGCGTGCATTCCCAATAAATAATTGTTGCGAAAGCCCCAAAAAACAGGGATTGAAAAAGGTAGGACCAAAAGGCTATATCAGCAAGTATAGGAAACTCTACCAAAACTAAACCACTAGAAATATTTTGAGCAAGGGATAAACTGCCCGAGTGTCCTTGTTGTGTAGTAGGGGTAAATCCAAATCAAGGAGAGGGTTCCCGTTATCACCCATAAATCCCTTCTATACCTTTTTCAACGGGGAATATAGAGATTTTTTCATCAGTATAAGGATTACATTACCCTACCACTAATACCTCTAATTATGCCTTTGAAGCCTGTTTAATACTTTCAATCAAGATATAACGATTTAAAAACTTTATAAAATTTGTTTTTTATTAATTATAAACTTTTTTCGGGTGCTTATCGTTTTAATTGTCTAGAAAAGTAAAATAAGCCCACCAAATTGTAATAAAATTTTAAAAATTTCCTTTTTTGGGTTTATTTGAATTCTAACTGTGAGGGTATAACCCTGAAAAAAGGAGGAAAAAGCAAAATTCAAAGCTAAAACTAAAAATCAAAAAACAAATGTGATGCTTTACTAAAAAATTAATTACACTTTAACCATCGTTTCTTCTCATCCATAAAAGGTTTGAACTTGCTCGTCTAAATAAATTCTAGTAGTCGTTAGTTTTTCATTAGTCTTTAAGATTAAAAATTAAGTGAGTTGGTGCTTGATGGTTAGGAATGGTACTGTAAACTACATTTTGGGAGTTCTTACTAATCCTAAGTCAATTTTGAATATGTATATATATGGCTCTATTATTATTGCAAGTATTAAGATTCTTTTAGCTATTATTGGTGTATATAGTTCAGCTATTCGTGGAAGTTATGAGCCATTATTTGAATTTTTATTGATTTATATAGAAACGCTACTCCCAATTTTTATATCTTTAGATGGTGGTTTTCTAAGAATTGGCGAAATGGTAATTACGTTTTTATTAAATATAGCTGTGGGTGTTTTCGTCGCAGCTGCAAAATGGGACATGGCCACAAGATGAAAATCTAAAAGAATTGATATTGAAAGAAAGTGGAAGAAATTAAAAAACATAAAAACCACCTCTTAATTAATCTAAATTGGTTTGGTAAAAAACCAAACCTAAGATGTAGAAATTAAGAAGCACTCAAGACCCCTTCATAAAAATATAAAGACTTTAACAACCTTATTAACCTAATGAAAAAATTGGAAATTCAATAAGTATATTCTATTCTGAATTGAAATTTTTAAGAGTTTATTAAGCCTCTAATTTATTAACTAAGTAAATAAAATAAATCATCTGGATTATAATAAAAATTTTAGAATTTATTTTTTGATATATTTAAACGTTAATTGCAATTTTTATGAGCTAAAAATGGCGGAAGAGGAAAATCGCGTCCATCCAAATATCCTAGGACCTTTATTACATTATTGTGAACTATAACAACCTCCAAAAAGTTGTTCTTTACCTAATTTATTCTGTAAAACGACCTGAATAAATAGGTAAAATCATAATTAACTGAGGCCGCCACTCAGAAAATTAGGTTAAAACATCATTAAAAAGGACATTTATATTTGAAAATGCCCTTATATGTTTATATTCTTCAACTTTAATTGAAATGCTCCTGTATATGCCTAGTAGCCTCTTGCATATTAAGAGGTTCTGCGGAGGTACCCATCCTAACATAAAAATCATCCCCATCAAAGTAGACGGGTTCAGGAGTTTTATCCACCCTTATAAGACATACTTCTTTTCCATTGACATTTTTGAACTCTATTGTTGTGTAGGCTGTAGCAATTAAACGACCTAGTCTATTTGCTATCTCTCTATTTAGTTGAAGTTCAAAGTCATCTCTACCATTTCGCATGAGCTTGTAATCTCTTTGAAGACCTTTTACTTCTTTTGTTTTATCTTCAACCCCTATTATAACATTACCTCCGTGTGTATTTGCCATTGCAGCAATTTCCTTGACTACTTTAGCCTTCAATTCACTATTTGCTTGGTTTTGATGCACATCGTATAGAAGAGTCTCTTTAAACTCAATTCTATGATTTTCCCCTCTTCTTATCAATTCTTCAACAGTCTCCTTTTTAGGACCCTCAGTTCCTATTTTCAAATCGCTCATGTAATCGTTGATTGCCCTGACCAGATTATCCCTCCTTTTAACTAGAAAATCTTTGTAATTTTCTAATTTCCAGAGTTCTGGATCTTCAGGTATAAACTGTGATTTCAGCGCACCAGGATGATTTTCAAGTACTTTAGGTAAATATTCTTCAGGCAGTTTCCCTCCTAGTTTCTTATTGGTTTCAGGAGTGACGAAAGCCCTATTTGCGATTTCATTCACCATTTTACGATTTGAAGACTTACCAGAATCATATACCTCGTAAAGTTTATTCTTAGGGAATATATGGTGGGATTCTAAACTATAAGACCCAACTAAAGGTTCTCCTGTTAACCAGTCTACTGGATTGTTGGCTCTTGTAATCATCCTAATTACATTGTAAAATCTCCGAGATCTTTTACCTCTTCCCTCTAAATCTGAAGACTGAACCTCTATCCTACCCCGATCTTCTATTATTTGCTGCATTAACTCATCTGTAGGAGATTCACTGCCTAATAGCGAAAGATCGTGTTCTATAAGCGTATCTGCAGAGCCACTATATCTCGCCCACATCATAGCGGCATTGAACCAAAGAAGGAACTGTAGTTTTTCCTCACGAGATATTTGGCGATCATGTTTATCTAAGTAAGTTATAAGAGGTATCAAAGCGTCCCTTGTATTTATGTAACTAGAGTTAGGGATATGGGCCTCATTTTTTAAAACATTTATCACATATTCAAAAATACCATTATCTCCAGCTAAATCATTCCACTTATTCTTTAATTTTTTCTCAGGAATGTCGTATACGTTCTCATAGTTCATTGTTTTAGTTAAGGTCGCTATCATACATTTTACGTAAAAGTTTAAGTTAAAGTCAAAACCCCTTTCAGCTATCTCACTCTGCTTTGCTTTCATATGTCTTCTAATGTATGGCCAGTTAGCGCTCATATGAGCTAGTGCTAGTTCACCCTCACTAAGATGGGTACCTTGAGAGTTAATTTTATCGAACAAATCGATAGCTTGATGAATATCTGCAGATTTGGGCAAAGTTTCCACTGGTACATCTGTTTTATTTATTCCTCTAAGTTGGTTTAAGTGCTTCTCGTATACTTTTGAAATCTTCATTATTTTTTCAGTATCGTCTCCTACTTTTTCTTGAGCTAATTCAATAGGACTTATGGATTCATTAAAGCAATCTATAACTTTTATCCATTTTGAACTTTTTTTGATTGGTGCACTTTCAAACCTAAATTTACCTTCTTCAACATTGAAGTAAAGCTTCCTTGGATCTTTATTAATATCTTCTTCAGTATAGTACGGAGGAATTTTATCTTTGATTAACATATAGAGTACAGTCAACCTCTGTTGACCATCTAAAAGGACTTGAAATAAAGCATGCGTCTTCTCATCAATTGCTTCATTTTTTATCTCGGGTGGATCATCAGTTTCCCAAACAAGAAATCCTCCAATAGGATAATCCTTATATAAAGAGTTCATCAATTCTTTTGCTTGAGATTTTTTCCACACATACTCTCTTTGAAATTCTGGCAAGACTATAGCATTTGCTTCAATACGGTCAAGCAACTTGTTTATTTTCATGAACAATTAACATGTTATTTCTGCATATTAAAATAATATTCTAGTTTAATGCAAAATATACATAAAAGAGTGTGATTCTTGAGTCTAAAATTAAACCAAATTAATTTATAGAAAGAAATCCTAGTGAACTTTTTAATTTTCAGCCAGTTTATTGTATTCAAAATTTAAATTATAACTTTTTGAACTCTAAATTCTACTTAGTAATCTTCTTCCGAAAAAACAAGCCTTGGGGAGTTCTCCTCCAACCATTCAGCTCTTTCCTTGTAATCAGGTATAAGACTGGACAGCTTGGCCCAAAACTTCTTAGTGTGGTTGTCCTCTTCAAGATGTACCAGCTCATGAACAACTATATACTCTACGATTTCTTTGGGTGCCATCGTTATCCGCCAGTTTATGTTTAAGTTTTCCTTAGAAGAGCAACTTCCCCACCTAGTCTTCTGATTTTTTATTTTAAGTTGGTTGTATTCAAAACCCATCTCGCTGTAGTCTTCCAAAATTTCTTCTACTATCTCCCTTGCTTGCTCCTTGTAAAAATTCTCGAGTGCAGTTTTAATTCCCTTTTGTTCGACTTCTTTCAGGGGAAGTACTATCGAGGGATTTTCGTTTTTTATATTATTTTTATACTGTATTTGATTGGATTCTTCCTCTCTATCTTCATCTTTATTTTGATTCCTATACCTAGAGTTAACATCAAGATCTAAAACAGCTTTATTTACATCATTACTAACAGTAAGAATACATTCCTCGCCCAAAAATGGAAACTTTTCTCCCTGCTTGAATTCCCTATGTGGAATTTTGTCCCTGTACTCATCGAACTCCTTCAGGTTTTTTATTACTGTCAAGGCCTTTTCCTGTAACAGATCTTCCGGATCTTTATCAGAATCTTCAGGTATTACCACTCTAACTCCGTTCAGGCTTACATCTATCCTGGGAATAGTTGCCCTGTTGCTCCTTCTAACAGTATAGTTTATCTCTTCTCCCAGGAGGTTTGTTACCTTCTCCATCTAGGCATACCTCTCGTTTTCTATGAGGTATTCTATAGCTTCGTCTAAAAAGTCGGTATTGGTAATCATGTCGTTGGTACTTTCTACATCTATGTTATCGTCTCTATACAGCACATCGATGATGTTCTTTCTAATCTCTTTTATGACAGCTTCGTTTTCTTCCCAGCCTGGGAAGCTCTTGTCAACTTTTCCGAATGCTTCTCCGATCTGTCTGGCCAAATCCTCTATAGTTTTACTCTTAGATTTGGATATTGCTGTATCATCCTCTGTATCACTTTCTACTCCTAACACAGAAGAATATTCATCCTCTAAAACAGAAAGAACGGCATACTCTCCTTCAGTCATGCCAAGCTTTTCCGGACCACTCTCTACGTTTAGAGCCTCTTTCTCAACCTCTTCCAACTTTTCGGCTGCTATCTGGTCCTCCAAATCCCTGTTCTGCCAATCATCGACTATCTCTTTAAGGCGGGTGCTGATGCTCACGTATCTAGGATTTCTATCGATCTTACCCTTGATGTGCTTCTGGGTTGCATAGGCTATTTCCGCTGCCTTGGCCGCAGGCTTCAAATCTTTTATCCTCTCTAAATGCTCTTTGCTTATCTCGTATACCGGGTAGTCCTCCTTTATACCTTCAACGTCTATGTAGTCCTCTATAAGCTTTTTTGTCTCTTCCCTGACTCCATCTTCAGGATTTTCATCTCTGCTCTGCCTTCTCTTGTATACGATGTAGATCTGGCTCAGGATCTTGTATTTCTTATTAATATCATCCTTTGCGAGAAATTCATCCGGCGAGATAGTTTCGTACAAATCTTGAAGTTTCCTATACTTTTCTTTGAAATTTTTCCTCCTCTCGGGATTCTTCGTTAATAAATTAACGCATTCATCTACCGATTCCTGCGTATTTTCTATACTTACAGATGCGAAGAGTTCCATAGTTTCATCTAAGGTGTTTGCAAACTCCTCTTTTAGTTTTTCACTGTCTATGGCCGCCCTTTTCCTGATCTCTTGAGGGTAATCCAAAGCTTCATCCAAGTTTTCGAAAACCCTTTGGAAGTCTACAATCAAACCGTTGTATTTACCATCTCTTGGCCTGTTCGTCCTTGCAATAGCCTGCAGCAAGGAATGATTTTTTAAAGGCCTGTCCAAGTACATAACCTTTAGAATCGGAGCGTCGAACCCGGTTAGAAGCATGTCACAAACGATAAGGATCTTAGGATCTTCATCTGGATCTTCAAATCTTTCTATTATCCTGTCTATTTCCTCGTTTGTCTTCATGTACTGCCTAACGATATCGCTCGATGTTGCTCCACCGGAGTATACAACTTTACTTTCGTTTGGATCCCTCTGCTTGTCCATCTCTTCCTTATATATTGCGGCTGCCCTCCTGCTCGGAGTTACCACCATTGCTTTGTATTTGGTACTACCGAAATTTTCCTCGTAATGCTCGTTGATCTTTCTCACCACTTCTTTTGCCCTGGGCCTCAACTCTGCCAGCTCGCTCTTGTTTACATATTCCCTCACAATTTTGTTCTTCTCTTCTATAGATAGATCAGAAAACTTATCTTCGAATTCTATGTCCAGCTCTTCAAGCTTCTCTTCATCCAAATCCCATATTACATCTTTAATTTCGAAATGTACGGGCAGTATTAGATTATCCTCTATACCGTCGGCTATGGAATACCTGTGTAGATAAAGTTCTTCTTTGCCTCTGGGCATGAAAAGGTTAAGTGTATCCCTATCTCTTTCCCTCACTGGCGTTCCCGTAAATCCAAAATGGTATGCATTTGGGAGGGAGTATTCGAGCTTGCTGCCGAGCTCCTTCTCCAGGAAGCGGTGTGCCTCGTCCGATAAAATTATGAAGTTTTCTTCTTCCCTTCTAACGTCCACATCTTGAAACTTTTGTATGGTGGTTAAAATTGTTCTAGAAGCTTCCTGTTCCAGCATCTCTTCCAGATGGTCTATCCTTTCTGCAACCTGGAAGTTGGGAAAATCTATCTTGTTTAGATCCTTCATCATCTGCTCGTTGAGGCTGTCCCTATCTACTATTATTATGGGCCTGGGATTTTTAACCGGATTGGTGTGCATTATCTTGTATGCAGTAAAGAACATGGTGTAGCTCTTTCCCGAACCTTGCGTGTGCCAGATGAGCCCACTCTTATACTTTTCATCCTTTATTCTGTCAATGATCTTGTTGGCAGCGTAGTACTGCATGTACCTGGGAATTATCTTTATGGTCCTTCCTTCCCTCTCCCCGTAAAACACGAAGTACTTTAATATGTCCAGCAGTGTTTCATGGTTCAGCATAGAGTGTACTGCCTTTTTTACCTCATTATCTATATGTTCGTACCTTTCGTCGGATTCCTTCCACGGATAGTAATGACCTTTAGGTGCTCCCGTAGCTCCATACCTATAATCTAAAGAATCTACTGCAACATTAAACAGAGAAGGCATAAAAAGGCGTTTGGCAACCTCTTCATACTCCTGAAGATCTTCAATGGCATCGGAACAGTCCTTTTCCTGAGCCCTCGACTTTATCTCGCCTAAAACTATTGGAATTCCATTGATGAACAACGCAATGTCAGGCCTTATCGTTTCCTTTTGCCTGAACGTTAGCTGGTTTACGGCAGTAAACCTATTATTTTCGATATCTTCAAAATCAATCAGCTTTATATACTTTCTCTCTTTGCTACCTTTCTCAGAAACTGTGAACTTTTTACCCTTCCTCAAGATATCCAAAAAGTTCTGGTTACCATCCAAAAGATTTTCGTAACTGAACTCTCTTCTCAAAGA
>Ga0207421_10006259_pt1 | contig 13012 bp, 15 predicted proteins | sample SodLakKL_010_SED_4_FD_187542 | JGI IMG/M metagenome (GOLD analysis project Ga0207421, IMG submission 187542) | Alkaline sediment microbial communities from Lake Tanatar, Kulunda Steppe, Russia - 8KL_010_SED (SPAdes) (version 2) | ecosystem: Environmental > Aquatic > Non-marine Saline and...
CCTGCAACTATTCCAGCCTCAGTCCCAATGCCAAAGGCAATAATAACATAGCCTAGCTGGGCTATTGTTGAATAAGCAAAAAGCCGCTTAAGATTATCCTGCTGCAGAGCTGCGCCATGGCCAAAGAGCATTGAAGCAACTCCCCAGCCGACAATTAAGTTGGTGAAGATAGTCTCCTGAAAGAACTGGACTCCAAAGAAGATAAAAAGAATCCTTACCAGCACAAAGAAATAGACATTAACAACCAGACCAGAGGATAAAACAATATATGAGATCGGTGAACCCTGATAGGCATCTGGCATCCAGGCATGTAAAGGTACAAGAGCAAACTTAACCCCTAATCCAATAATAAAGAGTGACATTAATACCTGGCGAGTAACAACAGGTATTTCAGCCATTCTTTCAGGAATTATTGCCATATTTAAAGTTCCGGTAGCCTGGTAGGTTAGCACTATTCCCAGTAATAAGAAAACAGCACCAATTGAACCAATAATTAAATATTCAAAAGCAGCCTCTAAACTGATATCCTCGTCTTTAAAAGCAACAAGGGCATAAGAACTGATTGAAGCTATCTCAAAGAAAACATAGAAATTAAAGAGATCAGCCGTCATTACCATACCAGAAGCCCCTAACAATAACACATTTATTAACAGATAAAATTTAGCCGGTTTCCTCTGGATTTCAGTAATTGAATAAAGCAGGCTCAACAATGGCATGACAGCAATCAGCACAAAGATTACAAGAGTAAAATTATCAACTGAGAGGTTAATAGCTATATCATTCTGCCAGTTTCCAACATTATAAAGTTGTGGCAATAAATTATTTCTATTGAGAATATAATAGATAGCTATTCCAGACTGGAGAATAGCAGATGTAAAAACCACTGGTAAAACATATTTTTTATTTATGTAATTAAAAATCCCAATAGAAAAAATAGTAAATAAAGGTATTATAATTAGCCAGATTAAAAGCTCCATATTTTATTATCCCCTTAATCTCTTGATTTCGTGAATATTCAAAGTGTCATAGCGGTTATGCAATTTAATAACTAAAGCAAGCATTATTGCAGTTGTGCTAGCATTAATAACAATTGCAGTTAATCCTAAAGCCTGGGGCAGCGGATCTGCAACTAATTCAAAGGGCTGGTCCAATACTGGAGCAGCAGCATCAGGAAAATAAGCCATAGCCCCTAAAAGCAGAATAATTGAAGATTCAACAATGCTGATCCCAATTATTATTTTTATCATATTTGTCTGAGTTAAAACTGTATATAATCCCATACAGATTAACAATACAATTGTTGGGTATAATAAGATCATTATTTAATCCTCCCTGGTTAATGAGATAAAGATAATACTTAATCCGGTACCAACTTTAGCCCCGACGGCAAGATTTGATAATGGCATAAGTCCGCCACTTAATAATTCACCAGGGGTACCTAAATAAATTCCAGCCTGGCTATTGGCCAGAAAACTGCCACCATAGATCAATCCAAAGATACCGATCAATAAGAATAATAAAGCACCAAAATCTTCAATTAAAGAAAGCCTGGTTACATTAAAGCGTTTAGTCATATAATGGAAGCCATAGGTAAAGATTATCAGGATAGACATCGCACTGATTATAACACCACCAGAAAACCCTCCGCCAGGGGAGAGGTGACCATAAGCAATTAAGAATATACTGATAACCCAGAAAAAAGGCAGTATAAAAGCAATTGATTGATGAACTATTGGTGTAAATTCAGTTTTAAGCATTGAAGCTTCATGCTGGGGCAAAATTAAAGCTACAATTGAGGCAGCAGTAAAAATCACAGTTGCCTCACCGATAGTATCAAAAGCTCTATAATCAAATAATATAGCAGTAATCAAGTTTATAGCACCAGTTTCTTCAACGCCATAATTTATATAATGTTCAGAAAGGCTGAGAGTAACTTCTAAATTTGAAATATCATAAAAAGTAATCAGCAAAAAAATGCCTAATAATGAAACCAATCCAGCACTAAATAATTTATTGAAGGAAATATTATTCATTCTATCTCCTCCGTCTTATTAATAGTTATAATAAAGAAGCTGGTCATGATTCCAGCAGCTATAACAGCTTCAGCCAGAGCCAGATCAGGTGCCTGGAGAATAATAAGTAATATAACTAAAAGTGTACTGAATAATGATAGGATTACAACAGAGTTTAAAAGTTTCTTAGAAAATAATGCAAGGGCAGCCGTTACAACAAGCATCACCAGAATTATACCAAAGATTAGATCAATCATTGTCAAAAACCCTCTCATGTAAATCATCTCTAGTCATTTTTATAACATGGCCATAATGATATGAAGCTCTACTTAGGGCATGGCCAACAACAGGATTAGTAATTAGTAAAAAGACAATTAAAAGCAGTAATCTAAAAGATAGAGGTGATGGACCTTCCTGGATAATTAAAGCTATTAAGATTGAAATACCTCCACCGATCAGACATTTAGAAGCAGCATGCATTCTTGAATAAAAGTCAGGAAAGCGGATTAAAGCAATGGCAGTTGTTAAGAAAAATACCATTCCGCTAAATAAAAAGAACCTGATAATCCAATCTACAATCATGACTCTTCCTCCTCATGTCTTCCTGGAGTCCCAAAGTATTTAGCCATTACCAAAACATCAATAAATAAGAGGACACCATATACTAAAGCAACATCAATAAATAATGCCCGATTAAAATGGGCTCCAAGCAGAACAAGCACTATCAAAAGCATAATACCAATAGCACTGACAGCCGCTATTCTGTCAAGGGGATGGGGCCCTTTTATTAACCTGTAAAATGAAATCATTGAGCAGAATAAAACAAAAATTATAACAAATTCTAGATTCAAGGCAAATCCTCCTGACTTTTAATAGGGTTTTAATCTTCAAAAATTCTAAGTACCCAGGGTTCAAAAGCCCCGATAATCTCTTCTTTATGATTAATCGTTTCTTCCATTGGGATATTAATACAGTGAATAAATAGTTCACCGGTATTTTCATCAATATCAACAGAGATTGTACCTGGAGTTAGAGTAATTAAATTAGCCAGCATAGTTCTGCCACTTAAGTTCTCAACATCAGTCCTTATCTTAACAATCCCCTGATGTAAATCTAAATCTTTTTGAAAGACTAATTTAAGAACAGTAAGTGAAGATTTATAGGCCTGATAGAAGAAGACAGGCAGAAAAAGAAAGAAAATAATAGTTCGGCGTATGTAAGAAAAGACTGAAGATCTATCCTCTGGTTCCTGCAAGAGAAAGCCCCGGAAAAAATAGAGAGTAAAACTGCAGACTAAAAAACCCAGGATTAAATTGGCTGGAGCCAGATTTCCGGATAAAAGTAACCAGAAAGAATAAAAAGCAATAAAAACAAAGGCTATCCTAGCTTTATACATAAACTCATCCCCTGAAAAATTAATATTTCTTAGTTTTTCAAACTATTGTTTAAATTATATCAAATAGAATAAACTATTTCAATCTTATAAAATAGCAAAACCTCCCTGAATAATCAGGGAGGCAATAAATCTAGATTACAATTTATACCATATGGTTATGATTATAGAAATAAGCTTTCTGGAATAATTCTCTCTCAAAATTCTTAGTCTCTTTGTCAGGGTGGTGGTCACGTGTGATATTATCTAAAAATGTACCTTTTTTTAAAAGTTTCATTATTGCCACCTCCATAATAGTAATGGACTTTTATTTTATCTTTTTCTTAATTACATTATATATTGTTATAATTCAAATAAACGTTAAGTAATTTACAAATTTCACATAAAAAAGAGGTAGGTTCTCACCTACCCCAGACCTGATCTTAATTACCTGCTCTCATTCGCTGTGCCCTTTTTTGGTCCTGCCTGTATTCACCATTTTCCCCATTCTCTAATCTTCGACTTTCCTGGAACTGTCTCTGTAAATTTTCAGGCTCACCGTCACATTCACCACAATAGACTCCTGGACCTGTCTCAGCTCTCTGGAACTGGGCTGCATTATTTACAGGTTCGTTTCTGCTTTCGACTGCAAGAGTTGAAACTCCGACTAAAAAGACTAAACCTAAGATTAAAACTGGAATTAAAAACTTTCTTTTCATCTCTTCCACCTCACTTAATTTATATTTATTTGATTCTAAATAAATTATAATAATCAATTGTAAAGGAAATATGAATTAAATCTTTAATATAATATAGTAACAGGAAAAACATTAACAAGAAGATCAGGAGGTAGAGCCTATGAAAATAATTATAGCCCCGGATTCATATAAAGGTAGCCTGACAGCTTTAGAGGTAGCTGAAAATATCGAAACTGGTATTAAAAAAACAATCCCAGAGGCAGAAATCATTAAAGTTCCAATGGCTGATGGCGGTGAAGGTACAGTTCAGGCCTTAGTCGACGCCCATAATGGTCAGATCATTGAAGAAGAAGTGATTGGCCCTGAAGGCGATAGGGTTAAAGCATTTTACGGGATCTTAAATGAGAGCCAGGCAGTTATTGAAATGGCGGCAGCCTCTGGAATAAGTTATATAGATCCAGCTACTGCCGATCCCAGGAAAACAACAACCTATGGCACCGGCCAGCTTATCAAGTCAGCCCTTAAAAGAGGTGCCAGCCATATTATCCTGGGTATTGGCGGTTCTGCCACCATGGATGCCGGAGTCGGAGCTCTCCAGGCCCTGGGTTTTAGTTTTAAAGATAAAGCTGGCCAGGAAATCGGCAGAGGTGGCGGCCAGATTGGCAAAATAGCAAGTGTTTCTAAAGAAAATCTGTACCCGCCGGCAGAAGAACTTTATTTAGAGATAGCCTGTGATGTTTCCAATCCTTTTTATGGTGAGAATGGAGCAGCCTATATCTATGGTCCCCAGAAAGGCGCCAGCCAGAAACAGGTAGAAGAGCTGGATCAGAATTTCCGCAAATTCAATCAATTTGTCAGAGATAATTATAATAAAGATCTCCAGCAGCTGCCAGGCGCCGGGGCAGCAGGTGGCCTGGGGGCAGGATTGATAACATTTCTAAATGGTGAATTAAAAGAAGGGGCAGATATTGTGGCCAGAGCCAATCAACTGGCAGCTAAATTAAAAGGAGCAGATCTGGTGATTACAGGAGAGGGCCAGCTCGATTACCAGACAGTCAATAATAAAGCTCCAATCCATGTAGCCCATCTGGCCGGAGCAGAGGGGATTCCTGTGCTAGCAATAGCCGGCAGTTTAGGTGAAGATTACCAGAAAGTATTCCAGAAAGGAATCGATGCAGCCTTCTCGATCATAAATAAGCCAGCATCATTAAATAAAATAATCCTGGCCACTCCTGAATTACTCCAGGAGACAGCCAGGAATATAGGCAGATTAATTACTTTAGATATTGATTAAACCAGTCCAGCATTTCCTGATAGCGGCGGATCCTGTGCTCAGGCTTGCCGCTTCTGGAAAGCTCATGGTTTTCCCCTTTAAAAATAGTCAGCCTGCTCTCAACCCCATGATACTTAAGGGCTGTAAAGAACTGGAGCGCCTCAGTTAGCCAGCAGCGATAATCCTCCTCTGAATGAATCAATAAGGTCGGAGTTGAAACCCTGTCAGCATACTTTAAAGGCGAACTATCCCAGAGCTCATCAAGATTATTCCAGGGGGTTGCACCGTCAGCCTGATCCTTAACGAAATAATAACCAATATCAGTAGTTGCAAACATCGAAACCCAGTTAGAGATACTCCGCTGGGAGACAGCAGCCTTAAATCTATCAGTCTGGCCAACGATCCAGTTAGTCATATAACCACCATAGGAACCGCCAGCAACTCCAAGCCTATCAGCATCGATCAGATCATAACGCTCAAGTGCAGTATTTGCTACCTCCATTAAATCCTGATAATCCCTCTGGCCGTAACCGCCTCTAATATCAGCAAATTCATTACCCCGACCATCACTACCTCTAGGATTGCTAAAGATAACAGCATAGCCTGCATTGGCCAGTATCTGAAATTCATTAAAGAAGATAGAACCATAAACAGTCTTGGGACCACCATGGATCTCCAGCACTGCCGGGTATTTCTCGCCTTCCTGATAGCCAACTGGTTTGATTATCCAGGCATCCAGCTCAACTCCATCAGAGGCCTTAACAGTAAAATGTTCAGGCTCAGAGATCATCTTTTCAGCCAGAAGTTGATCATTAAATGAACTAACCTGCTTCTCCCTGCCAGATTCAAAGAGATATAACTCCTGGAGCTGATTGCCTCTAAATCCGATAAAAGCTATCTGACCATCATGAATATCAAACATATCAACGGCACCTTCAGTTTCGATAATTCTTTCAATATCACCGGAATTCAAACGATTTAAATAGGAATTATAACCCTCAGTTGAAATAAAATAAAGCTCACCATCATCAGCTATAAAGGTCTGGCCGCCACCTAAGCGACAGTCATTCCCGACAGAAGTCCAGAGACTCCTGTCCATTCCATCAGTTAATTGACTGATTTCATTATTATCAGTATTAACCAGATAAAGCTCAGGGTTAGAATTAAGCCCCATTCCCTGAAAATCATTGGCAGCAAAACAAATTTCATCTGTATTCTTAAATTCAATCATACTTATTGACCAGTCTCTATCAGTTAGCTGAAATAAATTGCCGCTATCAAGCTCATATAGATAAAGATTATTTATAATTTCAGCCTTATCCTCAAAATAATTCATGGTAAAGGCAATCTTATCACCTTTAATCACAAAATTGCCAACATTGTTTTTACCTTTAACAAGTTCCTCAATTTCTCCAGAGTCAATATCCATGCTATATAAATGGTTCCTGTAACTATCAGTATAACCCTTGCCATTTGCCCAGAAGGGAATCTCCTCTAAAACCTGATAATCCTTATCTTTCTTTAATTCCTCTTCATCCCGCTCCTTTAAATCTTTCATGGCAGTAAATATTAGCTTCTCCTGGCCCTTAACTTTAAAATCACCGACAGCCTTTGCAACTGTCTTAATATGAACGGCCTCGCCACCATTAATATTTATTTTATAAAATTCAGTCTCAGATATCAGCTTTTCTTTATCTTTATCCTGTTTATCCTGGCGCTTAGAAGTAAAGATTATCTCATCGCCATTTAACCACACAAAGCCACCATCATTTTTGCCAGAGGTCAGCTGATAAAATCTATCACTGGCCAGATTATAAATCCAGAGGTTTGAATCATAGTTATTATCATCCTGATTGGCCTGACTGACTTTAAAAGCCAGATTCTCTCCATCAGGTGAATATTTTAAATCAGATAAAAATCTATAATCTAAAAAACTATCGACTTTAATCTTCTCCACAAATTATCATCCTCTCAAATATTTTTAATTATAAAATAGCCCCGGAATATCCGGGGCTGAATATACTTTAATAATTAATTTCTTTTAGATCCTGGATGAATTTCTCCAACTTTTCTTTGTTTTTATTTTCCCAGTCAATAATAAAGTCCTTGACCATACCCTTTTCAGTCTCAGTAAAATTTTCTAGCGCCTTTTTAATATTCTTCTCATCAGTATCAATCTTTCTTAACTTTGCAATCGCTTTCTTCATAGGATACTGAATCTTATAATAAATTTTATCAGCCATTAGAATCACCCTCTATAATATCTTTAATCTTTTTGAAATCCTCAATTCCGTCTCTTTCTAGAAATCTTAAATAACTCTCTATAGACATAATCCTGTTATCCATAATTTTTTCTTCCATTTCGATTTCATCCAGATCAATATCATCTATCCTCTTGAAGGCAGCATTAAAATTCTCGATTGCAAAAAGAACAGATTCTCTCAAATTACCCATGATTATGACACCTCTCTTTAATAATTGGTATTTTAAAAACTAATCTTATTATTCAACTATACTTTTTCAATATAATTATATCACCATGAAAAAATATTATCAAGTTTTTACATATTACATTCTAAAAAATAATAAAAAAACATAAAAGTGGCTAATATAGCAGATAAAATGCCTTATTTCAATTAATTTAAAATAATTATACGATTGATTGCATAAAGACGACTAATAGTGTATAATAAACAATGGTCTTAAAAAGGAGTAGATACAAATGAGAGAAAAAGAAATTATCAATATAGCAATAATTGCCCATGTAGATGCAGGCAAGTCGACTCTGGTCGATGCATTTTTAGATCAGAGTGGAATTTTTAGAGAAAATCAGGAAGTCGTTGATTGTATTATGGATAGTGATGACTTAGAAAGAGAAAGAGGAATCACCATTTATTCCAAAAACTGTGCCATCGAACATGATGGATATAAAATAAATATAGTCGATACACCAGGACATGCCGATTTTTCATCAGAAGTTGAAAGGGTTATCAGGTCAGTCGATACAACAATATTACTGGTAGATGCCGCTGAAGGTCCAATGCCCCAGACCAGATTTGTCCTTCAGAAATCCTTAGAAAAAGGTCTTAAGCCAGTTGTTTTAATCAATAAAATTGACAAGAAGAATGCCAGACCAGAAGAAGTTAAAGATATGATCCTTGATTTATTTATCGATCTCAATGCCAGTGACGAGCAGCTTGAATTTCCAACAGTCTATGGTGTGGCAACTGAAGGGATTGCAAAATATAATCTAGAAGATGAAGGTGAAGACTTAACCCCGCTCTTTGATACTATTATAGATAGAGTCGAAAGTTATCCAGATAAAAACGAAGAACCGCTCCAGATGCAGGTTTATGACCTGGCCTATGATGATTATTTAGGCCGAATGGGAATTGGCCGAGTCTATCAGGGCCAGATCGCAAAAGGCCAGAAAGTAGAGGTCAGCAAGCGAGACGGTTCCATTAATAAAGGTAAGATCAACAAACTCTTTAGCTATGTCGGATTAAGTCAGTCTGAAACCGAAAAAGTTGAGAGTGGTGATATAGCAGTTATTACAGGCCTGCCAGAGATTTCAATCGGAGATACAATTGGCCAGCCAGGTAAAGTAGATCCACTACCAGTAATCGATATTGAAGAGCCAACCCTGTCAATGAATTTCCAGGTTAATGACTCTCCCTTTGCCGGTCAGACTGGGGAATACCTGACAACCCGTCACCTAAAGGCCAGGTTAGACCGGGAGCTTGAAGTTAATGTCGGCCTGGAAGTCGAGCGAACCGAAGATAAAGATGCCTTTAAAGTCTCAGGCCGGGGAGAACTCCACCTTTCAATCCTCCTGGAGAATATGCGCCGGGAAGGTTATGAAGTGGCAGTCTCAATGCCTAAAGTCTTAATGAAAGAGATCGATGGCAAACGCCATGAACCGATAGAGAGAGTTTTAATCGATGTTCCAGAAGAATATTCAGGGACAGTCATCGAAAAATTAAATAAAAGAAAAGGTTTGATGCAGTCAATGATGCAGGAAAATGGCTATGTCGAACTGGATTACCTGGTACCGACCAGAGGACTGATAGGTTATAAGAGTGAATTCATCAATGACACCAGCGGTGAAGGAACAATCATCCGTTCCTTTGATAGATATGAGCCCTTTAAAGGCGAGGTCCCAGAACGGAATAATGGCGTTCTTATCTCAGCAAATAAAGGAACTGCCAGAGGTTATGCCCTCTCTAACCTGACAGATCGGGGCCGGTTATTTATTGAGCCAGGCACAGATGTCTATGAAGGGATGATCATTGGACTTCATAATAGGGAGAACGATCTAACAGTAAACCCCTGCAAGAATAAGAAATTGACCAATGTCAGGTCCAATAGTTCAGATGATGCCATCCAGCTTCCTCCAGCCAAAAAGATGACCCTGGAAGATGCCCTGGAATTTATCGCTGAAGACGAATTAGTTGAGGTCACCCCTGATGCCATTAGAATTAGAAAGAAGATAAGAGATGAGAAGATGCGCCTCAGACATGCCAATTAATTAGTAGATAAAATATAAAATCCTGGCCAGAGCATTCTTAACTGCTCCAGCCAGGATTTCTTTATTAATAAGTTGATTTTACTCTATATCCAGTATATTTCTACTCCAGGAATGCTCCAGGTTTCCTCCGGGAATGCTCCGGGAATGCTCCGGGAATGCTCCGGGTCTGCTCCGGGTCTGCTTCAGGAATACTTTAGCTTTTCTCCAGCTATAATTAAAAGCTTTCAAATCTATATAGACCTGAAGAACCGGTAATTATCTTTTCATTACTTTCAATGCCAGGAAACTTTTTAATGGCTTTTGCTCCAGAATCATTAAATACAATTTGTGGAGGGATAGCCTTGGCTATTAAACCCTCATTTAAACCTAGATTATTACTAAATCGATAAAGGTAAAATTTATCAAAGGTTTTAAAACCCTGATATTTAAGTTTTACAGGATTATTTTCATTAATTGTATCATTATCCAGTTCAATTTTTTGGTAGATAAGTTTTTCTTCTCCTGTTTTATTGATACATAGTAGGCCATAATTAATAAAGAAATCTCCAGTAGTAATATCTCCAGCTTGAATTAGTTTTCCAGAGAAGTTAGAAAGAATTTTTTCAGATTCAAATATAAAACTGTACTCTGACTCACTATTTAAATTAGAGAGAGTAAAAGAATTCAATTGATTCTTTCTGGCTTTTAAAGAATAGGTCTTGATCTTATCATTTTTAATATCTGTAAGGGTTAATTTTAGATCTATATCAGCTGTTACATTAAAATTAATCCTTGCTTTTTCAGGGACTAAATTATCGATATAAAGATTGTGAACTAGAGCAAAGTCGCCAGTCTCTTTCAAAGAATTTCTAGCCAATTTAGTTAAAACATTATGGCCAGTTACTCCCCTGCCAGCAATCCGATTCCAGGCCTCTCTATCATAATCAGTTAATAAATTATAATATTTACTGGCGGCACCAAAGAGGTCCCGATTTTCTTTCTGTTTTTCAGTATTACTGGGGTTAGAACTTACATAAGACCTGACGATATCAAATTCCTTCCATTTATAATTAACTAAATTCGCAAACTTACCACTGGCTCCAATCGACATTAATGGTCCAGTAACTTTAGCCAGAATCATCACACCTTTCCAGATTTTATTTAAATGCTATTTCCAGTCTACCCTATTTTAATCAAAAAGAAAAGAGGGGGCAGGTGCATCGAAGCTTTTTTCTGAAAAAACTTATTATATCTGATATAATAGGAATAACTATTAAAAAAATAGAAGGAGCAGAGCATATAAATGCTAAATACTAAAAATACTCCAGACGAAATTACTGACCCAGTAGAATTAAGAAGAAGACTTAAATCAGTAAAATCAGAGCTTAAGGCACTTGATACAATTTTAAATGAGGCCTATGAAGGCATCGTAGTTGTCGATAAAAATGGCTATATCACCAAATTCAATCAGGCCTATGAAAAATTTCTCGGCCTTAAAGAAGAAGAGGTTAAAGGTGAGTTTGTTGCCGATGTAATTGAAAATACCAGAATGCATCTTATCGTCCAGAATGGAGAAAAGGAGATCGGCCATATTCAGAGAATCCAGGGCAATGATATGATCTGCCATCGTCTGCCTATTTTCGATGATGATGGCGAGACAATTCTGGGTGGGGTTGGCGTCGTGATCTTTAAAGATGTTAAAGAATTAAAATCTCTAAATCGTCGGATGGAAGTTTTAGAAGAAAAATTAAATAAACATAAAGGTGAGTTAAAAAGGCTCCAGGAGGCCAAATATTCCTTTGATAATATTCTTACTGTTAACTCCAGGATGAAATACTTAAAGAAGATAGCCAAAAGAGCGGCTGAAAATAATTCGGCAGTTCTTTTGGATGGGGCTACTGGAACTGGAAAAGAACTATTTGCCCATGCAATCCATAAGGCAAGTTATAGAAAATTCGGCAGATTTATCAGAGTTAACTGTGCAGCTATTCCCTCAGATCTTCTGGAATCAGAGCTATTCGGGTATGAAGAGGGGGCATTTACAGGGGCCAGTAAGGAAGGAAAACCTGGCAAATTTGAATTGGCCAATGGCGGAACCATCTTTCTTGATGAGATTAGCAGTCTGCCATTAAAGATGCAGGCCAAACTCCTTAGAGTTCTCCAGGAGAAGGAATTTACCAGAGTGGGGGGGACAGAGACAATTGAGCTGGATGTTCGGGTTATTGCCGCCAGTAATGAGAACCTGGAAACCAAGATAAAGAATAATAATTTCAGAAAAGATCTCTATTATAGACTTAATGTAATCAGGTTAAAACTCCCACCATTAAAGGAAAGAAAAGATGATATTCCGTTACTGGCCAGAAAGAAACTTAAAGATTTAATCTCTGAATTTGAAATTGAAGACCTGGAATTTGCCAGTGAAACCTTAGATTATTTGAAGGCCTATGACTGGCCAGGCAATATCAGGGAACTATTTAATGTAATAGAGAGAACGATAAATTTTGTTGAAGGAAGAGTAATCAAGCCAGAACATCTTCCGCCAATAATCAGCGAGCAGGCAAATCCTGTCGAACAGGTTTCTCTAAATAACCAGGACTTTCAATTTGGCGAAACATTAAATCTAAAAGACAATGTGGCCAGACTGGAAAAGGAATCAATCCAAAAAGCACTGGCCATGACAGGCTGCAATAAATCTAAAGCAGCCCGGTTATTAGGAATTCATCGCACAAACCTATATGATAAGTTAGAAAAATATGACCTTAATTGTGATTAAATAAAAAATTATAGCCTCAAATTTTCTACACCCTGGACAGGGTGTAGTTTTTTTATACAATTTTAAAAGAGTGTATTAAAATAATACAGAATGCTATCATCGCCATTAATTCATAGAATTACACTCTATAAAAAGCCAAGCTGTATATAATAGCGACAATTGTTTGAAAATTTAAAGTAATAATATAATAAAGATAATATTTTCACTAAAAAGCCAGAGTCATTCTAATATCAGTAATCTTAATTTTTTTTAGCAAAATTTAATCACCTGGCATAGAATATGCATATTAATATAAGTGAGTATTAATAAGCAGCTTTATAAAATCGAGGAGGTTTGCAAATGTCAGTATTAGGAATCGTAATAGGATTAATCGGAAT
>Ga0207421_10006260_pt1 | contig 13012 bp, 11 predicted proteins | sample SodLakKL_010_SED_4_FD_187542 | JGI IMG/M metagenome (GOLD analysis project Ga0207421, IMG submission 187542) | Alkaline sediment microbial communities from Lake Tanatar, Kulunda Steppe, Russia - 8KL_010_SED (SPAdes) (version 2) | ecosystem: Environmental > Aquatic > Non-marine Saline and...
ATTCCGCATCGGAATTTTTCGGGGGTGTTCGGGCTCAAGACGGCCGCATTGTTTTTGCTCCCTGCGGTTCTGATTACATAGGAATATTCAACCCTTTGGGTAACGCATACGAAGATGGCCCCGCTCATGAAGAAGACTTATTTGCATTCTCCGGTGCGGCTTTGGACCAAGACGGCCGTATTGTTTTTGCCCCCTATAATTCGGATAATGTTGGAATATTTGATATTAATAAAAGTTCATACACAAGCGGCCCCGCCCACGAAGAGGGCGACTATGCGTTCAGGGGAGCAACCGTTGACGGCGACGGACGCATCATCTTTACTCCTTACGACTCGAGAAATATAGGAATATTTAACCCTGATGATGACAGCTATGAAAGCGGTCCCTCTCACGGGGAGCCTCCGGCGGCATTCTCCGGCGCGGCCAGGGCCGATGACGGCCGTATTATTTTCGCTCCCCACAGAACCCGCAGCGTAGGGATATTTGACCCCGAAGAGGACATCTATGAAACCGGGCCCAACCACTGTTCTCTGCATAGCGCATTCCGGGGCGGAGCAAAGGACGACGAAGGGCGTATTGTTTTCGCCCCAGCCGGTTCTTTGCATATAGGCATATTCGACCCCTATACGGATGAATTTGAAAGAGGTCCCTCCCACACCGAGGGCAAGAATCTTTCAAATGCTTTCTCCGGAGCGGTCAATGACGGAGAGGGTAACATTGTTTTTATTCCCCGGGGCTCTTCCAATATCGGAATATTTGATGTCGAAAATGATACATACGAAAGCGTTCCCGCTCACGGGGAGCATGTTGGAGGTTTCGACGGAGGAGCGCTAACAGATGACGGCCTTATAATTTTTGCGCCCTGCTGCCACGATAGGGTAGGAATATTTGATATATCTGAAAACTCTTACAAGTGCGGCCCCGAATATAATGAACATGCGAATTCATTTTCCGGTGCAGTCAAAGCCGATGACGGCCGTATTATTTTTGTCCCTTATGATTCGGAACATATAGGAATATTTGAGGTCTCGGAAGATACATATAAATACACAAGCGGTCCCGCTCACGGAGAAGCAGAATCAAGCGCTTTCTCCGGCGCCGTCAGAGCCGATGACGGCCGTATTATTTTAGTTCCCAAAGTCTCTGAGCACATAGGAATATTCGATCCCGAGCATGACGAATACGAAAGGGGTCCGGCTCACGGAGAGGATACCAACGCCTTTATCGGCGCGGTCAAAGCAGATGACGGTAGTATCATCTTTATCCCCTACCGGTCTAACAATGTGGGGATATATGATCCTGTAAACAATACCTATACTTCCGGCTCCGCCCACCTGGAAGGAAGGAACGCTTTTCACGGCGGAGTCCGCACCAGCGACGGCCGCATTATATTCATACCCTACAACTCTGATAATATCGGGATGCTCAGAATAAAATAAAACAGATAAAAAATAATCTTTCCAACGTTTCCACAAAACCCTCAAATTAAGCTGTAGTTCCTTCTGCCTTGATATGAGTTATTAAATATAATAATATGTTTCTGAACCTATGAAAATAAAATCAAAAATAAAATTTCTTAAAAAACTCGGCAGTCTCTTCAACAGAAAAGAGAAAATCGAGTTTACAGGTATAATGTTCGTCGCCTTCTTGATGGCCCTTTTTCAGGCCCTGGGAGTGGCATCGGTCATACCCTTTGTAAGCCTGGTAATGGACCCAACCATTATTAACGAAAACCCCTATCTTTCATGGACCTATAGCTTCTTCGGCTTTGAGCAGGTAAGGTCCTTCATCATAGCCGCAGGCCTAGCAATGCTTGCAATAATAATAATCGGCAACCTCATATCAGCCCTGGCCATATGGCTCAAGACCCGCTTCGCCTGGAGAAAAAACCACCAGCTTTCCACCGCACTGCTTGAAAAGTATCTTTCTCTGCCTTATTCCTACTTCCTGAACCAGAACACATCCGATTTAAGCAAGAATGTGCTCATGGAGACAAAAGAACTAACAAAGAGCTTCATGCTTCCTATCCTGGAGATCCTCATTGATCTAACCATAATATTTTTAATATTCATAACGCTCATACTGGTAAGCCCGGTCGCCACCATAACGGTTCTGGTAATATTTGCTTTATTCTACGGAATAATTTATAAATCCGGATTTCGCAGAAAGATAAAAACAAAGGGAAAAAAGAGGCTCAATGAAAACAGGGGTCGTTTCAAAGCCGCCTCCGAGGCCCTGGGAGGAATAAAAGACATAAAGGTCCTGGGGAGAGAAAAATTCTTCATAAACAAGTTTGCAGCTCATTCAATAAAGTTTTCGGATCTTCTGTCCTGGAATACTCTTGTCGGCAAGCTTCCGCGCTATTTCATAGAGATTATGGCCTTCGGCGGAGTGGTTGCATTTATACTAGTTCTTCTTATTACCGGAAGGACAACAGGCCAAATTATTCCCATGGTAAGTTTTTTCGCCTTTGCCGGCTACCGCATAATGCCCATAATGAACAGGATGGCAATTGCTTTCACAAGACTCCAGTTCAATACTGCCGTTTTAGACAAGATTCGCGGTGATCTTCTCACAGACAGAGGGGAGGTAAAAATTCCCGCCGAAGAAGTCAAAAATCTAAAATTCAAAAACAGCATAGAGCTAAAAAACCTCTCTTTTTCATACCCGAAGGCAAAAGAATATATTTTTAAAGACATAAACCTAAAGATAAATAAAAGCACCGCAGTTGCCATAGTGGGCCCCACCGGAACAGGCAAGACCACATTTGTGGATATAATTCTCGGGCTTCTCTCTCCCACCGAAGGCGAGCTCCTGGTGGACGGTGTAAGCATAACCCGGGAAAACATAAGAAGCTGGCAGCGCAATCTCGGCTACGTCCCCCAGCACATATATCTGTCCGATGATTCAATAAAAAACAACATAGCATTCGGGCTTCCCGAAGAGATGATAGATATAGACAGGGTAAAAAAAGCAGCCTCTATATCAAACCTGGACGGCTTCATAGAGAACGAACTCCCCAACGGCTATGACACGGTAGTAGGAGAAAGGGGAATACGCCTGAGCGGAGGCCAGAGGCAGAGGGTAGGGATAGCCAGGGCACTCTACAGCGACCCTGACGTATTGGTCCTGGACGAAGCAACAAGCTCTCTCGACGGCATTACGGAAGAGTCCGTAATGAAAGCAATGGACAATGTCTCAAAACTAAAGACCCTTATAATAATAGCCCACCGCCTGACAACAGTAAAAAAATGCGACGTAATCTACCTCCTGGATAAGGGGAAAATAGTAGCCACCGGAAAGTACGACAAGCTCATGAAAACCAGCAAACAATTCAGAGCTATGGCCAAAGAACTTTGATGTTTTACCCCCCCCCTCAAACATACATTTCGTAAAACCATTAAACGAATTGATATACATTTCGTAAAATTGTTTTACGAATTCAAAAAAAACCCCCACAATTTTCTAATGTAAAAATATTTGACAAACAACAGTTCTTCAATTACAATAACTATAAAAGTTAGTAATATAAATATAAATTATAGTAATAGAAAAAAATGCTTGAACCAATATTAGGAAATGAAACAGTAGAAAAAGTTTTGCTTTTCTTATCAGTTTACGGCGAGGGATATGGATCCCAAATGTCAAAGACATTTGCCATACCTATTCGAGGTATTCAGCAGCAGCTTGAGCGTCTTGAAAACGGAGGGGTTGTCGTTAGCCAGAAAAAGGGAAGAACCAGAATATATCAATTTAACCCCCGATATGTGTTTTTAGATGAATTAAAAGCTCTACTTGAAAAAACATTAAAAGTATTGCCGGAAGAGGAGATTAAAAAATACTATCGGAAAAGAACTAGACCCAGGAGAAAAGGGAAGCCTTAATGGAAAATATTAACTGGGAAGATATCGATATAAAAGAACTGGCCGGGATAATTTCTGAAGAAATGAGAGCTAACGGTATAAACAGCATACTTGTAGGAGGGGCTTGTGTAGTTGTTTATTCTGATAATGAATACACATCGTATGACTTGGATTTTGTGACATTCAGCAATTTAAATGAAATAAAACCGGTATTGGAAAAGTTAGGCTTTCGTCAAGAAGGGATTAGGCATTTTGTAAATAAAAGATGTAAATTTTACATTGATCTCAATCCTCCTCCTGTTTCTGTAGGAAAAGAAGATGTAATAGATAAATTTAATAAGCTTAAGACGAAAAATGGTGTAGTTAAATTATTTACCCCCACAGATTGTGTAAAAGACAGATTGGCTGCTTACTATCACTGGAATGACCCCGAATCGTTGGAGCAGGCTATTCTGGTAGCAAAAAGGCAGAAAATAGATATAAATGAAATAAAGAGATGGTCTGAAAAAGAAGAATCATTAGGAAAGTTTAATGAATTTTTTGAAATATTATCTAGCAAAGGCACATGATCCGAAAGATTGGACCAGTATTATGTGATGTACTATCTTTCATAAATTAAATAAGTTGCCAAAAAGAGGTTAATATTATTTTAGATAGATACTCACTAACCCCTGTTTAATTTCACAATGAATTCTAAGAAATGGTAAATTTTGTGCGATGACAATTAGAATTACCGATCAACGACAATTAGAATTGCCGATTTAATTGAATAAATTATTTAGGTTAAAACTAAAAGGTAAGGAGATTTAATTAAGTGTTTCTCATAAAAAATAATTTTTTTTTAGACCCTCTGATACTAAACTTTATAAATATATTAATTTAATTATAATAAAATCGGACATTTTAAAGTGCAGATTAAAAAAAGTAAAGAGGCAAAATGCTTAACATCGTATTAATTACTGCCAAGGGCGGTAACCGTTCAATGGAAAATAAAAACGTAAAAGAGATCTGCGGAAAGCCATCTGTCTACTGGCCCATATCCGCAGCCCTATCTGCAGAGGAGATAGACGAAGTATTTGTTTCCACCGAATGCCCTCTGATAAAAAAGACCTCCCAGGAGTACGACGTAAAAATAATTGATCGCCCTGAAGAGCTTTCCAAACCCTTGTCCAACCACGGGGATGTTATAATCCACGGAGCAAAGGCAGCGCAGGAAAAAATAAAAGAGAAAATAAACACAGTTACTATTCTTCTGGGCAATACTGCTATGGTAAGTTCAGAAATAATCGATGAAACTGTGAAAAAAACATTATCCGAAGAAACCACCGATTCCTGTATGACCGTATGGAAAGCCCAGGATGACCATCCCAACAGGGCAATGGTGTTAAATAGCCAGGGATACCTGGAGCCTTTTTTAAAAAACATAACCCCGGACACTAACCGCCAAAGCTATACCGATGTTTACTTTTATGACCAGGGCCCCTGGACAGTCCGCATGTCTTCTCTTCTCCGCTCACAAAAGACCCGGGAAGGCCCGGGCCCCTGGTGGTGGATGGGAAAAAACTGTTTGCCGATAGAGAGGCTCTGGGTTACGGGGCGTGATACACATTCTCAGTATGATATAGATATAGCAGAATGGTGGCTTAAAAAATACAGGCTGGCAGGTAAAAGAAACCCGAAGACAGTAGATGATTACAAAAAGGAATAAAACAAAAATGGAATATTTTTATGAATAAAGTATTAATTACAACTTCATCTTTTGGCAAATATGATTCTTCAGTTCTAAACACATTAAAAGAAAAGGGATATGAAGTTAAATTAAATCCATATAAAAGAAGGTTAAAAGAACAAGAGCTGCTTGAATTGATATCCGATCTAAATCCCGTAGGAATGATTGCCGGGGTAGAACCTATTACCGCAAAAGTCATTGAAAGGGCAACTAACCTTAAAGTAATTTCCCGTTGCGGAATAGGCACGGATAATATAGACAAGACCGCTGCAAAAGAAAAAAACATTGTAATAAAAAACACTCCCGACGGCCCGACTCAGGCTGTTGCGGAGTTAATTCTGGCTTACATAACGGCCCTGTCCAGGAATCTGCTTATGGTTGATTCATCAATCCGCAACAGCAAATGGGAAAGGCCCATGGGGAGGCTTTTAAGCGAACACACCCTGGGGCTTATCGGATGCGGCCGCATCGGAAGCCGGGTTGCCCGGCTTATGGCGCCGATGGGAGTTAATATAATCGGCTGTGATCCCTGCGTTAAAGAACATAAGATAATAAAACTAATTGATAAAGATAGATTAATTAAAAAGGCGGATATAATATCTCTACATATTCCCCATACCCAAAAGAACCATCATTTTGTAAACAGTGACTTTTTAAATAAAATGAAAAAAGGTACCTACATAATTAATGCCTCCAGAGGCGGCATAGTTGATGAAAACGCATTACACAGCGCACTTAAATCTAAACATCTTGCCGGCGCCTGCCTTGATACATACGAAAGGGAGCCCTATAATGGTCGGTTAAAGGAATTGCCTAATGTTATTCTTACCCCTCACATCGGTTCATATGCCAGGGGGGCAAGAATAGAAATGGAGAAAGATTCAGCATTGAATTTGCTGTCAGTGCTCACAAAAGGAGAGAATTAAAGTTATGAAAGTAATAGTTTTAGGAGGGTCCGGATACATAGGAAGCCATGTATCAGATGAGCTAACGGATAGGGGACATGAAGTAATAATCTATGATAGAAAAAAATCCCCATATCTCAGGGAAGAGCAGGAAATGATAATAGGGGATATCACAGACTCCAACAGGCTTGAAAAAGCGGTTGAAGGATGCGATGTTGTTTACAACCTGGCTGCAATAGCAGATATAAACGAGTGTATTGAGAAACCCATAGATACGGTAAAATATAATGTGCTTGGAAATGTTAATGCCCTGGAAGCAGCCCGAAAGGCAAAAGTACAGAGATTCATCTATGGCAGCTCGGTATATGTATACAGCAGATACGGCTCGTTTTATAGAAGCAGCAAACGCTCTTCAGAATTGTTTGTTGACAACTACAGGCAGATACACGGGCTTGCCTATACAGTACTCAGATACGGCTCTCTTTATGGGGGCCGGGCTCAGGAATGGAACGGGGTACATAGAATAGTAAAACAGGCACTGAGTGAAGGTAAAATTATTTATGAGGGTACCGGGGAGGAGAAAAGGGAATTTATTCATATAAAAGACGCAGCCAGATTAAGTGTTGATGTTTTAAGTCCCGAGTATAAAAACCAGCATGTTATATTAACCGGAAATGAATCAATGCAGATTAAATACCTTCTTGAAATGATTAAGGAAATGCTTGATGACAAAGTGGAGATATCTTATGAAAAGGAAGCCAAAAAGAATCATTATAAGATAACACCTTATTCATTCAACCCCAAGCTGGGAAAAAAACTGGTGAACAACCCTCATGTGGATATGGGGCAGGGAATATTGAATTACATACAGAAAGTTTATTCAAATTTAAAAGAGAGTAAATAAGTGGAAGTTGCTAATAAGTTTTCCGAAGTAAACATATTTAAAAATTCAATTATTGATAATAAAGTTCTTAGTGAAATAGGGAAAATTACAGAACTTGCAAAGAAAGAAAATCAATTTGCTTTACTTCCTAGTATTCCTAGTTCAGAGTCGAACGATGTTGATATCATATTTTGTGATAGGAATGTTAAATCTCCACTAAGATATTTACAACAACTTGATATACCATTATGGATAAAAAGTAGGGGAAGTATTTATGCATATGTATTGAATTCAAAGAATAAAATAATCCCAATCCATTTGAATGGGACGGGTTGGCTTAATGATAATTCAATTGCATTTTTATTTGATTCATCTGATAAAGGACCTGCAAATTTATATTATCCAAATAATTCCAAATCCATAGCTTTAAAAATAATCAAAGAGTTAAAAACTCGTAATAGATATCGTCCAAAAGTATTAAATAAAATTTCTTATAAATTACAGGAGAACTTTGAAGAAATTAAATTAAATCTTAAGCAATTATGTGAATTGCAAAAGTTCCCATCTTCTTCATTTATAGAAATTGCTTCTCGCTTAAAAAAAGAGGTAATTTCGGAGAAGGAATGGAGTTGTTACAGGGAGCGTGTTTTTCCCAAAAATCCCATCAGTATATTTGGAAAGGTTCGAAGAAAAATAAAAAACCTATATAGTAAAATAAAGTTAGCTTTAAAAATTTCTGCACATCGGCGCCCTATGCCAGTTATTGCATTTATTGGTATTGATGGTTCTGGCAAATCAACAGCAATTAAGCGATTTATTGAACGAAATTCCAAACTTAAACCTTTGTTAATCAACATGAGAGGCAAATCACCCGAAATAAAGTTTATAGAAATTTTAATTAAAGTGTTCAAAAGATTTTCCTCATTAACAAAACGGATAGGGTTACATGGAATTGCTTCATTCACTATTTTTATTTCAGATGGATTAGATTTTTTGGATCGAAGATATCGCGTCGTAAAAGCTAATATATTATCTAAGAAAATGGGAAAACTTATTTTCAGTGACCGATGGGCGTATGATAAAGTAATTAACAGAAAAGTATATGATGAGGCAAATGAAATAAAAAGTAACATAGTTAAGTATAGAAACTTATTTAGGTATAAAATATTGAGATATTTATTTTTTGAAAAATTTCCCCAACCAGATTATATAATAGCATTTGATATTAATGGAATAACTTCTTATGAGCGCAAACAAGAATATTCAATAGATGTTCAAAATAAGAAACGTCAATATTTATTTAAAATATTAGAGAGTTCTAGATTCAGAAGTAGAGTTTCTTTTTTAGATGGGACAGCACCTCTTAAGGATATTGATAAAAAAGTTGATAGAATTATATATCACGTAATTTTAAAGAAACAGAATTTATCTTTTAATACTGATAATCTTACAAAGGAGGATGTTGTAGTTTGAGTGGGATAAAGATACAAGATTAAAGAAGTTTGTTTTTAAATCTATATATGTTACAAAAATAAATTAGAAGGAACTCGATGTAAACTATTTCACTAAAAATTGAAAAAATACATAAATAGATATTGGATTAATTTATAGCTTTTGGAACAACTACTCAAGTTTGATAATTATAAAAAAGTGTGGAATTATAATGAAAAAATATTTTAAAATTAAATTTTATAAGGTTTTTAATGCTAGAAGACAGTAAAATGCATACAATAAATATAGAAAAATGCAAATATTTTGGATATAAATTAACTGGCCGGCATATAAAAAATTTTTATGAAGAAGCTTTAAATATTTCTAATAAAAAGTTTTTAGATTGTTATAGTAAAATATACAAAGGATTAATGTTTGAAGACTTTAATGCTTTATGGCAGAGTAAACCTGCAAATAAGTTAGATCCTTTAGATAGTTTTTGGAATGTAAATTATACTATTTTCAATATTTCTATTATAGAATTGATTTTAAAACAATATAAGGTCAATGTGCATGTTAATAAGGATGTTTACAATAAAGAAGTTTTCTACATCTTTAAGTTTTGCAGGTTAAATAATATTGATATAAATTTTAATAAACTAAAAGCAATTCTAATGAAGTTTTTTGAACTTAAGGGAGAAATGAACTCAAGGATTAAAATATTAAAAAAATTACTCATCTCTACACGCAATATCGGGCGTCACGATAAGAAGATAAAAAAGGAAAATGCAAAAACAGCTTATCTATACGTATACAACAATGCCAAGAGTCTTTCGAGTTATATAAAATGGAGATATAAAGACATTATTAAAGAGCTTAAAAAAAATGATTTTAGAATAATTCTTTTTTCAAGTACGAATATCAAGGGTTCTAATAAATCAGAGGATACGTTTATTAATACAACAGGCTTTCTTGGAGTTTCAGACTTTTTAAGATTAGGCATAAAATCATTCAGGGATAGTTTCAAGATAAAAAAATTCATAAGAAAAGAAAAAAGGCTAAACAAAAAAAATGTTGTGTACAGTTATATTTTAAAACAGTCCCCATCTTCTTTATTATTAGGTTTGAAAAACTCTGCCGGATTTGAAAGAATGGTGAGGTTATATGGAAAAGGGATCTTGTTAAATGCCGAATCGCTGGTAAATAAAAAGTTTGCAATATATAACAGTATTTCAAGAAATTATAAAATAAAAACTATAGCAATTGCCGGCAGAGTTTTAACTAAACAAAGATTAAGCAATCGTTTAGTTAAAGCGCATATAGATAATTCATGTCCAAAAGCGATTCCTGATTCCATAATGGTGTTTGATAAAATAAGCCAGCAGGTTTTAAAAAAAGAATCACATGGGAAAATCAATGTTTATTCATGCCAGAACAAAAATGAAACTATTAAAAAATCAGAATTAAGGGAAAACATTCAATCAGTTGCTGTTTTGCTGCAGAAACCTGAAGACAATATGCAAAATCTTATTGATCATGTGTTAGATACGCTAAAAGGTATGGGTGATATTAAAGTGTATATAAAAATGCATCCGAATTTTCCAATGCCGGAGCATCTTAAAAACCGTTATTCAAAACTATCTTCGGTAATAATTCTGCCAATTAATGAAAGGTTGGAAAAAGTTGTAAGTTTTTCTGACATATGTGTTACGTCATATTCGACTGCTGCTCTTGAGTTTGCAAAGGCTGGTAAGCTTATTATATGGGCGCCTTATGTAACATTGAATTCTGTATTTTACAAAGATCTTCAGGATAAAATAGGTTTAAAGGCCGAAGATAAAGAAAGCTTAGAAAATATATTCGAAAGTATAGTGAATGATAAAGGTTATTATAAAAAAAAGAGTGAGGAGAATTATAAACAAATAAAAAACTTATTATTTAATGGTAGCGTAAAACAATATGTTCTAACAAAAACAGAAGTAATAGAAAAAGAGTACAGTAAATTATAGCATTTTAAAAATATGAGTAAGTTGATATTTACGAAAAAAAGTGTGATTAAACTTTATGGGTTCGATATAAAATCATTACAAGAAGAATATAATAATAATTTAAGAGCACAAAGAGATCCAATTTGGTCTAGCTTTGTATTGCCAGTAAAAAAATTAATTTCCTGTTTATATATGAGAAGAGGTAAAAGAGCAGAATTTGATGACTTTCAATGTATTAATAAAAAATTAATGAAAAAATTTATTAAAATAATTAAAAGTAGTAAAAAACATCCAGCTTGTGAATTGCTTGGAAAAGAAATTTTCAAAAAACTAACTATACATGGAATAAGAAAAAATGAGATCGATTATGTAAAGAAAAAATTGTCAAAAATAAGAATTCCAGATAATAGTATGCATGGAGATTTAAAATTGCAAAATATTGTGTTTGTTGATTCGTCAATAAAAATAATTGATTGGTTTTATTATAGAGAAAAGGGTTCGTTAGTATTAGATTTTGCACATTTTTACAGTAAATATGAAAGAAGTTTATCTGGTGAGGATTTACTGTTATATTTAAAAAGAAAAAAAATACCAGAAGGTTTGATAAGGTTAGCTGAAAAATTAAATTTGTCTGCTGAAGATATAAATTTTGCGTATTGTATTTTCAGGGCAGCTGTAATTAGAAAGCCTTCAAAAAAGGCTAAAAAAATTGTACACTTTTTAATAGAAAATTAAAATTATGAGAAAAATCTGGCTCTCCCACAAATTAAGTAACAAAACCCCAGCCTATGGCGCCGGAGAGGGGTTCAAGTCCAAGCAATTAAACAGTATAGCAAATGGAGACAGCTGCAATACTGCTTTATGGACTTTCCCTAATCATTTGGGCACGCATTTAGATGCTCCCCGTCATTTTTATGATGAAGGAATCACCTTAGATAATATAGACCCTTCCTTTTGGGCCTTTAATTCGGTATCTGTAGTTGAGGTAAGCGGTTATGAAGATGGCGATATAATAGAACAAAATGATGTTTTGCCTTTTATTGAAGGCAGCCCGGAGCTTTTACTTATAAAAACCGGTATGGGAAAATTCAGAAATGAAAAAAAGTACTGGGAAAACAACCCGGGTCTAAGCCCGGAACTGGGAAATAAACTGAAAGAAAAACACAAAACTCTCCGGGCCGTCGGCTTTGATTTTATTTCGGTTTCTTCCTGGCAGAATAGAAGCCTGGGAAGAAAAGCCCATCGGTCTTTTCTTGAACCCTCGGATAATAGTATAGTTTTAATTGAAGATATGGATTTCTCCCGAATAAATGCAAAAGCCGAAATAATAAGAGTTACGGTTCTTCCTTTAAGGGTTGAAAATTCCGATGGAGCTCCCTGCACAGTTATAGCTGAGATAAAAGAAGGGTAATTATGGATATTAACATAAAAAAATATAATACATTTGTTTTTGATTGCGACGGAGTTGTTTTAAATTCAAACAAAGTAAAAACAGAAGCTTATTATAAAACTATTCTTCCTTACGGTGAAGAAGCTGCCTCAGAGTTTATAGATTATCATGTAAGACATGGAGGCGTATCGCGCTTTAAAAAGTTTGAATACTTTCTTAAAAATATCGTTAAAGAAAAACCAACCACCTCAAAGTTAGAAAAACTTCTGCAGGCATATGCTTCTGAAGTAATCAACGGTTTGCTAAACTGTGAGATAGCTCAGGGTTTAAAAAAGTTCCGAAAAATAACTTCAAATAAAAAGTGGCTGTTAGTATCAGGCGGAAAACAGCAGGAACTGAAAACGGTATTTTCAAAAAGAGGAATTGATAATCTTTTCAATGGAGGAATATTTGGAAGTCCGGATGCAAAAGAAGAAATTTTAAAAAGGGAAATTGAAAAAAGAAATATAGTATTCCCTGCGCTTTTTATAGGTGATACTGAGTATGATTATAAAGCGTCTTCTGCTTTTAATTTGGATTTTCTATTTCTTTACGAATGGAGCGAGTTCAAAGACTGGAAAGAATATTTCAACGATAAGGATGTTTATATAAAAAAATCCATTTCAGATATAATTCATGCTTAGTTAAAATACTGATATCAGAAGTATTACTAAGAAATAAAAGAGCAAGAAGGGCACTTGACCCGAAAATTTGTACCAGTGGGTATTGTGAGATTTACAACCTCTCAGGAATTAAATAAGATGGGAAAAAGGAGGTTGATTTT
>Ga0207421_10006262_pt1 | contig 13010 bp, 8 predicted proteins | sample SodLakKL_010_SED_4_FD_187542 | JGI IMG/M metagenome (GOLD analysis project Ga0207421, IMG submission 187542) | Alkaline sediment microbial communities from Lake Tanatar, Kulunda Steppe, Russia - 8KL_010_SED (SPAdes) (version 2) | ecosystem: Environmental > Aquatic > Non-marine Saline and...
CGTAATGGCACGTCGGGCGGAAATCTGGGGCCGCGGGATCGCCGACGGTATAATAGTCCGAAATGCTGATCGCCTCGTTATGGGTCACAAGAAATCCGAATTGCGGGCCTGGCGTGGGGCACCATGTATGCACGCGGGTAATCGCACCAGGGCGGTCCAGCCAGATGCCCGCCTGACAGCCGGTATCGTGGCGGTTGCCGTTTTCGGGAAACCATGTCTCGTGCGTGCCCCAACCCAGTTCGGCGGGCTGGAAACCTTCGGCGATGAACCCTTCGACCGACCATGTATTCACAAACACATCCCGCGGGCGGGGTTTGGCGCGAGCTTGGGTGTCGCGTTCGGCGATATGCACACCCTTGACGCCCAGATTCTGCATCAGGCGCGCCCAGCCTGCACGATCTGCAGGCACCGGATCATCCCGCCCCAAATCGCGCGACAGAATCATCAGCCCTTCTTTGACGAACCAGCTAACCATGCCGGGGTTGGCGCCGCAGCAGGACACGGCAGTCACGCCGCCGGGATTGGCTGCTTTTTCATCGCGGACGCGCTGACGCAGCGCGTAATTGGTGCGCTGCGCGTTATCAGTGGTTTCAAAGTAAAATCCGGCCCAAGGTTCGACCACCGTGTCGATGTAGAGCACGCCCAGTTGCCGGCATAGTTTCATCAGGTCCAGCGATGAGGTGTCCACCGATAGGTTGACGCAAAAACCGCAACCGTCGGGAAACAGCCCGCCCAGTATTTCGCGATAATTGCCTTCGGTCAGCGCGATCTGGTGATGGGTGATGCCTTGTTCGGCCAGCAGCGGGGCTGTGGCATCGTTCGGGTCAATCACACTTAATTGGGTTGGGTCGTAGTCAAAGTGGCGTTCTATCAAGGGCAGGGTGCCCTTGCCGATCGATCCATAACCAATCAACACAATCGGCCCGTCAATCCTGCCGTAGACTGGTTGCGCCATCGACATCCCCTTGTTTTCACAACACCAGAGTTAGCGGGTATCGGGTTGAAAAGAAACCTTGGCAGATTGCCGCGTGCCAACGAAAAAGGCCGCCCTTGCGGGGCGGCCTTGATAAGTCGCGCAAGTCTGACCGGAAAACCGGATCAGTTCTTGGCGTAGAATTCGACGACGAGGTTTGGTTCCATCGTCACAGGATAGGGCACGTCACCCAAGGTTGGTGTGCGCACGAATGTTGCAACCATCTTGTTGTGGTCGACGTCCATGTAATCAGGCACGTCACGCTCTGGCAGTTGGGTGGCAACCAGCACGACTTCCAATTGCTTGGATTTCTGGCGCACTTCAATCACGTCGCCTTCTTTGACGCGGTAGGATGGGATGTTCACACGCTGGCCGTTCACGGTCACATGGCCGTGGTTCACGAACTGGCGTGCGGCAAAGACTGTGGGGACGAATTTGGCACGGTAAACGACCGCATCCAGACGACGTTCCAGCAAACCGATAAGGTTTTCGCCGGTGTCACCCTTGACGCGTTCAGCTTCGGCATAAATGCGGCGGAACTGTTTTTCGGTCAGGTCGCCGTAGTAACCCTTCAGCTTTTGCTTTGCGCGCAGCTGTGTGCCGAAATCGGACAATTTGCCCTTGCGGCGCTGACCGTGCTGGCCGGGGCCGTATTCACGACGGTTGACGGGGGATTTTGGACGGCCCCAGATGTTTTCACCCATCCGGCGGTCAATTTTATATTTGGCAGCTGTACGCTTTGTCATACGCTGATCTCCTTCTAAGTTGCGAAGGGCGTTGTCCTTTACGTGGATTTTGCCACGCCGACAGGGTTCCGCTTGCGCGGTCCACCAACACCAGTAGGGGGCGAGTACATAGGTGTTCTATTACTGTCAACCTACAGCATCACAGCTAAACCTCTAAAATACGCTGTTTCGAACAAAATCTGACCACAAGTCATCTCTAGACCAAGTATTGGGACAGCAAGAGTGAACGTGGAACCGCGATCAGGTCACGATCAATCTACTATCAAGTCTGACAGAAAAGTGACGCGTGTTGCCTGAAATACGGCGCTGCACGATGTTATCATCTGTCCGCGTCTAAGCCTTTGCAATTGCTGTTCCACCCCAAGCCTCTGGCTTGGGGTTTTTTGTGGTCGCTCTTTTGCGGCAGTTGCCTTTTGGCGCACAAGGCGCGACACATCGCGCCATGTCTGACAGCCGCCCGATCCCGAGCTTGCTTTACTTTGCTGCCGCCTTCGGGGCGGGCGGGTTGCTATCGTTGATGGTATTGTTCAACGGCACGCTCGCGATTTACGGGTCACTGCTGTTCGCGTCATGGGTGCCGCATCTGACAGGGACAATGCTGGCGATAGCGATTCTGCTTGTTCTGCGCCCGCGCCGTGCCAGCACGTTCCGGCCACCGCTTTGGGCTTATCTGGGGGGCATTGCGGGCGGTGTGACTGTAATGCTGACCTCTGCCACGATGAATACGGCGCTGGCCTTGTCAGGCACAATCGCGCTGGGGCTGGCAGGGCAGGTGCTGTTCAGTCTGTTTGCCGATATGCGCGGGCTATTCGGCCTGCCGCAACGGATGCCGAAACCCCGCGATTATCTGGCGTTGGCGCTGATCATCGCGGGCAGTCTGGTGCTGATTTTCCTTGGCGGTGCGCCATGATCGGCTTTGCTGCGCTGGCGCTACTGGCAGGTGTGTTGGTGTCACTGTCGCGCCAAGTCAACGGGCGTTTGGCACTGTCCACGTCGGCGTGGGAATCGTCGTTCTGGAATCACATCGTCGGGCTGGGGTTTGTCACGCTTGCGGCTGTGCTGTTCGGCGGGTTGTTCGCAGGCGCACCGATGGAGGCACCGTGGTGGGCCTATCTGGGCGGGCCTGTCGGCGTCGTGTTCATCGCTGCGGGGTCATGGCTGATTGCGCGAATCGGGGCGGCGCAGACCGCCTTGCTGATCATCGCGGGGCAGATGATTTCGGGTGTCGTGCTGGATGTTTTGATGGGCACGGCGGGCAATACTTGGGCGCGGATCATCGGGATCGTGCTGATCCTGGCAGGCATGTGGGTGTCGCGGTCGGCCAAGGACTGACCGCGACAAAGCCTCAGGTGGTTTTTTTGTCGTTCACAACGCCCAACGCGGCGACGCCGGAGTTGCCTAGTTCTACTGTGGCGAAGGGACCGCCGATGCACAGATTGGCCAAATCCTTGTTATCAAGGGGCGGTGTTTTGGCAAAAACTTCCTTGGCGAATTGTTCCGCGTTGTCCTTGGGCCGATAACCCAGATGACCGGCCTTGCTGTTATCCACCACCGCGCGGTCATTGTTGGAAATGCCCCAGACCTTGGTGAACCCCACGACAGGGCTGTCGATGGACCGTTCCACCAGATGGATCAGATCGTCATAAGACAGCCATGTGCCGATGCTGCGGGCATTGGTCGCCTGCGCGCAAGAAAAGATGCGCATGCAGACTGATTCAATGCCGCGCTTGTCCCAGTAAAGGCTTGCCAAATCCTCGGCAAAGCACTTGGCCAGACCATAATAGGTGTCGGGCTTGTGCGGCGCGTCCAGCCCGATGGTGTCGGTTTTCAAATGCATCCCGACAGCATGGACCGAACTGGCATAGACCACCCGTTTCACGCCGTTGCGATAGGCTGCTTCCCAGACGTTATAGGCGCCGATGATGTTGGATTGCAGGATATCGTCCCATGCGGCCTCGTCACCGATAGCGCCGAAATGCACGACCATATCGGCACCTTCCAGCACCGCCTCCATCGCGGCCAGATCGGTCAGATCGGCCTGCACATAACTTTCACCGTCATACAGCTTGCCGATATCATCGACGAGATCGGTAGAGACCAGTTCATCGCACATCCGCGTCAGCGGTTCGCGCAGGTAAGACCCAAGGCGGCCAGCGGCCCCTGTCAGGACGAGTTTTTTCATGATGTTTCCTTTCAATCGGATCAGATCACCGCTTTTTCGATGAAACTTTCACCCTTTTCGATGCGGGTATAGCCGAACGGGGTCAAGTCCAGCGTGCGGTAGGCACCATAGGTGATCCATTCCGCGATGCCACGCCCCATGGCGGGCGATTGCTGGAAGCCATGCCCCGAAAACCCGTTCACGAAGATGAAATTGCCCACCTTCGTATGCGGCCCTGCAATCGCATTCTGGTCAAGCGTGTTGTAATCGTAGTGCCCCGCCCATGAATTGCGCAGCTTCACCGCCTCGAATTGCGGGATGCGGGTGGCGATTGTGGGCCAGACGTGGTTTTCCCAGATGCTGTGATCTTCTGTGAAATCGTCTGGATCGACGGGGTGGTCATCCTCGGGCGGGCAACCGGCCATGTAATACTGCCCGTCAGTGCGGACATGCACGCCGCTGGGGTCAATCGTCAGCGGCAGGTCACGGTCAAGCGGTTTGGCTGCATCAAAGATAAAGGTATAGCGTTTGCGCGGCTCCACCGGAATGCTGATCCCCGCCATTGCCGCCACCTGCGCGCCGCGTGTGCCGGCGGCGTTGACGACCATCGCGCAGGCGATGGTTTCGCCGGATGCCAGTGTCACACTTTGCACTTTTGTCCCGCTGGTATCGCGGGTGATGCCGGTGACTTCATTCACGACATATTCGACGCCGCGTTCGCGCGCGGATCGTTTCCACCAGTCGAACAGGGTGTTGCCGTCGAAATAGCCCTCGTCCACCAGATTGTGGTTGCCCGCGATGATATCGTCGAGCTGGTAGAACGGATAGGCAGCGGCGATTTCATCGCGGGTCATGTGCTTGGTCGCGGCACCGCAAGCCGCCTGCACCGCCTGCGCATCGCGCAAGGCTGCGGCAAATGCAGGCGTGTCGGCCAGATAGAGATAGCCGAAACTGTGCAGACGCGGCTGCGGCACGCGGGGATCGTTGCCCATATAGCGGGGGAAGCTTTTCACGAAATCCGCACCGAATTGCGAAATCTGCACGTTGATCGCGGCGCTGAATTGCTGGCGGATGCAGGAATTGGTCAGCGATGTGGCGGCCTGCGCGTAAGTCGGATCACGTTCCACGACAAGGATCGAGCCATCGAAATCGGGGTTGTCCGTCAGAAACCACGCCACCGCCGACCCCAGCATCGCGCCGCCGATGATGACCACGTCATAGCTGGTTTGCGAAGGCGTCTGCATCAGGCGGTTTCTCCCTTGGTGACTTGGGCCATGACTGCGGCGACATCGGCCTCGGTCAGGCCGTAATCGCGCATCGCAGCTTTCGCAGAAATATAGCCGCGCGCAAGATCGCGTTTGATGAGGGCAGGGTCGCGGTCAGTCGCAGGCCCGTAACCCGCCCCTCCTGGCAACCCCAGCATGACCCGTCGCCCTGCGGGAACGAATTGCTTGCCTTTGCCTTGCATGGTGCCGCCATCATCCAGCGCAATCGTGGTCGCGGCACCATCGGCACCCCCTTGCCGCCCGCGCGCAGGGTGATGCACGCGGTCGAACATGGCGGAAAAGTCAGCCTCGAAGCCTTGCGCAGGGCCAACCTCCATGAACTGGCCCAGCCCGCCGCGATATTGCCCCGCCCCACCGCTGTCAGGGCGCAATTCCTTGCGCCAGATGATGACAGGGCCGGTGTGTTCGGTCGCCTCGACCGGCATGGTCATCACGCCGGACGGAAAGGCGGTGGCGTTCAGCCCGTCAACGCCGGGCCTCGCGCCAGCACCGCCCGAATTGAAGGTCAGCACCTCGGCCCTGCGCCCTTGGCCAGTGGCAGGGCGCAGACTGACCTGAAAATTGCACAGACATCCCGCCCCTTCGGCAGGGACAGTAGCAGGCAATATCTTGTCCAGCGCGCCGAACACCACATCGGGGATCATATGCCCGATGATATGGCGCAGCGCGACAGGGGCGGGATGCACCGCGTTGACGATGCTGCCTTCGGGCGCGGAGATTTCAAACGGCGCAAGCGATGCGGCGTTGTTGGGGATTTCCGGCGCAATCGCGCATTTCAGCGCATAGCAGGCATAGGCCTTGGTATACACCAGCGGCACGTTGATGCCTTTCTTGTCGACGCCCGATGTGCCGGTGAAATCGCAGATGATCCGGTCATCCTCGATTTTCAGACTGACGCAAAGGTCGATGGGCACATCGAACCCGTCGATCCGCATCGCGCCCGTCGCGCTGTCGCGCGGCAGTGCGGCGATCCGTTCCAAGGTTGCGCGGCGCGAATTGGTCAGGATGAAATCACTGATCCCGTCCAGATCGGCAAGGCCGAATTCCGTCAGCATTTCCGCCAGCCGCCGCTGGCCGATTTCGTTACAGGTCGCCAGCGCATAAAGGTCACCGACCACCTGACCCGGTTCACGCACATTGCCACGAATGATCGCGATCAGGGTCTCGTCCACGCGGCCCGCATGGGCGAAACGCATGATGGGAATGTGGATGCCTTCCTCGTACACACTGGCGGCGTCAGCCCCAAACCCGCGTCCGCCGACATCGACGACATGGGCGGTGCAAGCGAAAAACCCAACATGGCGGCCTTGGTAAAAAGACGGCGTGACCACTGTGAAATCATGCAGATGGCCGGTGCCTTCCCATGGATCGTTGGTGATGTAGACGTCACCTTCTCGCATCGTGTCGCGGCCAATCCGGCGGATGAAATGCGGCACGGCATCGGCCATCGCGTTGACATGGCCGGGCGTGCCCGTGACCGCTTGCGCCAGCATCAGGCCCGCGGCGTCATAGACACCTGCGGACAGATCGCCTGCCTCGCGCACGGATGTCGAAAAGGCGGTGCGCACCAGCGCCTGCGCCTGTTCTTCGACGATAGAAATCAGACGGTTCCACATGACTTGGTTGGCGACATTGCTCATGCGCTGATCTCCGTGATGTCGATGGTGCCGTCGGGACGGGCGGTGGCGTGTCGGCTGGACGGGACGACGATAGTGGTTTCATCCTCGGTGATCAGCGCGGGGCCGGTGACGATATCGCCAGCGACCAGATCAGCACGCGGGACGATTTGCGCCTGCACGGTCTTTGCCAGTGCGGGGTCGAACAGGGCGCGGGTGGCGTGGCTCGTGATCGCACGGCCTGCGGGGGTGGCAGGCAGCGGGGTGGCTAAGGCGCTGGCGGTCGTTGCATTGACCGCCCAGACGGTGATTTCTATATCCATGCCAGTCACGGTGCGGCCGAACAGGGCAGTATAATCCGCCTCGAACAACGCCTGAAAGGTCGCGGCGTCGGGGTTGACCGCCTGATCCGCGCTCAGGCTGACAGGGATTTCCCAGCCTTGGCCGGAATAGCGCATATAGACCTTGGATTGTGCCGCGATCGGGGCTGTGGCGTCGCAATTGCGCACGAAACCTGTCGCTTCCTCCGCCAAGGCAGCCAGCAGGTCGCGCACCGTTGCCGCGTCAAAGGCGGAGAGTTTCATGTAAACGCTGCGCGTCGCCTCGAAACTGAACGGCGCGCGCAGGAACCCGATGGCAGAGCCGACACCCGCGCCCGTCGGCACCAACAAACGCGCGACACCCAGTTTTTCGCACAAGCGGCCTGCGTGCAGAGGGGCGGCTCCGCCAAAGGCGATCATCGTGTAACCCGCCAAATCCTCGCCATTCTCAACCGCATGGACACGCGCGGCATTGGCCATGTTTTCATCCACGACCTCGGCCAGACCGTAAGCAGCGGTCAAGGCGTCCATCTCTAGCGGTGCGCCGAGTGCGGTCAACGCCGCGTCAGACGCATCCTTGTGCAGCTTGATCGACCCGCCCGCGAAATTGTCGGGGTCGAGCTTGCCCAGCACCAGATCGGCATCCGTCACGGCAGGGCGCTGCCCGCCGCGCCCGTAGCAAGCAGGGCCGGGTTCGGACCCCGCACTTTCCGGCCCGACGCGGATTTGCCGCAGGCTGTCGACATGGGCGAGGCTACCGCCGCCTGCGCCGATTTCCACCATATCGATCACGGGGATCGAAATCGGCATGCCGGAGCCTTTCTTGAAACGGTAGCTGCGCGCCACCTCGAACACGCGGGCGGTTTTCGGGGTCTGGTTCTTGATGAGGCAGATCTTGGCTGTGGTGCCGCCCATATCAAAGGACAGGATCTTGTCCAAACCGTAACGCGCGGCGATATGGGCGGCGAATACGGCACCGCCCGCAGGCCCCGATTCCACCAGCCGCACCGGAAATTCCGCTGCATTTTCAATGCTGATGATCCCGCCGCCCGAATGCATCAGGAACACGGGACAATCTGCCCCTTCATCCGCCAGCCGCGATTTCAGCCGTCCCAGATAGGATTTCATCAACGGCTTGATATAGGCATTGGCGACGGTCGTGTTGAACCGTTCATATTCGCGCATCTGCGGTGAGACTTCAGACGACAGCGACACCATCACCCCCGGCAGGCGTTCGGCCAGCACGTCGCGGATCATGCGTTCATGCGCGGGGTTCAGATAGGAATGGAGCAACCCCACGGCGATGCTGTCGAAATTATAGCTGGCCATATCCTCGGCCAGTGCGATGATTTCTTCGCGGTCCAACGGGATCAGGACGGCGCCCTGTGCATCGACACGCTCAAGCAGCGTGAACCGGTGCTGGCGCGGCAGCAGGGGTTCGGGCAGTTGCAGGTTCAGGTCGTATTGCTCGAACCGGCTTTCGGTGCGCATCTCGATCACGTCGCGGAACCCTTCTGTCGTGATAAGCGCAGTGCGCGCGCCGCGCCGTTCGATCAGGGCATTGGTGGCCAAGGTCGTGCCGTGGATGATCTGGCCGATCTGCGCGGGCGTGATCCCTGCCTTGGCGCAGACCTGATGCATCCCGTCGATAATCGCATCCTCGGGCGCGGCGTAAGTGGTCAGCACCTTGGTGGAATGGCTGGCCCCCGCGACTTCAAGCACCACATCGGTAAATGTGCCGCCGATATCAACGCCCATGCGAATGTCATGTTGCATGATCTGCCCCTTTGCTGTCAGGGGCAGATTAGCTAGCGGATTGCATCACAGCCAATTATTTTATCGGATAGAAAGGATCAGAATTCTTGATCAAAGGCCTGTGCTGCGCGCGCTGCGACAAAGGCCGCATCGTTCACGACGCGTGGCGCGTGTGCGACGTTGTATCTGGCAAAGAAATGCAAGGGCGGTGGCGTCCAGACATAACCGACCTGCGCCAGATCACCGCGCGCCAGCGCATCGGCGGCCATCGCCTTGGGTAAGGTGGCCACGCCCATGCCTTCGATCGTCATATGCAGGCAGGCGGCCAGATTGCTGGACGGGACCAGACGGGCAGGGACTTTCGCAGCAGAGAAATGGCCAGCCACCTGTGCGAACAGATGGGTGTCGCGGGCATGGGTCAGGATCGGGTGGGCGGCAAGATCGTCCAGCATGGCCTTTTGCGGCACACCCAGATCGGGGCTTGCCACCCAGATCAGCCCGTAAGCGCCCAGATCAATCTCGCCCGTCATCAGCCGGGTGAAAGGCCCGTTCTGGATCGCCAGATCAATGCGGCTTTCGGCCAGCATCGCCTCCAAGTTGACAGAGAGATCGACGGTCAGTTCGACCGACAGGTTCGGGTAGGTTTCTTTCAGCCGCCGCAGGTAGTCGCGCAGCCAAGTGTGGACGATCATCTCGGTCACGCCCAGTCGCAGGGTGCCGTCGATCAGCGCCTTTTGATCCGCCGCCGCGATCAGCGCATCGGTGGCATCCAGTACGCGGCGGGCATGGGCCAGCAGGTCGCGGCCCTTGGCGGTCAGCACTACGGACCCTGCATCGCGCGTCATCAGCACCGTACCAAGCGCCTGTTCCAGCCCCGCGATCCGGGCCGAGATATTGGGCTGCGTCGTGCCAAGCCGGTCGGCGGCACCCCGAAAGCTTTGCAAGTCCGCGACCCAGACGAAGGCTTCGAGTTGTTTCAGGTTCAACCGCATCAGGGATCTTTCACCGCATATCTGCCTTGCTGATAGCGGAAAAATCAGCGGCGGTCCCAGCCCCTTTTGCCTGTCTCCGTCAGGATCAATGAAAATCACGCGACTTGGGAATGACCCTCACATCGCGCGGATGGCCTGCGCGCGGATCACCCCCGATGGGGCGGCGCACCTCGTCGGCATGGGCAAGCGGCGGGTTCATGCGATCCTCGGACAGGCGTTCCAGCGCATCGCTGCGGTCGGTTAGCGCATGGGCCACCACATGGATCACGTCGCCGTCGCGCTGCACCACGCCATGCACGTCGATCAGACGCGCCTGCATCACGACCTTGCGGTTGGCCTCCATCACCTTGGGCCAGACGACCAGATTGGCGACACCTGTTTCATCCTCGAGCGTGATGAAACACACACCCTTGGCGCTGCCCGGGCGCTGGCGGATCAGCACGACGCCCGCCAGCTTTACCGGCTGCCCGCTGCGCATCTGCGCAAGGTCCGCCGCCGGACGATAGCCTTGCCGCGTCATGCTGCGGCGCAGGAATGACAGGGGATGCGCCTTCAGCGACAGGCGCAGGGTCTGGTAATCGGCGACCACCTGTTCGCAGACGGGCATCTGCGGCAGATCGAACCGGACCTCGGCCCCTTCGTCGCGGGTATCGGCAAACAGCGGCAGGTCGGGTGCGTCGCGCAAAGCGCGGGCCTCCCATAGCGCCTGACGACGGTCGAGCGTCATCGATCGCAGCGCATCCGCCGCCGCCAGCCTTTGCACCGTGCCTGCATCGAGTTTCGCGCGGGTTTTCATATCCTTGAGGTCATCAAAGGGCCGCCCGCGCGCATCCATGATCCGCTGCGCCATATCGCGACGCATCCCGTCGATTTGGCGCAACCCCAGCCGGACGGCGAACACACCGGGGGCCAGCGGTTCAAGGCTGTTGTCCCAGTCGGAATAATTCACATCCGCCGCGCGCACGATCACGCCATGTTCGCGGGCATCGCGCACGATCTGGGCGGGGGCGTAAAAGCCCATCGGCTGGGAATTGAGCAGGGCGGCGCAGAACACGTCCGGATAATGGCATTTGATCCAAGAGGAGATATAGACCAGCAGCGCGAAACTGGCGGCATGGCTTTCGGGGAAACCGTAATCGCCAAACCCCTTGATCTGGTTGAAACAGCGGGCCGCGAATTCAGGGTCATAGCCGCGCCGGATCATGCGACCGACCATCTTTTCCTCCAGCGCGCCGATGGTGCCATGCGACCGGAAGGTCGCCATCGCCTTGCGGAGTTCATTGGCTTCCTTGGTGGAAAATTCGGCGGCGACCATGGCGATCTTCATCGCCTGTTCCTGAAAGATCGGCACGCCAAGCGTTCTTTCCAACACCTTCTTCAATTCATCGGGGTCATGTTGCGGGCCGGGGCTGGGGTATTCCGTCGGTTCCATTTTATTGCGGCGGCGCAGATAGGGATGCACCATATCGCCCTGAATGGGACCGGGGCGGACGATGGCGACCTGAATGACCAGATCGTAAAACTGGCGCGGGCGCAGGCGCGGCAGCATGTTCATCTGCGCGCGGCTTTCGACCTGAAACGTGCCAAGGCTGTCGCCCTTGCACAGCATGTCATAGACGGCGGGGTCTTCCTGCGGGACACTCGCCAGATCGAACCGCTTGCCGTGATGGGCGGCGATCAGGTCGAACGCCTTGCGGATACAGGTCAGCATCCCCAGCGCCAGCACATCCACCTTCAAGATGCGCAATTCGTCGATATCATCCTTGTCCCATTCGATGAAACTGCGCTCCGGCATCGCGCCATTGCCGATGGGCACGGTTTCGGTCAGCGCCTTTTCGGTCAGGATGAACCCGCCGACATGCTGGCCCAGATGGCGCGGCATCCCGATCATCTGGTCGGCCAGTTTGATCGTGCGCGCCATCAGCGGATCACGCAGGTCGATCCCCGCCTCGGCGGCCTGCGCGGCCCCAATCTCGCGGCCCCAAGAGCCCCAGATCGTCTTGGCCAACGCAGTCGTCACATCCTCGGACAGACCCATGACGCGCCCCACCTCGCGCACGGCCATGCGCGGGCGGTAATGGATCACCGTGGCGCATAAGGCGGCACGGTTGCGACCGTATTTGTCATAGATATGCTGGATCACCTCCTCGCGGCGTTCATGTTCGAAATCCACATCGATATCGGGGGGTTCCTTGCGTTCCTCGCTGATGAACCGCTCGAACAGCAGGTCGTTCTTGGCAGGGTCCACGGCGGTGATCCCCAGCACATAGCAGACGGCGGAATTGGCGGCAGACCCGCGCCCCTGACACAGGATCGGCGGCTTGCACTGGTTGCGGGCGAAATCGATGATCTCGTGGATGGTCAGGAAATACTGCGGGATATCAAGCTTGGCGATCAGCGCCAGTTCCTTGCGCAGCGTCGCCTGCAAGGCCGCAGGCACCCCGCCCGGATAGCGCGCCGCCGCCCCCCGCCATGTCAATTCCTCCAGATACTCCTGCGGGCTGCGCCCTGCGGGGACGGTTTCATGCGGATATTCATAGGCCAAATCGCGCAGATCAAAGGTGCAGGCATCAGCGACCTCGCGTGTCGCGCGGATCGCATGGGGCCAGTCGGCGAACAGGCGTACCATCTGCGCGGGCGATTTCAGATGGCGTTCGGCATTGGCATCCAGCAAAAACCCCGCCTTGGCGATCGTGGTCTTGTGCCGGATGCAGGTCATCACATCCTGCAAGGGGCGGCGGTCGGGGGCATGGTAATGCACGTCGTTCGTGGCCAGAATGGACAGCCCCAGCCTGCGCGCCAAAGCATCAAGGAGATTGATCCGCGCGCGGTCATCGCCGCGATACAGATAACTGGCCGCGATATGACGCAGGCCCGGCAAGGCACGCACCAGCCGTGGCAATAGGGCCGCAAAATGCGCCAGATCATCCCCCGGCACGGCGATCAACTGCACGTCCGCGGCATGGGCGGCCAGATCATCAAGGCTGATGTCGCAGACCCCCTTGGCCTGCCAGTCGCCGCCTGCATCCTGCATCTTGCCTTTGGACAACAATTGGCACAGCCGCCCGTAAGCTGCGCGATCCTGCGGATAGGCCAGAAACACCTCGCCCGAGATCAGTTGCAAGCGGCAGCCGATGACAGGCCTGATCCCAGCCTTGCGC
>Ga0207421_10006263_pt1 | contig 13009 bp, 10 predicted proteins | sample SodLakKL_010_SED_4_FD_187542 | JGI IMG/M metagenome (GOLD analysis project Ga0207421, IMG submission 187542) | Alkaline sediment microbial communities from Lake Tanatar, Kulunda Steppe, Russia - 8KL_010_SED (SPAdes) (version 2) | ecosystem: Environmental > Aquatic > Non-marine Saline and...
GGTTGCCAGGTCAATAATATTGTTGGCCAGCCGATGCTTAACCTTTAAATCGGGAGCTTTAGCTATGGCATAACCCGTAGCTCTTGCTGCCGTATCGAGAAAATTATATTCAATCCGGAGGTATTTTTTAAAGACCCCTTCCTCAAGTTCACCTTTTTTTATCTCAAGAAAAAACCTATGATTGACCGCCAGCTCCCACCAATTTCCCGAACTGGCAATCAGTTCAGAAGAAAAATTTTTTCTCTGCAAGTTTTTTTCCACCTCCAGATTTATTTAAACTATTTATTAGGTCTATATATTAAGAGAGCAATTAACTAAGATATTGCAATCAAGTAATAGTTTATTTAAAAATTAAACCAGACTCTTTTAAAAATATAGATTTTTAGTGTTTTTTATACCAATTTCTCAAAAATACATAAATTAACTATTTTTAACATTAAGCTATGTTATCAATTTAATCTCCTGACATAAGATGAAGAATTAATTGAGCCTAAATAAACTTTCTTCCTGTAATAGAAACTAATAACATTATAATACTCATAAACAAAAAAAACATTTCATAAGAAATTAAACTAATAAAAACCCCTCCCGCACCACTTCCTAACACACTTCCCAAATCGAAAGCATTAGTAAATCCAGCAGTAGATTGAGTTTTATCTATAGAGTCTTTTCGCAATAACACTGTATGTAAAATCGTTTGTATGCCTCCTAAACCAACCCCTAAAAGCATTCCACAAACATAATAAATAAAATTAAGTTTACTAACATAGATTAATAAAAAATAGCTTAATGCTGTTATGATCCAAAAGTATTTTAGCAGATCTAATTGATCTCCTTTCTCTAGTTTTTTCCCAGTAATAACTCTTATTATTATAGATGTGCTGGCCAAAAAAGCAAAGAATATCCCTGGATAAATAACATTATTTTTTGTAGCATAAATGGTCACAAAAGAAACTATACCAAAATAAGAAAAAGCAAAAATCAAATGAAGAAGTAAAGGCAATAATCTTTTAATTCTTTTTATTGAAAAAGAAGTCTGTCTATTAAATTCCCCATCTTTTATCTTAAATGATTTTTTAGTATTATAAGCAGACAATAAAATAATGAGAGCTGCTATGCCTAATAATTTAGCGGCAGCAGCTACAAAAAATAAGTCTTGAGATCTAATGACCATTTCTACCCCTATAGTTGGCGCTATTATAAGGCTAATTGAGCCTGTTACACCAAAGTAACTTATAACTCTTCCAACCTTTTTATTACCTACTTCATTAATTAATAACATCTGAGATGCAAACATAAAACCCGCTGGAGCAAAAGAATGAACTACTCTTATTATCAGTATTAGAAAAAAAGAATCAAAAAAATAATAAAACATTGGAATCATTATGTTTACAATACTTGAAATTAACAATACAAATTTAATTCCATATTTTTTTGCTATTTTAGTTAAATAAATTCTCCATAAAACTATTGATAATCCAAAAATAGAAATTAACCAACCAATATTATTTTCTCCAAAGCCTTTATAGCTCATACCTAGTGGAAAAGAGGCGACTATAAAATCAAAAGAGATAAACATAAATAAAGAATATAATAAAACCAAGAAAATAAACAACTTAGATTTGTCAAAAATAACCTCATTCATGTTATAATTTTTCTTTCTCATAAATTAAATTAAAAATGTCTTTACAGCCTTTTGTGTTTTTAGGATTAGGAAGGGAAAACAAATTAACTTTACTTGTTTTAATCCCTAAATCATAAAATGCCTCAGAGAATTTAAGTGAAACAGATAGTCCTTCTATGACTGGTACCTTTAACTCTTTTTTTATTTCATTTTCAAGGCCAGCAAATACTGCCCCTCCTAAAATTAAAACTTCAGCACCTTTATTAATTGCTTTTTTCCCTTCATCAATATATTCACTCAAAATATGCTTCTGCTTTTTAAATGTTTCTGTTACATTAATGTCCACTGTCTGAATAGCAGCACATTTTTTTGTAAGACCATATTTATCAACTTTATCCTCTAAAATAGGTTTAATTCTATGTAACGGACTTAAAATTCCAAATTTGTATCCAAAAAAACTGGCAGCATGCATGGAAGACTCAGCTATGCCATATACTGGTTTGGCTAAAATTTCTCTTGCAGAATATAAGCCCGGGTCACTAAAACAGCCTATGATAAATGCATCAAAATCATCTTTGTTTTCAATTATTTTTTCTAGGGTAGCTTGACTGGCTATTGTTGCATCTAAATTACCTTCAACAGAAGAAACACCCCAATCTGCACATATAGTCTGCACAGAGGTGGAGTCTCTAATAACTATTTGGGCACATTTATGCATTTGTCTTGTAAGAGATTTGTTTGTGTTAGAGTTAATAATTAATATCTTCATAATTTATCACTCCTTCAGCAGACCATCTCTTTTGAGCAACTTCATTAGCTTCCTTAATTAACTGCTTAACATCCAAGGTTTGTACTTCTCCATTTTCTACCACGATTTTTCCATCTATGATAACTTTATCAACATCACTGCCAGAACCAGTATGAATAAGATTGCCGATGGGATTAATACACGGGGTTAAATGCGGTTTGTCAAAATCAAACAAAACTAAATCAGCTTTCTTGCCTACCTCAATTGAACCTAACTCATCTTCCACTCCTAAAGCAACCGCTGGATTCCTAGTAGCCATTTTCAGGATATCATATGAATTAGGCAAAGAAGCAGAATTATTTAAAATTCTGCTAACACAGATAGCAAATCTCATGGTTTCAACAATATCCCCCTGCATATTATCAGTTCCAAGAGTAATATTGACATTTTTTTTTATCATCTTAGGCACAGGTGCCATCATCCCTCCTTTAGCATTACCTTCGGGAATATGACAAATATTAACATCATTTTCTGCCAAAATTTTTATATCCTTTTTATCTACATATATACAATGTGCAGCTAATAAATCTTTACTTAAAATATCTGTTTTTGCCAGATATTCTACAGGTGAAATATTATGGTTTTCTTTAATATACTTAACTTCATTTTCACTTTGCGATAAGTGTATTGTTACTCCAACTTTAAATTCTTCTGATTTTTCCCTGATTTTATTAAGTAAATGTATTGAACAAGTATCAGGAGCATGAGGACCAAAAAAGCATTTTATCCTTCCGTCTCTTTTATTATTCCATTTCTCTATTAATTCAATATTTTTGTCTAATAAATTTAAACCAAACTTAGTATCAAATATATATTTTTTTTCAGGTAAAGCAGAAAACCTGGCATCATGTACTCTTTCACTAACAATAGCTCTTATTCCTAAATCAGCAAAAGCCTTAACGCTTGACATACTGTGAATGTAGTTATCCACAATTAAAGTTGAGCCAAACATTAAATTTTCAACTGCCCCTAATAAACTGAGTATATAAATTTCGGATTCCGATAGGTCTGTGCTCTGCGGAAGATAAGGTGTATAGGCAGGTGCTTTCCCTAGTTCTTCAGCCATTCCCCTTACTAAACATAAAGCTGTATGAGTATGGGTATTTATAAAACCAGGAAAAGCAACACTTTCTTTACAATCAATTTTTTTATGAAAGCCATTAAATTTTTTGTTTATAATATTTTGTTTTCCAATATCAATTATTTTATCATCTTCTATAACTATTGCCCCATCTTCAATTATTTCTTTATTTTCATTCATCGTAATAATTTTACTGCAATTTAAAATCATTTAATTGTCCTTTCTCAAAAACTCTCCATAGCCAGCCTTAACTAAAAATTCTTTTTTAAAATGATAAACAGGCTTGCCCCTAATCCAAGTTTCAATAACTTTACCCTTTAAACGAATCCCATCATAAGGACTCCATTTGTTTTTATAATACAACTCATCATTAGTTAAATCCCATTCAGCCTCTTCATCTACTAAGACAAAGTCAGCATCAGTACCTGGCAGTAAAGAGCCTTTTTTAGGATATAAACCAAATAATTTTGCTGGTTTAGTGCTCATTAACCTTACTATATCATTCATATTTATTTTGTTATCATTTAATCCGTAATTTAACATTAAAGGCAAAGAGGTTTGCAGGCCCGTTATACCGGGAAATTGTTTCTTTTTTTCTGAAAAAGTATAAGGAGAATGATCTGAAACAATAATATCAATAAAACCCTTTTTTAGAAAATCCCATAATTTGTTTTTGTTTTCAGGTTTTCTTAGAGGAGGATTACATAAAGCATAATTATTTTCCTTTACCTGGGTTTTATCTAAAACCAAGTAATGAGGACAGGTTTCTGTAGTAATAGGCACATCCATTCTTTTAGCTTTCTTAATAAAATTTGCTCCTTTAGCTGAGCTCAAGTGTAATATATGAACAGAAGATCCTGTCATTCTTGAAAAAAATATTGATCTATTTATTGCTTCTAATTCTGCTATTTCCGGTCTGCTTTTTTCATGATTATTTTTTTTCTTTTCTAAATATTTTATTATGTCTTCATTCTCAGCATGCAGGCCTAAAATGGTATTCAATGACTTTGTTTTTTCCATTGCTTGAAGTAATACTCCGTCATTGATCATAGGATACTCAGGATCTGAAGAACATAGAAAAGCTTTAAAGGCAAAAACCCCTTCTTCTGCCAGTTCATGAAGATTTTCAAGGTTGCTATTTGTAATCCCACCCCAGAACCCAAAATCAATAAACGATTTGTTTTTTACGCTTTCCAGCTTGTTTTTTAAAGCCTGTTTATTTAACACAGGCGGTGGATCTACTGGATGATCAATTATTGTGGTAATTCCCCCAGCCGCTGCTGATCTAGTACCAGTAAAAAAATCTTCTCTTGCAACAGCATCAGGCTCTCTTAAATGGACATGCGGATCAATACAGCCTGGAATCAAGGTTAAGCCCTCACCATTATAAATTTCTTTAAAGGCAATATTCAAATTCGAAGATTCTTTTGCACAAATTAATTTTATTTTGTCTTTTTTTATTCCAATACTACCTCTGAAATTGCTATTAGCATCAACAATTTTGACATTTGATATTAAATAATCAAGAGTCATAATAACCTCACCTATTTTTTATTATAGCTAAAACCTTGAACAACAAATCTAAATTTATCTCCCCTTAATATAGTGTGCACAAATCCAACAGGCTTATTATCAATTAATGTTGTAGTTGTGGTTAGACATCCAGATTTTTTTTCTTCAGTATTTAATAGTTCTGCTTCTTTTTCATTCAACAAAATTGGTTCTAAATAAATAGCTCCTGTATTCGGCTTTTTGCCAGTGATTTTTTCATAATAATCATAAAGAGAAATGTCCTTTTTCTCCAAATTTAATAATTCTTTTCCAATTTCATATTTTATATAAGACGTAGTTATCCCAACAGGTTCTCCCTCAACAATCCTTAATCTCTTAAGTTTTATCACCTGTTCATTAGAGCTAATTTTTAGCTCTCTAACAATCCTTGACGTAGGAGAAATTACGTCACTAAAAATAATTTTACTGCTAGTACTATATCCCATCATCTCTAAGTCCTTCGTAAAACCATCCCTATAAATCAAATCTCTATTAATTCTATCATTTTTTACAAATGTGCCCTTTCCCTGATGCCTTTCAATTAAACCTTCCGATTCCAGCAATTGTAAAGCATTAACAACTGTCATTCTGCTAACTCCGAACATCTCGCCAATCTCTTTCTGTGTTGGAATTTGATCTCCTGAAGCAATAAGTCCCTCACTTATTTTCTCTTTAAAATAATTCCTGATTTGATATTTCAAAGGAATCTGATCATCTAAATTAATATTTTTATCCACAATATAAATGCCTCCTTCTCAAGATATATATTAGTTTTTGTCAGCTATTTTTTGAAAAGAAAGCTTTGCTTATTTAGGGTGTAATTATAAAATTTAAAGCTGCAAACACATATCATTAATATTATCTAGTCCCAAATCAAAACACCTTAAGCTTAACACACTTAATTTAACTTCCAAGTATAAATAGCTCACATCTTTTATGGCCAATATTATAATCACAAAAATCATAAATTAAATGTTTGCTCCGTTTTAAATTAAAGCAGTAAATTATTGTACTGTCATATTACAAATATTTTTCAAGCTCTCTAACATTTTAAATTAAATATTCGGGGTTTTCCCAGATTCTTTTCTAAATAATTTCTATTAATTTCAGCAAAATCAAAAGGGAAATTTCTTTCTATCCTTTTCGCTGCTGTAACAGTGCCATATAAAGCAGCTTTTATTGGATTTTCAGTTTCATAAAATCCAACCAGATATCCACCACAAAAAACATCCCCTGCTCCAGTCAAATCAGAAATTTTTTCTACTTGAAGGGCTTCAATTTTATAAAACTTATTATCTCTGACATTATAAACCAAACACCCCTGTGAACCTAATTTTAATACCACTGCTTTAAGATTACCTTTAGGAATTCTTTTTATTGCTTCAGTAATTTTCTTATTGGGATACATGCTCCTTAATTCTTTTTCACTAGGCAGAAATATATCAACATAATTGAAAATTTCCCTGATGTCCTCTTCCTTAACCCCTTTCTCATATAAACCAGGATCAAGAGTTATAATCTTTGTTCTTTTATGAAGGTAACGACATAAATTCAATTGAACCTGAAAACTGTTTGGCGCAATATGACAACCCTGTAAAGGAAAAACTTCATTATCAATTTGATCTGTCTTTATAGGATGCTTAGTTCTAAAAGAACTGAAAGTAAGGGCCTCAGATACATTTTTTGAGGTCTTTTTAATTAATAGGTTTTTTTCTTTTTCATTAACATAATTTTTCTCTTTAAAAATTTCAGGTAAGCTTTCTTTTTTCATAAACAAAAATTCTTCTCTGCTGCCATTTTCCCTATAAAAAAACCACTCCTGATAATTAACATTTTCCTTTTTTCTTTTTACGCCTCTTGTATCAACACCAATTTTATTCAGCTTTCTCAACCAACAATCTGGATAATTTGCCGGAATATTTCCTACAGTATAGACCTTGCCTACCCAGTTTGCAACTGCCAAAGAGGAGTAAAATCCATTTCCTCCAACTTGTTGTAGCTTCAGTTCTCCTTCTGCATTAACAATATTATCTATATTCCAGCCCCCAGCGGTCATGAATTTTATGCTCATTTATCTCACTCAGAAATATAAGAACCCGGATATCCCAAACCATTTTCATGTTTTTTCATAGTTAAATAATAAGCAAACTGGTGCAGAGGAACAGAATATATAATTGGAGCTAACCTTTCATCTACTTCAGGAATTTTAACAGCTGCATCTACATATTTACAAATAATATCATCTTTTTCAGAAACCAGAGCAAATATTTTGCCTCCATCATATTTTCCTACTTTAACAGTATCAATAGCCCTTTCTTTGCTGGGGCCATCCGGTGCAATCAGGAAAAAGGGGTCAGAATCTTTTAAAGTTCTATAATGATGAAATTCCTCCAAAGGAAAAGCTTCGGCATTAATTGGAGAAAGTTCTTTAATTTTAGCAGCTCCAAAGCCAGCTGGAGCATAGTTAGAGCCCGCCCCACTTAGCATAATGTAGGAGGCTCTTACTAGCTCATCAGCAATATTTTCCATTTTATCCAGTGTCAAATTATATACTCTATCAATTAGCCCTGCTATCTGTAAAAGTTTCTCTTCCAACTCTTCGGCTTTGTCAACATTAAAGTTTAATTCCTTTGATAGCTCTATAAAAAACTGGATTAATACTGCCATTGTTGCTGTACTAGATTGAGTAGGCCATCCTTCTCTTGTAGCATGAACTAGAATGCCCCCATCATGTTTTTTTAAAATTTTAGCATCTTCTGTATTTGAAACACCTATCACAAAAGCATCCTTATTCTTTGCTGTATCCAAAGAGTTTATAACAGCTTCAGTTTTGCCACTGGAACTTATCCCAATAACCAGAGAATTTTTGTCTGTAGGCAGGCTATGATAAAGCGAATAATCTAAAGCCTGTACTGGTATGCAGGGTAAATTTGTTATACTTTCAACAGCAAATCTAATGCCTAAGTTTAATATCCAAGAATCTCCACATCCTAGCATATAAATTTTATCGATATGACTAATTTCCTTTGCAATTTTTTTAAGATTATCATTTTCAAGTTTCAAAGTTCTTCTTATAGCTTCTCCCTGTTGTTGCATTTCATTTTTTGTCTTTTTTGCTCTCCTGATTCTATGAAAATCATCTGCTGCGTCTGTTGAAAGCTCATCTGCCTTTGCTTCGGGTCTTTTATTGATATGTTTTGTCATTAAAATGCCTCCTCATATTTAAATATTAATTCCAAAATATCAAATACTTTATATTTAACACCACTAAAAATTTTAAAACTAAATGATTAAATTAATAAAAAATGGCCAACTTCCCTTATTTAGTAAGAATATAGATTTATACTTTATCTTATGTGTTTTTTGTTTTTATGCTTTTGCAATATTTCGCTCGAGCTTTAGTTTAAAAAAAGATTTAAGTTTTTATCACTTCCAAGACACATATTGTATATCTTATCTAAATATGAAACCAACTCTCTGTTATTATTCATTACATCATCATATTTTTGCCAAAAGCCATTTAGATTTTCATTAATTTCTTTAAGGATCTTTTTTTCATCAAATTTTAAAATATTTTTTTCTTCCATAATCAACTCTCCATTTACAACAACAGTTTCTACCGAATTACCATCTTCACAATATACAAGCTGGTTTTTCAAATTATTAAGCGGTGTGAAGTTTGTATTTTCCAAGTTCAAAATGATTATATCAGCTTTTTTACCTGATTCTATGCAACCAATTTCATTTTTTCTATCCAGAGAAACAGCAGAATTTTTTGTAACCATATTTAATACCATGCTGCTGTCAGGCCATTTGTCATATTTTGATGATGTAATATTATGAATTAAAGCAGCAAATTTCATCGACTCAAAAATATTCAAAGAATCATTGCTGCTTGAGCCATCTGTTCCCAGAGCTACATTTATTCCCTTATCTTGAAGTGGAATATACGGCATTATTCCACTCCCAAGTTTTAAATTGCTAATTGGATTATGGATAACTGATGTGCCATGTTTAGAAATTAAGTCAATATCCTCTTCATCCACCCAAACCGAATGCACAATTGATAGGTTTGGTTTTAGTAAATTAAATTCTGCCAAAAATTTAATAATTGATTTTTTATAAAACTTCTCCCCGGTTATCCTTTGTGTTTTAGTTTCTAAAACATGAGTATGAAGAGGAAGGGCAAATTCTTCTGATATCTTATATAGTTCTTTAATATATTTTTTTGAGCATCTTTGGGGAGCAGAATATGATAAAACTACTTTAGTCAGATCCCGATCATTCCACTTATCAATAATTCTCTTATACAATTCTATTAACTTCTTTTCATCATTACTAGCAGACAACATTTTTTTTAAGTCTTGAGGTAAAGATTCTTCCAAATAAGGAATAGTTTTAAAATATTCCTTATTTGTTAGATTCAGAGCAATATTTGACCTCAGGCCAGCATCTTTATATGCTTGAAAAACTTGATCATACAAAAATTCTTCAGGAAAAAAATATTGTGAAACATCATCCTGTAAAGATGTTATACCATTTTTAATCATCTCAATTGCCCCAAGCATGGTTCTTAAATAAATCATCCTCTTATTTAATAAATTATCTTTAACTATTGGAGGACAAGAAAATAACATCCATAACTCTAAGGGCATATTGTCAAATTTACCTCTAAAAAAATTCTCATCTGAATGAAGATGAGCATTAATAAGCCCAGGCATTATTAATTTGCCCTGACAGTCAATAATTTTTTCAATATTATAGTTTTCCTTTTTAACCTCCTTTGCAACTTTTGTTATTAAACTGCCCTCTATTAATATATCACCTCTCTTAATAATTCTATCATTATCATCCAGGGTTAATATTAAACCATTTTCTAATAAAATATTCATTAGCAACCTCCTAATCACTACACTAAATTAAATATTTTCCAGAGGGCTTTTTAGCAACAATATTGGGGTTTTGATATATTGATTTTCCTCTCAAAATAGTTTCTTTTATATATCCTTTAATATTTCTTTTTTCATAAGGAGTATTAATAGACCTTGTCTTGGATAGAGAGTCACTTCCTGAATAAATCCATTCTTTATCGGGATCAATAATAATTAAGTCAGCATCACTTCCTTCTTTAATTATACCTTTTTTAGGATAAATTCCCAACCTCTTAGCTGCGTTTAAAGATGTTATCTCCCAAATTTTTGACCAGGTTAAATTTCTCTTATGATAACCCTCATCTATTATAAGGGGAAGCATGATTTCTAATCCCGCAAGTCCTGGAGGAGCTTTCCAAATATTATCTCCATAAGCCATTCTTTGAGAGTCAGTAAAAGAGGAGTGATCTGAAGCAAGTATATCAATTGTCCCATCTTTAATATATTCCCATAACTTTTCTATATTACTTAAATCTCTCAGCGGGGGCTCGCATTTAGCAAAAATCCCTTTTTCTTCTAGTATTTTTTCATTTAATGTAAGATAATGAGGGCATGTTTCAGCGCTTATATTTATACCATAATCTTTTGCTTCTTTGATGACGGAAGCGCCTTCTGCTGAAGACAAGTGAACAATATGTATCTTACAGCCTGTTTTTTTGCCAAAATAAACTACCCTTCTTACAGCTTCCACTTCAGAAACAATAGGCCTGCTTTTAGCATAGGATAGACCACCATTAAATCCATCAAAATTTCTGCTTTCTTCGGTAAAATATTTTATTAAATCTTCATCTTCCGCATGAATTGCCATTAAGCTTCCTTTTTCTGATAATATATTCATTGCTTTCCACAATTGCCCATTATTTAAGTTCTGATATTTGTCATGAGGAGCCATAAATCCTTTAAATCCAACACATCCAGCATCAATTAACTCATCAATAGCATTTTCTATAGAATAAGGTGTTAATGCACCCCAAAAAGCAAAATCGACAAAAGAACTGTTTTTATGGGTCTCATATTTTAAATTAAATGATTTTTTATCAATAACAGGTGGAATACTTAAAGGCATTTCTATTACTGAGGTAATGCCCCCAGCAGCTGCTGCCTTGGTTTCTATATAAAAATCACTTTTAAAGTTATTAGGTCCAGGTTTGCAAAAATGTGTATGAATATCAATCACACCTGGTAATATAATACAATTTTCCGCTTCAACTATCCTTTCTGCATTTTTGTTATGCTTTTTGGGAAGTATCATGGAAATTTTGCCATTATTTATTGCAATATCTCTTTTTAATAATCCTTCTTGAGTTACTATCTTTCCATTGGAAATAATAAGTTCAAATTTAGTATTGTTTTTAATGTTATCACCAGTCATTCATAACACAACCTATACATCAAAATTTTTAATTATATTGTTAATTTCTTCTGAAATTTCCTCTGTATATGAATGAGACCAAATTCTTCCGCCAAACAAAACTCCAGCCCCTCCGGCTTTTATGCTTTCTTTAACCGTCTTAATTGTGCCTTCCTTATCTTTAGAGTGAGGGCTTCGCTCAACAACAACAGGAACGGGGCAACATTTAACGACTTTTTTAAATTTTTCTTCTGAGCCAGGATAATTTGTCTTAACAATATCAGCACCTAACTCCGCAACCACTCTTGTAGTATACGTAATTTCTTCAACTTCAAAGGTATCAGGGTAGGGGCTTGCAAAAACAATTAAAGGCATACCATACTCATGGCATTTTGAAGATGTTTCTTTTAACCACTTAAATTGTTTGTTTTCATGTTCAGAGCCAACAAAGACATTAATCGCAACACCACTTGCACCCATATTAATTGCTTTTTTAATTGAATCTACAAACACTCTATTCTGATCATGTCTTTTAGAATTTGTAGTCAGCTTGGCTATCCAGGGATTATTAATTTGAATTTTATGAGGCAAATTTTTTAACAAGCCTGAGTGAATCACTATTCCATCGAAATCGTTTTTTGCTAACAACATTTCTACATCTTTAAAGGTAGATAAGTTCTCATCAAAACCGTGAGGAATTAACGTATCTAGAGCAAGCAAAAATGTTCTATTATTTCTAAAAAAACTGGCTATCCTGATGTCTTTCCCAAGCAAGGAACTTCACCTTCTCTATTTTTTATTTGTTATTATTTGCAAAACTAATGTGATTATTGATTTTCTATAGCTTTTGCTAAGTATAAAGAAAACAACTGAAGCGGCACAGAAAAAGTGAAAGGACTTAAGCATTCAATAGTCGTAGGAATCTCAAGACATACTTTAGAAACAGAAGAAATATTTTCTTCTCCTTCTTCAACCAGTGAAATCAAATAAGCATTATCTCTATCCAATACTTGAGCAATTTCTTGAGCTCTATCATAACTGCTTCCATTAGGGGCAATCAAAAAAACAGGTAGTCCTTTAGGAATCTGTCCAGTTTGTTCATGATCCCACTCTTCTAACTGCCAGGGAATTGCTTCTCTCCAGGTTGCCTCCCTAACTTTAGCATATCCAAAATGAGCAGTTCCCAGGCTGGGACCTCCACCAATAAAATGAAAAATATTTTTTTCGACCAAAGTTTTGGCCAACTCTTTTATCTGTGAATCTAATTTAGATATTGTTTTTGCTATTTTTTGAGGTATTTCCTGCATTTCATTCCATATTTTATTGGCATCATCTTTTTTCTCTTTTCTTCTGGCATACTTAATAAAGAATGTTATCATGGCTATCATAGCTGCTGAGCTGGATTGAGTTGGAGGGCCTTCTCTTTTAGCCTGAACACTAATGACATTTTGTGATTGTTCTGCAAGTGCGGATTTAAGGCTATTTGTAACTGCTACTGTCAGAGCACCTGCATTTTTTCCAACAAACATAGCTTCTACTGTTCTAGGAACTGTCCCTGAAGAGCTAACGGCAAAAACTGAACTCCTTTTTGTAGTTAAATTATTGTAATACCGGGAATATTCTAAGGCTTGAAATGGGAAAAAATCAATATTAGCAACATCTT
>Ga0207421_10006265_pt1 | contig 13003 bp, 11 predicted proteins | sample SodLakKL_010_SED_4_FD_187542 | JGI IMG/M metagenome (GOLD analysis project Ga0207421, IMG submission 187542) | Alkaline sediment microbial communities from Lake Tanatar, Kulunda Steppe, Russia - 8KL_010_SED (SPAdes) (version 2) | ecosystem: Environmental > Aquatic > Non-marine Saline and...
TGTCGAATGTCGAGGGAACCCCGGCTCCACCGAAAGCTGAACCGTGCCTATGGCCTGCGATACGATCAGGAGCATTGCCAAGCATCCCGACCTGCGCCCCTACGCTCAATTCATAGAAAATGGAACAAGGGAACTATATGCAGACACCAAAAGTGGGACAAGGGACCTGTCCCCGCGTCCCACTAAGGTTTGGGGTATTTGGAAATTAGTTCGAGGCTTTTTTCTATTTCCTCTTCCGGCAAGGAATAATCAGTTAACCTTCCCCCCAGGTAAGCTTCATATCCACTCAAATCCATCAACCCATGACCGCTGAGATTGAAGAGAATATTTTTTTCTTTACCCTCTTCTCTGGCTTTTTTGGCTTCTTCTATTACAGCAGCAACAGCATGGGTCGTCTCAGGAGCCACAACCATCCCCTGAACCCGCGCCCAAGTTACGCCGGATTCATAAGTCTGGAGTTGATCATAAGACTTGGCCTGAACCAATCCATCCGCAACCACTTTGCTCACAAGTGGTGCAGCTCCATGATAACGCAAACCACCGGCGTGGATAGGAGGTGGCATGTAGTTATGTCCTAAAGAAAACATGGGAAGCAACGGAGTAGTTTGAGCAGTATCTCCAAAATCATAACCGAAAGGTGCCCGGGTTAAAGTAGGGCAAGCTTTGGGCTCCACCGCCAGCACTTCTACATCTTTGCCGTGAATTTTATCGCGAAGGAATGGAAAAGCAATCCCTGCAAAATTACTTCCGCCACCAACACATCCTATAACTACATCAGGGTATTCTCCAATAGAATCAAACTGCTTTTGGGCTTCCAAGCCAATTATGGTTTGATGAAGCATTACATGATTAAGGACACTACCCAATGTATAACGAGTATCTTGCGAATTAACTGCATCTTCCACTGCCTCACCAATGGCAATACCCAAACTGCCAGGGCAATCAGGATCATCTTCCAGCAACTTGCGCCCAAAACTGGTTTCTTCACTGGGGCTGGCCACACAATTGCCTCCCCACATATTCATCAAGATGCGCCGATATGGTTTTTGATCATAACTAACTCTCACCATGTAAACCTTGCATTCCAAGCCAAAGAGGTTGCACCCCAGGCTCAAAGCACTTCCCCACTGACCAGCACCTGTTTCGGTAGTCAACCTTTTGATGCCAAAAATCTTATTGTAATATGCCTGAGCAATGGCTGTATTGGGCTTATGGCTGCCAGCAGGACTAATACTCTCATCCTTATAATAAATTTTGGCCGGAGTATCAAGGTATCTCTCCAGAGCAAAAGCCCTGACCAGAGGAGTAGGCCTCCACAATAGCAGCTTATCCAATACTTCCTCCGGAATATCAATAAACCGATCTGTAGCTACTTCCTGCTCGATCAAATTCATGGGAAATACTGAAGCCAAGTCATCCGGTGAGATAGGTTGGTTTGTTGCCGGGTTTAACGGCGGCTTCATAGGGTTAGGCATATCTGCCTGGATATTATACCACTGACGAGGTATTTCGCTTTCCGGCAGATTGATTTTGTTTTCAGGCATGGGAACAACCTCCTTGTATAATTTTTTTCAATTGCCACGCTTGATATGCTTTCTTTGAAAAAAGAAAGAGTACTAAACAAAACAAACCTTCGTCTTGGGACGAAGGCTTTTCGCGGTACCACCCGAGTTACCCGCTAGGGGTCTCTTTGACAAACTCCATTATAGAGCTCGCTTCTTTTTAACGGTAGAAGTTCCGGACGAACCTACTTAAAAATCAAAACGTGCGCTTTTCGGCTCGCCGGCTCCAGGATCCATTCAGCAGATAAACAACACCGAACTTCCAGCTCTGGGCCTTGACCTTGCCCTCCGCCCGGTTCTCTGGGGAATTTATGCCCTGCTTACTATTTCCCTTCACTGCCTGTTCTCTATTCAACTCTCCATAAATTTCAAGTGATTTTAAATTAGCACAACAATGCAAATTTGTCAACTCATAGCCTTATCCCTCATACGCTATCTTTTATCTCTTTTCACTTTTCAATGCAGCTTCGCAATTCCAGATTTTTCTTAATTTAATCTTAATAACATAAAAATTAAAATTAACCCATTATAGAGCCAAATATAAGCCCAGAAATTGTAGCCATAATAACCACAAGAATTAAAAACACCCCTGTTTTTCTGGCTCCCAGAACGCTGTAAATCACCAACATGTTAGGCAAACTCAGAGCCGGGCCAGCCAGAAGCAAAGCCAGGGCAGGTCCCATTCCCATCCCGGAACCCAATAATCCTTGCAGAATTGGAACTTCAGTAAGGGTAGCAAAATACATAACTGATCCAATAAGAGCCGCAATTAAATTTGCCAGAAGATCGTTTCCCCCAACCAGAGCGGTAATGTATTCTTCCGGAATCAGTCCCGCATCACTTTCCGGGCGCCCCATGAGAAGGCCGGCAATTAAAACACCTGCAAAAAGTAGAGGTAGAATTTGCTGAGTAAAATCCCAGGTGCTGGCCACCCAACTTCGCCTTTCCTCTCCATCAAACCAACGTATTATCATTATTCCCAGTAATAGCAAAAAGCCAACTACCAGAGGCCACTTCCACTGCCAAACCAGGTAAAATAACCCTACCCCATTCGACGGCTCGCTCCAGGTGGCCAAAATCAAAATTATTATTAAAACTAGAAAATAAAGAAGATTTTGCCATTCTTTGCGATGACTTTTTTGCTCTTCCCCAAATTGCAAGTTTGCCTCAAGACGGCGGGCATCTTCTTTCTGATATAAAAAAGCCATGAGCAAGCCAATAACTATTGCAAAAAAAATAGCCCCTATGGCACGAGCCAATCCCAACTCCCAACCCAGAACCCGGGCTGTCAATATGATAGCCAAAATATTAATAGCCGGTCCTGAATATAAAAAGGCCACGGCAGGGCCAAGCCCCGCTCCCATTCGGTATATTCCAGAAAAAAGAGGAAGAACCGTGCAGGAACACACCGCCAGAACTGAACCTGAAACAGAGGCTACAGAATAAGCAAGCCATGGCTTAGCCTTTCCACCGAAATATTTTATGACTGCTCCCTGCGAAATAAAATTAGCAATAGCCCCAGCAATAAAAAAAGCAGGTATCAAACAGAATAAAACATGCTCCCGGACATAATATTGAAGCATGTAAAAAGCTTCCATGATTGATTTTTGAACTTGAGGCTCATCAAAGGGAGCAAAATAAACGATTAGAAATACTCCCACCATTAAAGCCAGTTTCTGCCAATCTCGCACCTTGCCGACCTCCTAAAGTAATAAAGCCTAAAAATCCTTTTTATAAAACAGGTAAATTACTCGGTTTAACAGGTTAATTACTCAGCTTCTTCTATCCATTTAATTATTTCATCTTTACGAGGCATACGACCTGTTACTTTAACATCACCATTAACTACAAGTGCCGGAGTCATCATTACCCCATGTTCAGTTATCTGATTCATATCTGTTACCTTCTGCACATCAGCCGCAATATTTAATTCATCCAGAACATCTTTTACCTCATTTTCCAGTTTGACACAGTTTGTACATCCCGGGCCAAGGACTTTTACTTCCATGGTATTTCACCCCCAAATTTGAAATAATTAATACCCTGGCAATTACTTTAAACCCCCTGATTCTAGCTTATCTTGCCAGTAAGATTTTAAAATATCTGAACCCATATCCAGAAGTTCATAAATGCGAGCGTCCTTAATATAATAAATAGCTTTTAACCCTTCTTTACGCGATTCTAAAATACCCTCTTTTTTTAAAACAGCCAGGTGTCGCGAAACATTAGATTGCTCCATATCCAGTTCGGGAACAATCTCACATACACATTTTTCTCCACTCCGCAAAAGCTGCAATATCCATATCCGGGTGGGATGTGCAAGTGCCTTGAAAAGCTCTGCCAGGGACTCATATTGAGGAGTAGGCATTGCCTCACCTTCCTTACTAAAATGATATACTTTCTGAGCTCAAATGACTAAATTCCCATATATTCATATAGTAGCAAAATGGCTTTGATTATGCAAACCTTACCCGGAACTCCGCTTTACGGGAGGAAACCAGTGTTGAGTCCTCAGACAAATCTGAACTAACAACAACATTATGGGCACTTCAATAAGCATGCCTGTCACTGCAGCAAGCGTTGCTCCTGAGTCAATTCCAAACAATGCTATTGCCATGGCTATGGCAACTTCAAAATGATTACTGGCAGCTATCTGAGAAGTGGGAGCAGCATCTTCATAAGGCAACCCAATCTTCCTGGACACCCAGTAACCTATAATAAATATGGCAAAAATTTGAATAGATAAAGCGATTAGAACAAAAAGCACCAGCGAGGGATTGGACAAAACAATTTCCGATTGAGGGGTTACAATAGCCACTATGGTGAATAACAGGGCAGCAGGGGAAACGTAATGCAACTTACTGGTAAACCTTTCAAAACTTTCTTTCCCCTTTCTATTCAGAAGTATCTGCCGGGTAAAATAACCAGCCACCAGAGGCAACCCCACGTAAGCCAGAACCCCAAAAGCAACTCTGCCTATGGGCACAGGGACATCAGCTACAGGCAACAACAGCACCGCAAGAGGACCATAAAGAACTAGCATAGTTAAGGAATTAATGGCCACCATAACTACCACATGTCCCATATTGCCCCGGGAGAGATACCCCCAAACTAATACCATGGCAGTGCATGGAGCTATCCCCAACAAAATCATACCTGCTATGAGATCCCCACCCATATCATATCCAACATAGGGACTAAAAATCACTCTGAAAAAAAGCCAGGCAATAAAAGCCATAGTAAACGGCTTAATCGCCCAGTTAAGAACCAAGGTAGTAGCTACTGGCTTTACTGATTTTCCAGCCCTAATTATTTCTTTAAAATCGGTCTGCACCATTATGGGGTATATCATCAAAAATAATACAATAGCAACAATGATTGGGTAACCTTGAATCTCAAAAGCCTCAAAAAAATTTGCCAGCTCCGGAAACCTCTCACCTAAAATTAGGCCCAGGATTATACAGATCCCTACCCAAACAGTCAGATACCTTTCAAAAAAACTCAATCCTTTTTCCTGAGATTGCTCTTCAACCATTTTACCCCTCCTTAATGACTATTTGAGTATATGATTTATTAGTAATATAGTAATTTACATCATTCCGCTTGTCAACCAAATAATTTTATGCAAAGAAAAAAATATGAATTAGGATAAAAAAAGAAGTTATTTGGAAGTGAAGTTTCATAATTTCTGAGTTAATTCTAAAGAAGGGTAATTTTTATAAATACTAACATAGCTGCATCTATAAGTGCAGCTCAAAGTGGATATTATTTACTGTTCTTTATTTTATTAAACAGGGAAATAATTAACTTCTCCTCTTTGAATGTCATCTTGCAAAGCATTCTTAATTTCTTCTTTGGCTGTAAAGTATATAATTTGCCATCCGTTCTGCGAGGCCTTTTGTAATAATCGAAGTTGATTTTCCAATCGCTGGACATCAGATTTTAAAAATGGATCATCTAAAATATAAAACCCCTTCTCCTCCGATAGAAGGTTTTCCCCAAGAGCAAGCCTTATACAGAGGTAAAGCTGATCATAAGTGCCCCCAGACAATTGCCAGGCATCAAAAATAACCCCATCTTCCCTGGTTACTTGTACAACATTTCTGTTCTGATCAAATAACACACTTTGATAACGACCTCCAGTTGCCTCTTTAAAATAATAGCTCACCATTTTATCCGATCCAAATAGTTGTTGTACTTTTTCTTCATCCTTTTCCTCTATATGCTCCAGGATACTAATAGCTTTTTCCACATATTCTTTGTTTTTCTCATGATGATTAACAAATTTTTGCAACTTATTCTGTAAGTAGTAAAGATCATTAAGCTGCTGACACGGTACATCTTCATCCTCTAAAGCCAAGCATTCATTGGCTATCTTCCCAAGGTTTTCTATTTCTTCCTTTTGATTTTCTATCTCATACCACAAGTCCCTGTAATTCTTTTCTATTTCAGCTTTTTTCTCTTTCAACCATACTATTTTGTTTTCCGAATAATCTATATCCTCCTTGTTTTCTTCCTGTAATACTGGCATCTGACAAATGCTTTCTTGAAGTTTGTTGATCTCTTCATCCCAGAAAGATAAATCCTCCTTCAGAGAATTACCCTGCACTCCGAATAAGCTAGTTAATCTTCTCCTTTGTCCTTCTATCTGCTGGTTGGCAATTTCTTTTTCTTCCAAATAAGCAAAATAAGTTTCTACACTTTCTGCATTGCTTTTAGCCTTAATTTCTTCAATTTTTTCTTTTATTAAATCCAATTCCTGATTAACATTATCAAATTTCTGTTCAGTCGCCTTTATTTTTTGTTCTTGCTCCCCTATTTCCTTTTGCAATTGGGCAACTTTTTTCTGGCAATCATCATAGTTTCTCTTGAAAACCTCAATCCTTTCCTGTATTTCTTCTGGTATTTCAGTGCTAAACTTCAACTTATTTGCCATATTAATAATGTCTTCCAGAATTTCTAAAAGAGCTTTTTCTTCTTTACGGTTTGAAATTTCAATTCTTATATAAGCTACCAAAAGGATCAAACTGCCGGCAAAAAATGCATAAAACCATTCACTACTTTCGGCCCATAAAATATTAAACAAGGAGAAAAATAAAAACATGAATGAGAGAGGGCCGATTAAACTCCAAGCACGACCAACTCCACGGGTTTTTTGAGTTATAAACTGCTCTTCACGAGAAATATAATCATTAACCTTGGGCTCTAACTGTTCTTCAATAAGACCCCGATCACCGTTTAAGCTTTCCATTATAAATTGCTCTGCTTCCAACTCCTGTTGCATTCGAATCAGAGTTTCCTTATCTTCTTCAAATTTCTTAAGAAGTTCCTGTTTTTCTGAGTCCAAAGCTTTGTATCTTTCCAAAAGGTTATGCCATTCTTGAGCTTCTTTAAGGGTTAATGCTCCTAGCCTGGCTACAACCTCCTGTGCCTGATATAAATTTTCCAGTCCTTCCCTGGCTTCTTCTAAAATTTTTTTCTTTCTAATTCTTTCACATGCATCCAACTCTTTTTCAATGGAATATAACTCATCCTCAAGATCCCATAGCTTTATCTCCATACTTTCATTAGCTCCATTTTCCGTAAAACTACTTGCCTTCTCCTCAATCTCTTCTATCAGCTCTCTTGCACTTTTTATCCGGGAACTTAAGCAACGCGGGTAAATATCCTGAAAATCACCTTTTAAGGTCATTTCTCCCTGGAGAAGTAATTCTTTGATCAGTGCATCGATCTCTTCTGTTTGCAATCCAGTCAAGCGATTAGTAACATCCCTAAAAAAATCTTTCTCGCGGGATATGGAAAGATCACTATCCCGAATTACAAAGATATTCCGGCACTCTACTGCAGAAATTCCCGTTTCGGAAATAAGTGTAGCATCCCAAGGTAATTGTAATTCATTTTTTCTTTTATTTTCTACAACAACATATCCATCAGGCATATCTTTAACTCTTTCAACTCCCTCAAAAAGCCGAGAACTAACACCCAAAATCATTTTTAACAAGGCATCAATAGCTAACGTTTTCCCTTCCTCGTTAAAGCCATAAAACAAATTAAAAGCTCCCAATCTCTTGCTGGCAAGACTCTCTATGGGACCATATTTATTTATAAGGAAATACTTAATTCTCATGAAATAACCCCACCATTGCCTGTAAAAGCACAGTCTTTAATTTTTCTTTATCCTCCAGCGATAAATTAGCAGATTTCAAATAATCAATATATTTGCAATACAAATCACTATCTATTAGATCTGAAACATCCTGGACTTCAAACCTTAATTCTCCGTTACAATAAGAAAATACTAATTTGCGAATTTCTTCTTCCATTGTGTTTTTATCAATTCCCATAAAGTTAAAATCCACAAAACCAGTTACTCCCAGGAACAAATAAGCACTGGGAAGCAAACTAGAGACATACTCTTTGAGAGATTCCAAGGAATGCCAGGCATCATCAGGATTAAGAAAAAGATTTAATTGCTGATAATGAAATGTGTTTAAAGTAATTTCTAGAGGTTCCTGGCCAGGATAAACCAGGTTTGCTTTGCGCTTCCCGGTATCACGGCGAGTAATAGAAACTGGCGCCCCTGGATAAACAAAATAACTTCCATTTTGGAGTTTAAAGCTCTCATAATTAGAATGAAGATGGCCACCCAATATATAATCCACTGGAAATTCCTGCACCCATTCTAATTTAAAAGGCAGGTACCGTTCTTTTAATTCACCACCCAGTTGGCTGCGTTCATATGTTTTATCCATTATTTCCCCGTGATAAAGCAAAATATCTGTTTTTTCGTAATCCAGCCTGCGCGCCCAAGTTCTAAGAAGGCGACCTAATTCCATATCATTTTTAAAACCCGGAGGAATTCCCCAAAATCTAATGTTTTCAACTTCCACTGGTTCCTCCAAACTGGAAACGATAACAGGGGAAATTTCCCGGGTCGATTCTTCATCTTTTAAATAGCGATCCTGATTTCCGGGCGCTACCAAAACATAAAAATTTTCACCTTTTATATAGTTTTTAAACTTTTGCCAGATATGTTTGCTGTCAGAGCCATCTTCAATCAGATCCCCGCATATCACCATAATATCAGCTTTCCTATCCCTGGCTGTTTTCACCAGTTCGCCCAAAGCTTCCCAACGGTATTCTGCATTTTCCTGTAAATGCAGGTCTCCAGTGTGAATTATGGTTGCCACCTGTCCTCTTCCTTTCAGATTAATTAAATTTAAACTGAATTTGTCCGCCTTCCTCCAAGGCAAGACGGGCATTAAATTTTTTGCCTTTTTTTGAAGTAAATCCCTTTAAAAGTTCAGTTTTGCCATCTTGTAGCAATCGTTTTACATCACTTGTGGATAATTCCTTGCCTAGAATAACAGCGCTAACAAAAAATTCACATCCATCTTTCCATCTGCTACATCCATATCCCCGGGAACGGACAACTACTTCTCCTTCACCGCAGGAAGGACATTTCCCCAGGACCTCTCCAGTGTTTTCATTTATTTTTTTATCCGCATTTTTAGAACGAGAAGAATTTTTCTTTTTCTCTCTCAGCTCAGGAACAAGATCAGAGCTCCGGGCTTCTTTCACCACATAAGCTGTATATTCTTTAATCTTTTCTAGAAAATTCTCAGGATCAGATTGCCCCCTGGCTATCTCATTTAGTTCCTGTTCCCATTCTCCGGTCATCTCCGGCGATTTAAGTTGCTCCGGCACTATTTTTATTAAATCTATTCCCTTATTTGTAGGAACCAGTTTTTTTCTTTTTCTTTGCACGTATCCCACAGTAAGTAATCTTTCTATTATGGAAGCTCTGGTAGCCGGCGTTCCCAATCCCCGGTCCTTAAGGTGATCTTTTAACTCCTCATCTTCTACAAACCTGCCTGCATTCTCCATGGCAGCCAGTAGCCCGGCTTCTGTATATTGAGTAGGAGGCCTGGTTTTCTTGGAATGTACTTCAGTATCAACAACTTGCACCGCATCTCCCTCATTTAAATGGGGGAGAACCTGTTCCTCATCTTTGGCTGTGTCCTCAGAACTATCTTCTTTCTGGGCTTCACCTTTTTGAGCACCTCTACTCTTATTACTCTTTCCCGAATTTTCCTCTTTTTCTTTATAAACTTCTTTCCAACCTTCTTGCTGAACAATTTTCCCCCGGGATACAAATATTTCCCCTGCCACTTCCACAGTAATAGTGGTTACCTTGTAACGGTACTCCGGGTAGAATGCTGCCATTAAACGAAGAGCCACCAGAGTATAAACCTTTAAAGCATCAGCAGGCAATTTGGCTTTCTTACCGGTGGGTATAATAGCGTGATGATCGCTAACTTTTTTATCATCTATAATACGCCTGGTAATTGGCAACCTGGACAAAGACATAATATAATCGGCATGCGGCTTTAACTCTTCCCCGGTTTCACCTACTTTTTTTATTAGATTTTTAAGGCTGCTTTCCATATCGCTGGTGAGATAACGACTATCCGTTCTGGGGTAGGTAATTACTTTGTATTTTTCATATAAATCTTGAGCAATACTCAAAGTCTTTTTTGCTGAAAACCCGTATTTTTTATTTGCATCCCTTTGCAATTCGTTCAAATCATATAATTGGGGAGGAAGTTCTTTTTTGGCCTCTTCTTTAATCTGGGTTATATAGCCGGTTTCTCCTTTTACTTTCCCCGCTATCTCTTCCGCTTTTTCATATTGATAAGTTCGGCTTACACCAGCCTCGGGATCAAACCAAAAACCATGAAAGTTTTCATAGGAGGCAATTATTTCCCAGTAATCCTGGGAAACAAAGTTGTCAATTTCCCGTTGCCTGTTAACCAAAATGGCCAGGGTGGGAGTTTGTACTCTGCCTACCGAAAGAAGGCCTCCCTGTCTAACCGTATAAGCTCGAGTAGCATTTATCCCTACCAACCAGTCCGCTTCCGAACGGCATCGGGCTGACTCGTACAGGTCATCAAAATCATTCCCTGGCTTTAACTGGCGAAACCCTTCCTTTATAGCCGAATCAACCATACTTGATATCCATAATCTCTGAAACGGCTTTTCGCAACCAGCAAGATGGTAAACATAACGAAAAATGAGCTCACCTTCTCGTCCGGCATCGGTTGCACAAACAATATAACTTATCTCTGTGCTATTCATGAGCATCTCCAAAATATTGAATTGATCTTTAACGCCTTTTACTACTTTAAGCTTCATTTCACTTGGGATAATAGGCAAAGTTTGTAGCGACCATTTTTTATAGCGAGGATCATAATCTTCGGGCTCACAAAGAGTTACCAGGTGCCCCATACACCAACTAACTACGTATTCATCTCCGTTAATAAAACCCTCTTTCTTCTGCTTGCAACCAAGGACCCGGGCCAAATCCCTTCCTACTGCCGGCTTTTCTGCCACCACCAGTGTTTTTCCCAAAAAATTACTCCTTCCCATTTCTTTCATGTTTATAGTTCGTTACAAAGCATATATTTCCTTTGAAAAAAATCAGACTAATTTCTCTTCTCAAACAACAAAAATCATTACCCTGATGAGAACATGTCTAAACCTGACAAAACGACAAAATAAAGAGGGAGCGTTTTTATTTTTCACGAGGCATACAAATAACTTCTTTAATAACTGTATCAAAAAAGTAGTGAGAATGCCCTGGTACTATTACACAGGCAGAATCTGCCCCTCGCCCGGAACCACCTACAGAAACTATTTCTTCTCCATAAGGAATTAACCCGGCATCAAGGGCCATAGAAGCTATTTCAATGCATACCTTTACTCCTTGCCCAAACATCCGCAGCGAAGAAGCGATTATTTCTGCAGGATACGCTCCCTGGAATTTAAACCTTAAAGAACGATCCACCCCTGCCAGCAAATGAGTGGTAGTTAAAATCTTTATACCCTGATTATGCAATTCTTCTCTCATTTCCGCTCCCATCTCATCTTCACCGGGATTTCTAAACCCTACATGATGGGTAACACAGATAATTTCTTTGCCCTTGCCTAAAAATTTTTGAGCAGTACTTCCCGTGTTAGAAGCAACTACAATGTGTTCAATGTTTAATTCTTCCGCCCGCTCCAGGGCAGCCTTAACAGTTTGTTCGGTATTCTCAGCTCCTTTGTGGGGCCAGTACATTTAATTCAACCTCCTTGTTATTAGTATTGATTTAAACTTACGGCACTATTTTAACTATAGTTGAAAGATAAAAAAAGAGGCTTGACATGGATTTGCAAAGTCAAACCTCTTTTTATTGTTTAATTCAGCCGCCCAATTACTCGATTGGAAAGTCATCAATGAGGTCGTCTTCATCTAACAGTTCTTCAAGATCTTCATCTTCTAACAGTTCTCGCATTTCCTCAATTTCTTCATCATCCAGCAAATCTTCCATATCACGGGGCTCTCCAAAATCCTCCCCGTTCCATTCCTCTTCAAATGGATCATCCTGTGGTGCTTGAGTTTCATCATCTATGAACCATTTCCCATCTTGTTGTACCACTCTTACCCTATCTGATGAAACAGATTCATCCCCTTCAAAAATGGTAGTTACTGTAACTTCCACTTCGGCTTCTGTCTCACTGAGCATTTCCGTTTCTCCAACTTCAAAATCGCCTATTTCAAATCCCTCGAAAACATTCTCCAACATTTGCAAATCATCATCACTAACATCTTCTCCACCTACCGTTAACGCCATAGCTTCTCCAAAATCATTCCTCTGGAAAGCCTCAAAATAAGCTCGCACTGTACTTTCCGGCGAATCTTGCTCCCCTTCAAACAAATGACATCCTCCTGCCAGCATTGCTACTGCCAAAACAATCACTGCCCAACCTTTTAACCTTTTATCCATTTTCATGCTTCCCCCCCGTTCTTATTTTCTAACAACTATTATAATCTATTAAAACCCGTAAGAAAAATTTCATTGATCAATTACAATTAATCCAGAGTTTTTCCTTTTTCCATGGCTATTCGGAATAGCTGTTCCGTTTTGTTTTTAGGTGGCACATAAATATCTTTACGCTGCGACAACCATACTGCATCCTGGCGGCATCCGTCTATGCATACCCCACAACCCAGGCATCTATCTTCTTGCAATGTAGCTTGTTTGCTTTTCTTATCTCCCGGCACTTCCTCCACAATCTCAATTGCATCAACGGGGCATCTTTCAGCGCATTTTCCACAACCATTACATTTCTCTTTATCAAAGTAAGGAATAAAATTACTAGGCTGCACCGAATTTACACCCGCCTCATTTATAGCTCTAAGCACCCCACAACAACAGCTACAGCAATGGCATATGTATGCAGGGTTTTTGCGGACATTATCGCCTAAATGAACTAATCCTAGTTCTTCCGTATGTTCAAGAACTCTGAGCAATTCATCAACTCCCGCTGGCCTGGCCAAATCTCTGGCTATCAACCATTCTGCCGCATAGCCTATGGATGTACACACTTCCAGAGGA
>Ga0207421_10006266_pt1 | contig 13002 bp, 8 predicted proteins | sample SodLakKL_010_SED_4_FD_187542 | JGI IMG/M metagenome (GOLD analysis project Ga0207421, IMG submission 187542) | Alkaline sediment microbial communities from Lake Tanatar, Kulunda Steppe, Russia - 8KL_010_SED (SPAdes) (version 2) | ecosystem: Environmental > Aquatic > Non-marine Saline and...
TCGCGGGTGAGTTTTTTTTCGATTTTCCGCCCGCGTGGGTAATCCAGGGCTTCTGGCTCAAAGAAAGCTACATCTGGGACGAATTTCACCGTTTCACCCCCCGATATAGTGTCTCCCGGTCCCTGCTGGTGCGATGCAGTGGATATATGTATCGGCATCCAGTGTGCCTGAAGTGTCCCCAGTTCAGGATGTCATCGCTGTAGGCAGGTTAATTGGCCGTCGATGTCTAAGAATCGTGTGCAGGTTGAACGGGTTGCTCTTGCGCCCACCTCCACGGGAGAGAGGAGATTTACATGACCAGGGTGACGCCGCCAGAGAAGTTCTTTGGGCACGAGATGGGGGAAGAGAGGAAGATCGCTCGTTGGGACCGGATAGTCGAATACTTCTACCGGCTTGAGTCTGAATCTGACGTGTTGCAGGTGCGTGACATGGGTGAGACCACCGAGGGGAACCCTTTTCTTCTGGTTATAATCTCATCCGCCGACAATTTACGCGACCTTGAGCACTTCCGCAAGGTCAATAACCAAATCAGCGACCCACGTGGTCTGACTGAGGAAGCGATCGAGGAACTGGTGCGCGAGGGCCGGGCAGTAGTATGTCAATCAATGAGCTTGCACGCTACCGAGATAGGTGGCACGCAGATGGCCCCAGAGCTGGCCTTTGACCTCCTGACAGATGACTCGGAGGAGGTTGAACGGATCCTCGATAACGTAATCTTTCTCATGGTGCCCTGCTTCAATCCCGATGGACAGCTTATGGTGGCAGACTGGTATGAGCAATACGCTGGAACTGAATTTGAGGGTTGCCCGCTTCCTTGGCTTTATCACAAGTATGCCGGACATGACAACAACCGGGATGCCTTCATGCTCAATCTGGTGGAGTCCTCCTATATGGGCGAGATCCTCTTCCGGCAGTGGAGGCCTCAGGCCTACCAGGATCATCACCATATGGGCAGCTACGGTGCGCGTTTCTACGTCGCCCCGTACTGCGATCCCATCCGGCCGCATGCGGATCCCCTGATCTGGCGTGAACAGGCCTGGTACGGGGCGCACATGGCCTACAAGCTCGAACAGTCGGGCCGGCAAGGGATCCTTAACGCTGCGCAGTTCCCCGGCTGGGGTCACCTCGGGTTTCATTGGATAACTGCCTATCATAATACAGCCGGGATGCTGACCGAGTCGGCGAATGCCAAGCTGGCTTCTCCCAAGTACATCCATAGTGATCAGCTGGAAGGTGCGAGCCCAAAGACCATGCCGGACTATGCGCCGCAGGTGAATTTCCCCAATCCCTGGATGGGTGGCTGGTGGACGCTGAAGGATATCGTGGAGCAGAAGAAGATTTCGTCACTCGCCCTTCTGGATCTCTGTGCGCGCAACAAGGAGACCGTGCTGTACAATGCATACCTCAAGGCCAAAAACCAGACAGAGCGCGGTCGCCAGTCGCGGCCGCAGGCCTACGTGATAGAGTCGGCTGGGTATGACCCGCTGACCACACACAAGCTGGTCAAGCTCCTCTGCAATCAGGGGATTGAGGTCAAGAGAAGTGACGGTGAGTTTACTGCTGACGGACGGGCCTACCCGGCCGGGACATATGTGGTCTTTCTCGCCCAGCCCAAGATGGGTCTGGTCCGCACCCTACTTGGACGAACTGTCTACCCGAATACTCACTGGTCCTACAATCCCGATGGGACTCCCACCGTATTCGATACGGCGTCCGACACCGTGGCGGAGTACATGGGGGTGCAGGTGCAGCCGGTCGATGAATGCCCGGACGGACAGTTCGTGCCGGTTGGGATGCCCCGCCGCCCAGAGGGAAAGGTATGCAGTTCTGATTGCGGGTACGTGCTTGATCCTCGACTGAATGATTCATTTGCGGCGGTGAGCCGGCTTCTCGATGCGGGTGCGGAGGTGAGGAGGCTAAGTAGCCCCGTTGAAGTGGATGGTGATATGTTACCTGCGGGGGCGTTCTGGATTGAACCGGATGGGGTAAAACCGAACATCACGGAGAAAATTGCCCGGGAGTTGGGTCTGACATTTATGGGGTCTTCCTCAGCAGCACAGTGTCCATCCGCGATCGTGCGCAGACGTCGTGTGGGTATTTACCAGCGTTTCTGGGGAGGCAATGCCGATGAAGGATGGACGCGGTTCATCTTTGATGAGTGGGGAATTCCGTACACGACAATCACTGATGCTGATGTGCAGGATGCAGATTCCCTGTCCGATCAAATCGATGTGCTGATCCTGCCCAGCGACCCGGTGCACATGTTGGTCGACATCGAAAATGTGGACAGCTCGCGTGCCAAGCGGAAGGCATATACCGATTCGATGCCACCGGAGTACCACAGCGGCATGGGCGAGGACGGGCTGAAATCGCTCGGGAAATTCGTGCGTGCGGGAGGGAGACTGGTGGCCTTCGATGCCGCCTGGGCCGCAGCTGCAAGAGCGTGTGATCTCAAGGTGGAAAACGTGGTGGAGGATGCCGGTCCCAAGGAGTTCTTCACTCATGGTTCGACACTGCGATGTGAGGTGGACGTCTCGCATCCCGTGGCGTTGGGCATGCCCGAGGAGGCGCTCGTGTTCAGCTGGGACAGCGCCACATTTTCGATTGTTGAAGGCATGCATGCCGAGCGGTACCGGGTGGTGGCGAGGTACCCCCAGAGTAACATCCTACAGAGCGGCCGTCTCATAGGGGAGAGCCGGATCGCGGGCCGCGCTGCCCTCCTTTCGATTGATGTTGAGCGCGGAGATGTGGTTCTGTTTGGTTTCCGCCCCCAACATCGCGCCCAGACGCACGGGACCTATAAGTTTCTGTTTAATTGCATCTTTTGATGTGACAGGAGAAGCCGGTATGGACTTTCGTTTGCCTGGGGAGCTTATACCGGCATATTGGGCACCGCACCGCATGGGCGCAGGAACCTTACAGCACCGGTCGTACGACCATGCTCGACGGTGAGGACGTGGTGGTGGCCTCGCTGACACTGCGCCGCGGTGCATGATCAGCGCGCCACAGGTGCGCAGCTGGGTGTTCGGGACCGGGTCCGACGTGATACTGGTCGAGCCTCCTGGCACGGACAAGACTCACTTGGCCGTCGCACAGGGAAGTGAAGGCACGTCGAGCTCAGGAACGGGTTCTGTTAGACGATGTCAACATCCTGCTCCATCAACTCATTACATCAGGCGGTCACTGACCTGACGGCCGATGCCACGAGCCGGCTGCACTTTTGGATCTTTTGCAGCCGGAAACATGCCCGGATTGATGGCGAGCCAACCTCAATTAATCAGCTGTCGCCAGGAGAATGGAGCCACCATCGTGACTGCCGGCATAGTCCTTTGCCTTAAAGGACAGGGACTTCGGTGATGAAGTCAACGCGCCCGCGGTTCTGAATGGACTGCTGCATGACGGCGAGATCCTCGTGATCAACGGATCCAGCTATCAAATCAAGCTTGAACTCGCAGGCGGCGAACAGTTGGGAGCCAGCGGCAACCAGCATCACCCACAGGGAGAGGAACTTAACGCTGACTGGAGAAAGGTCGTAAGCAGAGGATGGGTCTTCTTCTACCGGGAAACCCCGGTCAGTTGTGGGTGGGAGTCAACAGGGGATCCCCGCCGTATGCTATTTCAGCGAGCAATTCATGGCGCACTGCGGAGTAGAGACAGCATGGCGCAGGAGGTATCCGATTGATATGAGACATTCACTTCCCAAGGAACAGTCATTCTCCCAACACTCTATGAGATTTGGTGGGTGATTACATGACTCCAGGGCAGATCAAGGAGCTGTTCTTTAGTCTGAAAACTTGGAAGAGAGAGGGGAAGCGAGCCCCTCACAAACCGCTCTTAGTAATTTACGCGATTTCTCGTGTAATAAGAGGTGAAGGTCATCCAATACCCTATCATCAGGTTAAAGAGAATCTGGCATCTTTATTAGAGGAATTTGGTCCTCCTCGTCCCCGTTATCGTCCAGAATATCCCTTTGTGAGGCTAGCTAATGACAAAATCTGGGATCTGCAGGGGAAGCAGCCCCTTGATTCAAAGAAGGATTGGGGGGATGGATTCTTACTGGAGAATCAAACAACCGGCGGGTTTAAAAAAGAGATCTACTGTGCACTGAAGAAGGATAAAGAATTGGCTGAAGATCTGATAGCGATGCTCTTAGAGCAAAATTTCCCGAGTACATTTCATGAAGATATACTGCAGGCAGTGGGTCTGAATCTCGGATTGAAAACCCTGACGAAAAGAGATCCAAGGTTCCGGGAAAGGATCCTGAGAGCATATGAGTATCAGTGTTCAGTGTGTGGGTTTCAAGTTCGTTTAGAAGGGAATCTGGTCTGCCTTGAAGCGGCTCACATTAAGTGGCATCAAGCTGGCGGACCCGATGTGGAGCAAAATGGGATCGCATTATGCACAATGCATCACAAGCTTTTCGACAGAGGCGCATTTACCGTCAATCACTCTATGCAGTTTCAGGTTGCCGAGGCCGCCCATGGTACGGTAGGTTATTACGAGTGGCTCATGAAATACCATGGTCGGATAATACGATATCCACAGAGGCCGCAATATCAGCCTCATGATTCATACATTGATTGGCATGCAACAGAAGTGTTTAGAGACCCAGCAAGGTACAAGATTTCTTAAACGGTTCCTCGCTATTTCATGTGGGTAACCCATATTGAGGTTTGCCGAAATGAGACAGCGTACGGTGATGCCATTGCGGTCGTATGTGCTGACGTCGTGTTTCGTTTTTGGCTGCGGTCGGGCCAGGAAATTGCGCGCTTCCCGGCCGACTCGCCCTCTCGGTTGTGAGTGCCTCAATATTACGGTCGTGCTGGGTCTCCAACCCCCGCTGATTCGCAACACACTCACCGGAATCCTTCACCTTCATCTCTTGGCCTCAACGGTCGTCAGAGCTCTCCCCTGCCATGCTGTAACCGCTATCGGTCCCAGCTTGTGCAGATAGGTATTTGCTGACAGGGGGAAGATAACCTCTTTGCGAAGTTCCCTGATCCCGTTTCTTCTGGTGTCCTCCATGACTCAAGGGCGAGGTCGGTAAGGTGCGGGCAGGAATTCACCTGCCAGGGACGAATTCTGTTGCATGATGCGGTACTCGGCTATTGTTGAAGGAACAGGAACGGGCGTGATTTGGCCCGCAGCGCCGCTGGTAATACTAACTGTCGTCGGATCCACTGACTCCAAATTTGCCGGACCTGAGTTCTCTATTGCAGCATGCAGGGGGTGCTCAGCATGGAATGTCGAGTAAGCTGTACCACTGCAAGCAGAAAGGGATGACCCCAGATGAATGACCTGATGAATCTCGAGAGAAGAATCGTAGATCTATACACCGAGTACGATTCACAGGTCGATTATGAGCGCTGTCCCTTTGTTCCGACTCATGATGCTCTGGAAGATATGAAGGGATGCGTTTTGTCACTGCAGGCTGAACTGGCTGACCTGCAGCAGGGAGGCTCAGACTCAATCGGGAATGTGCTGCTGCATCACCTGGACAATCTCCTGATTGAAATGGATGTGCGACTACGCACCGATAGATCATTTCCCCACCGCTTCGTATCGAGATTCACCCGCAGGATCACTGCGTTAATAAACCTGGATGCCCGTGATGATGAGGCGCGGGAGCGTGCTCTGCGCGCCGTGCTCGATGCGGGCCCTGAAGTCATCCGGGCGGCAGGCTTGCTGGCCGAATCAATCCCCGGGAGGAGACGGCTAATAATGGTGCGGACTCTGGAGTATCTCCCGCAAATGGCGGAGAGGACGATTGCCGTTCTTCGTGAGTCCTTTCCTTATGCCAATGCTGCTCATCTAAATCTCCTCGCAGATAAGTTCTCACGTCTGATCGGGGCGGCCGATGAGGTTCGGGCCGGGCTTCGTTCTGATTCTGATGGCGGTGGGCGGGATGATGTATGCAGGGGACCCGGATATGGCGAGATTCTATCTCAACTGTACGGCATTGATCTGGCAGATGTGTCAGAGCATCACAATGAATGGGTGCAGTGCCGCGCCGGGCAGTTGGAGGATCTCGCCCGTGAGATCGACGCCAGCCGCGATGCGTTTACGATCCTGCAGGAGGATCTCCCGCCATTTGACAGCCCGGAAGAGATGTTCGCCGGGCTGCGGGTGTGCCGGGATGTGGCCCGAGAGAAGTCACAGCAGTACGTTGACCTGCCGGCTGGTGAAACATGCGAGATTTGGAGGGTCCCAAACTATCTCCGGGCGACCCATCCCTGGGGAGGTTATCTGGGCGGGGGTGAGATGCTGACAAAATCCCTGCGCGGGGCGGTTTTCCTTAATCATCACAATTACCAATGCACAGGGCGAGGGTGGATTCAGGTGAACGCAGTTCATGAGTGTTATCCCGGACATCACACGCAGCACGTCAGGACTTCCGCAGCGGACATGCCGAGAAGTTTCAAGCTGCGATCCGGCATGGTTGGATCAGGGAGGGCGGCGGCGTTATCCGAGGGGATTGCCCTCCGGTCCGAGCAGTTACTGCAGCATGCATTCGATGAATCGGCCTTTCCCCTGTTTGTTGCCTATAGGCGTTTACTCATGGCAGTACGAGTCTCTGTGGACCTGTTGCTGCACAGAGACAGAGGTGGGCGTGAGGCCGCTGTGCAGCTGTACCGGCGGTGCCTGGAGCTTCCCCGCTCCGCAGCATTGAGTCAGGTATACTCACAGGAGATGCATCCCGGATATTTTACTGTTCATCACTACGGCATGCGTGCCCTGGAACAGCTGTACGTGGACAGCGGTTGGGATGAAAGGCCTTTCACAGAACTCGCGTTTTCCTGTGGAAAGGTTTCGCCGCAACTGTTGCGCAGGTTGATGGATCTGCAGGAGGATGAGCGGCATCAGCTGTTGGGGCACTTCTCTGCGCTGGTTGAAAAGAGGGGGAGGGCTTGACGTCAGACGCAGGGTCTTGGGCTCATCCCAGTAGCCCAACACCCATGTGCGGGAAGCCGGCCTTGATCAGCGGAGACACGAGCGCATAGGGGAGTGAGGCGCGGGAACCGGTTCCATGATACAATCACAGGGGTAGACACCCGTGCTTCCGGGAACTGTCGATACTCAGAGATGCGATACCTGTTCGCCTGGCAGTTAACCTGCCCTTGCATTAATGGTAGAATGGGACACAGCATTGGAGGGTGAGTGATCTTGCTTGCGTGAGTACCAGGTCTACGAAGAGCAGGATGTGAGTTCATCTGGAGAAGATATTGCTGCCCTACTGAAAGAAGTGGGGCAGACTTTGCTTCTCGCCCTCCTGTTGGCACTTCTGATCCGCGGGTTTCTCGTAGAGACCTATCTCGTATATGGACCCTCGATGGAGCCTTCGCTGCACGAAGGTGAGCGTTTGCTGGTCAATAAACTGGTTTACCGATTTCGCGAACCGTCACCCGGCGAGATAGTGGTATTCAATGAACCGGGCGACAACGGACGAAATCTAGTGAAACGGGTGGTTGCCGTCTCCGGCCAGAAGCTGGAGATAAGAAACGGGGACGTGTTTGTGGATGGAAGCTTGGTGCGAGAAACGTATGTTATCTCGGCGAGCAATGACAGCCTACCGGCACACGAAGTACCGGAGGAGATGGTGTTTGTCATGGGTGATAATCGAGCCAACAGTCTGGACTCTCGGTATTTTGGTCCGGTGCCGCACGATTACGTGCGGGGTCGCGCGTTCATTATCTTTTGGCCGCTGTCCCGGTTTAACATACTCAGTGCAGTAGGTTACTGATGTCTCCGCTTTATCCAGATGCCATCCACGCAGCTTACCCGGCGAAGTGTGCCGGGTTTCTTGATGGAATGAGGGAATCGTCGGTTTAACTGGAAAGCTCTTTATCGGGCTTTTATGGACCTCGGCGGATGCTCTTCGGATCAAAGCGCACCGCTGCTGCAAGTGGAGGGGGATTAGCGATGCAGATACATGTTGCCATCGTAGGATACGGAAATGTTGGAAAGAGTGCCCTGGCGGCGGTCTCCGCAGCAGCTGATATGCAGGTGGCTGGCCTGATCCGCAGGGCCGCAAAACGGCCGGACGACATCGCAGGCGATGTGCCAGTGGTGGACTGCTTGCAGGATCTCGGGCATGTCGATGCTGCGGTTCTGGCGGTGCCCACGCGCAGGGTGCCCGAGTATGCGGAGCAGCTCCTCGAGCTCGGTGTAAACACGGCAGACAGCTTTGATCTGCACGGGGATGAAATGGTCGAGCACGTGCAGAACCTGGATCGGGCCGCACGGTCTGGTGAGGCCCGGGCGGTAGTTGGTGCTGGCTGGGATCCCGGTGTGGATTCAGTGGTGCGGATCCTGATGCGGGCGCTCGCATCCCGCGGGCTGACCCACACCAACTTTGGCCCTGGCATAAGCCTGGGGCACAGCACCGCCTGTAGAAATATGGACGGGGTGCGGGACGCAGTCTCCTATACCATCCCGATGGGTGGTGGAGTTCACCGGCGAGAAGTGTATGTACAGCTGGAAGCAGATGTTCAACTGTCCTCGGTGCGTGGACAGATTGAAGCGGACCCGTATTTCACCCATGATGATACAGTGGTCCATTCAGTGGACGATATTGAGGAAGTAATGGACTTGGGGCATGGCGGGTCGGTGGAACGCAGAGGTTCATCGGCCGACGCACACAACACGACCATGCAGTTTCAGCTGCGCGGGACCAACCCGGCAGTGACTGCAGAGGCCATGGTAAACGGGCTGCGGGCTGTCACAAAGATGCCCCCGGGTGCATATACTCTGGCGGATATTCCGCCGGTGCATCTGCTGCCGGGTGAAAGGGATGAGATCGTTCGGGACCTCCTGTGAGTGTGAGAGGCCCAAAAATCAAGTCTTTAGTTTGGGGTCCAGGGCATCCCGCAGACCGTCACCGATGTAATTGAACGCCAGTACTGTCACAAATATGCACAGTCCCGGGAACATTGTTATCCATGGTGCATTGCGCAGATGATTGCGACCTGCATTGAGAATACTTCCCCAGCTGGGGAACGGCTCCTGGATCCCGATTCCCAGAAAGCTCAGACTGGATTCTGCCAGTATTGCTGCTGCGATTCGAAGCGTCACATTCACTATCACCGGGGCCATAATATTCGGCAGGATGTGCCGGGCAAGAATTCGCACGTCTGTAGCGCCCGCTGCCCGGGCGGCCTCGATGAAGTCCTGTTCTTTCAGGGCCAGTACCTCACTTCGCACCAGACGGGCCAGTCCTGGCCAGGATGTGACCCCGACCACGAGCATGATGTTGAATATGCTCCGGTCCATCACCGCGATTATCGTCAGCAGCAGGAACATCGTCGGGAAGGACATCACGAGCTCGGTCAATCTCTGAAGCACGTGATCCACCGTGCCGCCAAAATAGCCGGACACGGCTCCAATGATGGTGCCGAGCGTCACGGCCACCGCAGCGGCCACAAAGCCGACGCTGAGCGAGATTCTTGCGCCCCAGACCACGCGAGTGAACACGTCCCGACCGAGGCGGTCAGTTCCGAAGAAGTGTTCCCCACTGGGTGGTTGGAACCTATTTGCCGGATCGACTGCTGCAAAGTCGTGGGTCGCGATGTACGGTGCCAATGCCGCGATCAAGTACAGCACGATGAGCAGAAGGAGCCCGGCGACTGCCAGCTTGTGGCGCCGGAATCGCTTCCAGGTCATCCGCTTGAAGTCTTCAGTGTGTTCGGCATCCGGGTTTTCGCGCACCGTTCTCTCTCCTCTCATTCGTAAGAGATCCTCGGATCCACGACCACGTACAGGATATCTGCGATGAAGTTACCCAGTATCACCAGGGTTGCCCCGATGACGTTGAAGGCCATGACTACCATGTAGTCGCGCATGAACACGGCATCGACCGAGAGGGTGCCCAGCCCGGGCCACGAGAAGATATTCTCTATGATAACCGACCCGGAAAAGAGCACCGGAAGTTGGAAGCCGACGATGGTCACAATCGGCAGGAGCGCATTGCGCATCGCATGCTTGTAAATTACTATGCGTTCATTAAGCCCCTTGGCGCGGGCCGTTCGCACGTAGTCTTTCCGTATGACCTCGAGCATTCCTGACCGCATATACCTGGTGACACCCGCCATGGCGCTGAAACCCATGACTATCACCGGCAGAAGGAGATGACGAATGCGGTCCACCAGGACTGGCCACACACCGTGCTCGGCCAGCGTTACCCCGTAGGTGGCTATCCCTCCCACCGGTATCGCCTCCGTGCGGAGAGCTATCCCATAGATCAGAAGCAGCCCAAACCAGAAATTGGGGAGAGCCTGCCCCAAGAAGGCTGTTCCGGTCACTGTGTGGTCGAATGTTGAGTACTGGCGCAGTGCTGATGCCACGCCGATGGGAATGGCCACGGAGTAAATCAGGACTGAGACAACCAGGTTCAGGTACACTGTGTTCGGCAGTCTCTCGGCGATCATCTCAAGTACTGGTCGTCCCCTCACGTAGGAATGACCGAAATCACCCTGCAGCATATTGGTGAGCCAGATCCAGTACTGCACATACAGGGGGCGATCCAGCCCGTACAGGGTGCGCACCCGGGCCCTCTCCTCTGCGGTGGCGTTCCGCTCCGTGAGGAGATCCACCGGATCGCCCGGGGCTATCTGCATTATCAGAAAGGAAACCAGAGTGATCCCGACCAAAAGCGGGATCATGTGCACCAGTCTCCGCAATATGAAGGCGCTCATGGTGAACCTCCCTTCGGGGCGGGGAGCATGGTCATCCCCGCCCGTGAAACGTCTCGAGTGTCATTCCGCGGACTCTGTCTTTACGTACCACTGCTCGGGAAAGAGGGCGCCAATGTTGCTCATGGTCATGCCGCGGATATCGCGACTTACAGCTGATACGATGTCACGGCTGAACATGAACAGGTACGGCAGTTCTTCATTGAGGATCTCCTGAATCTCACCGTAGATCTCGGCCCGCTCCTCTTCATCGAACGTGGTGCGGCCTCGTTCCAGGAGCTCGTCCACCTCAGGATTGGAGTATTCAACGTCGTTGTAGCCGACCAGATTCCCGTCCTCATTGACCCCTTCTGAGGAATGGAAGTAGATATAGCAGTCCGGGTCAAGTCCCAGACTCCATCCCAGGATGTAGGCCTGAAACTGTGCGACGTCGAGGTACTGGTTGAGCAGGACGCTCCACTCGTAAAAGTCAGGCTGAAGGTCCACACCGATGTCCGCCAGCTCCTGCTGGGCTATCAGCAGGGTATCCTCTCGCAGTGTGTTGCCCGTGCTTGTTACTACCTGGATTTCCAGGCGACCCCCTTCTTCATTTCGGCGTATGCCGTCGGAGTCGATTTCCGTCCAACCGGCCTCTTCCAGCAGCTCAACAGCCGTGTCCGGATCGTATTCGTAGGGATTCAGGTCCTCATTGTGGGCCCAGGAAAACGGCGGGATGTTGGCGTTCATCACGGTTCCCTGACCGTTGAGGATGTTGTCCACCATACCCTGCCGGTCCATGCCGTACAATAGAGCCTGCCGGACCCGTACGTCCTCCAGTACGGGGTCGGTCTGCTTCAGACCCAGGTAGCTGTAACCGTTGTCCTGTAGGTGGTGGAACTCGAAACGGTCTGCATACTCATCCATCATGCGGTCCACATCGTCCGGCGGTATAGAGCCCAGCAGGTCGATGTCCCCGGCCTCGAGAGAGGCGAGCATGACCTGTTCGTCCCCATACATGCGTACCCGGACCTGCTCGATATAAGGGCCATCCAGGAAAAAGTCCGGGTTGCGCTCGAGAATGATCCGCTGCCCGCTGTCCCATTCTTTGAACATGTAGGGGCCGGCTCCTATCGGCTCTATATTGACGTTCAACTCGCGCATCTCGGCAACCGGCGTGTCTTCAAACAGGTGAGAGGGCAGTATGCCGATTGTGAGGTTGCTCAGCAGGGGAACGAAAGGTTCGTCCAGGATGAACTGAACGGTGTGCTCACCTTCGGCCACTACTTCATCAATGGCACTGTAAAGAGAGGCCCTTGCCCCGGTATATTCGGGATGCAGAATTGACTCATAGGTGTACACCACGTCGTCAGCAGTCAGCTGTTCCCCATCGTGGAAATACACGTCGTCACGGAGGAAGAAAGTCCATTCCAGCCCGTCCTCGGAGTACTCCCAGTTCTTTGCGACGTATGGTTCCAATTGAAGGTTTTCATCTGCCCGGACCAGCCCCGCGTACACCCGGTTGTTCACCCAGGAGGAAGGCGAATCGGTGGCCAGTAAGGGGTTCAGTATTACTGGCTCACCGGTCATGCCGTAGGTAATCTCGCCTCCCACTGCCGGGATCTCATCCTCCTCGCCGGATCCATTGTCAACGGGAGTGGTGGGTGCGGCCGAACAGGCGGCCACAAGCAGTAATGCGGCAGCAAGCAGCAATGCTGAGACTTGCCGGAGACGATTCATGAAGATAGCCACTTCCTTCCCATTATGAGTTGCTGTGAGCGGATAGACTGCAGCTGGATTGCGGACAATCGTGATTCCATCTTCCGGAATAATCCCCTCCGTCGTTACCTTTTCGTAAACAAGTATGCAGGCTGCAGTGGCCCGAGTCCATGAAGATTTGTGGCGGCAATGGTATACTTTAGATGTAGAAGATCGCTCATTACGGAAGCACATCACTGGCATGTATGTGCACGCTGGAAATCTTCATATGGCAAAAGGAGGGTGCGCGATGAACAAACGAGATGTCTTGGGGTTTGTTGATGACCAGTTGGAAGAGCTGCATGATGCGAATCTTTACAACGAAATTCGAGTGCTCGAGGGTGCACAGGGGGCCTGGGTTACTATCGATGGTGAGGAGAAGCTCAACCTGTGCTCCAACAATTACCTGGGCCTGGCGGCGGATGAGGATCTCGGAGTTGCGGCAAAAGAGGCTATCGATGAGTTTGGAGTGGGGCCGGGGGCGGTGCGAACTATAGCCGGCACCATGAGTATCCACACCGAGCTCGAGAAGACCCTGGCGGAGTTCAAGCAGTGTGAGGCCTCTGTAGTGGTGCAGTGC
>Ga0207421_10006269_pt1 | contig 13001 bp, 13 predicted proteins | sample SodLakKL_010_SED_4_FD_187542 | JGI IMG/M metagenome (GOLD analysis project Ga0207421, IMG submission 187542) | Alkaline sediment microbial communities from Lake Tanatar, Kulunda Steppe, Russia - 8KL_010_SED (SPAdes) (version 2) | ecosystem: Environmental > Aquatic > Non-marine Saline and...
TCCTGAATTCCTTGTTATAAATGTCTAAAGGATTTAATTTCAACTTCAGTCCTCCCTTTTTTTCATCCGCGACATAATTACCCGCAAACGACCTTTTTTGGTCTCACCCTCAACTTCTTCCAGACAAACAACTCCATGGTTTTCCCATTCTATATAATCTCCGACTTCAACACTTTGAGCGGGGTTGGTTACAGGTTGTTCTTTATAGGCAAGCTTCCCATCTTTTATGTACTGGGCTGCTTTTGATCTGGAACAGCCAAAGCCCACCCCAGCAAGGGCGTCTAACCTGAGCGAAGAAACGGTACTTTTTATTACTTTTTTTTCTGCCACTTCTATCCACCCCCTTAACCAAGGAAAGCGCTGATAAACAGCTGCCTGATTAGAATTAATAATAAGATTGCAATAAAAGGAGAGAAATCGATTCCCATTTGATTCTTGGGTAAAATATTTCTAATGGGACTCAAAATCGGTTCGGTAACCTCAAATAAAAATTTTAAAACCTTTCTCCAGGGGTTCTGGATATTCTGTAGGGGTAAAAAGGAAATTATTACCCTTGCGATTATGAGCCAGTAAAGGATTTCGAAGAAAAAAAGGATTGTCCGTATTAATAATACCATCAAATTCCTCCTTCGTCAGAAAACAAAATTCGACCTAACCGGATAATAGTGGCTCCTTCTTCTAGGGCAACCAAATAGTCCTGGGACATGCCCATTGATAGTTCTTCCATTTTTATCCGCTGCCAGTTTTTTTCTTTGATTTTTTCGACAAGTTTGCGCAAATCCGCAAAAAAAGGCCTGGTTTCCTCAGGATCTTTAACAAAGGGAGCCATAGTCATTAGGCCCTTAATTTTAATATTCTCTAGTTCGTCTAATTCGGGTAAATTTCTGTTTAAGTCCTGAGCTAGGAAACCATACTTCTGTTCTTCCCGGGCGATATTAACCTGCAATAAAACAGGTATTACCCTTTTGGCACGCTTTGCCTCCTGGGAAATTTTTTTGGCCAGGCGGAGACTATCAACAGAATGGATCATGCCTAATTGGGGCATACGCACTACATATTTTACCTTATTGCGCTGCAGATGTCCAATAAAATGCCAACCAACGCCGGTGGGGAACATCTCCGTTTTTCTCAATAATTCCTGGACTCTGTTCTCCCCGAGGTCTGTTAATCCTTTATTCAAAACCTTCTCTATTTCTTCGAAGGTTCTGTTTTTTGTAACCCCAATGATTTTCACTTCTTTGTTTTCGTTGATGTTCAATTCCTTTTTTATCCGTCTCAAATTTTTTTTACTGGTTTCCTGCAAAGAAAGTCCACCTCCTGCTTTTAATAATCCGGCTGCAAATAAACCTCGTCTCCTGGATTTAATCCATCAACAATAACCATGTTTGCATTTCCTCCCCGTAAATCAACCTTCCGTAAAGCTGGTTCTCCTCGGCCTGAAACCAAAACAGCGTATCCATCATCTGTTTCAACAATTGCTTCCCGGGGCACCACAACTCCCCGCTGAACACCCCTGACCACATTTACTGGTTGAGTACGCAAGGAAAGGAATTCGTCAATAAATTGCCTCAGCTCAACGATAACAATCCTTTCTCTAAATATCGTATCCACCACCTGAACCCAGTAAATTTCCCTATCCAGACGGGGAAATTCAATCCTAAAACTGCTACCATCCGGGGGAATTGGTTGTTCAGGGGGAAACAAAATTGCAAGGTAAAGGCAAAAATTGTTTACAACTCTAAATAGAAATTGGCCCTCTCTTACCCGCTGGCCATCCCGTAAATTTGAAAAACTATTTCGAGCGCCGGTTATCAGTTCTCTTTCCAGATAAGCCCAGTCTTCCGGGTTAAAAAGATTTTCATCGCCATCATGTTTGAAAGATATTACCCCGGTATCAAAGGCATATACCATCGCTTTCTCTTCCCCAATAGTCATAACCGTGGTCCCACTTCTTACCCTTTGCCCCTCTCCAATTACTATATTAACCTGGCCGGAATACTGGCTTTTAATTACAAGCTCCTCCCGGATAAAAATCGCGTCGGAGGTAAATTCTTCCCGAATTTCCCCATGCTGAACAGTATAAAGGGAATTTTTCGGGGGAGAATATATAAAAATAACCAGTATAAAAAAAAGGACAGCGCAGAAAAAAAACAGGAATAAATTTTTTTTGTTAGCCTTGCCCATCCGCTCTCTCTCCCTATATTATTGCTATTAAGCTTGCCATTCTCCCTGTTTTTTCCCCATCTCTCCGGTGGGAATAAAAAAGGTGGGGATTGCAGGCAGTGCAAAAACCACTTTTTCCAATATTCGCCGCAGGAACCCCCGCATCCTCTAGCTGGAATATATTAACCTGAGGCAGATCAAGAAAAAACCTCTTTTTACGAGGCCGGGAAATAATTTCTTTTTCCAAAAACTTCTCTGCAACCTCGGCCCCAACCTCATAACAGCAGGGGCCAATTGCGGGGCCCAAACCTGCCCGGATTTTATCAGGACCAATTTCTAAATTCTTACAAAGAAATTCAACCGCCCGGGAGGCGATTTTTTGGGCTGTCCCCTTCCACCCGGCATGGATTATCCCTACAGTCTTATATTCAGGTACAACCAGGAAAAGGGGAACACAATCTGCAAAAAATGCCAGCAGGACATTTTGTGATTCTTTTGTTAACAGGCCATCGGTATTCCTTTTAATTGTCGAAGATTCCTGGTTAACCATTTTTATATTTGTTCCATGGACCTGTTCACCCATGAAAACCCGGGGATTAATTAAGCCCATTTCTTTAAGAAAAAGGGCCCGGTTCTTTCTGATATTGCTGGCATTGTCTCCCCTACCCGCCATATTGAGCTGGCGATATTCTTTATTAGAAACTCCTCCCCAACGAGTCGAGAAACCGTGGATCAGCCAGGGCCAGTTCCAATCGGAAAAACTCAGGTATTTTACCTTTCCACCCTGAAAAATCATCAAATTCACTTCTCCCCCTTGTTCAGTTATCTTCCAGCAAACGATCGAGTTCCTGGCGGAATTTATTAATATCCTTAAAATGCCTATAAACTGAGGCAAAACGAACATAAGCAACTTCATCCAGTTCTAAAAGGTATTCCATGACCAGTTCCCCGATTTCCTGACCGGGAATTTCTGGTTCCATTCTATTCCTTAGTTCCTGTTCAACATCCCGGGCAATTTTTTCTAATCGTTCGAGTTCAATTCCTCTTTTTTCAGTGGCCCGGAGAATCCCGTTTAGGATTTTGTTTCGGTTGAAAAGCTCTCGGGTCCCATCTTTTTTAATTACCAGGAGAGGTGCTTCTTCAATTCTTTCATAGGTAGTAAAGCGTTCCTTACATTTATTACATTCCCGCCGTCTTCGAATGGCTGTTTGTTCATCGGTACCCCGGGAATCTAGGACTCGGCAATCATTGTGACCGCAATAAGGACATTTCACCTTTTCTTCGCCTCCTTCTGCCATTAGTAATTCTCTTTTTACCTATGTTTCCCCTCCTTGTTGAAAAGACTTAATTATTGTATTTGCAATCCAAAAATGAAACTCCCCGCGCCAAAATTTAAGGAGTATCACCCGTTATTTTTAAGCAAAAAAAATTCCCCTTGCGGGGAAATTATTTTTTATGTTTTCTAAGGAAAGCTGGTATTTCAAGGTCACTTTCCGTAAAAACCGGCATTTCAAAATCCTCTTCCTCATCTTCTTTTTTGGGCTCTTTTTTCCTTTCTTTTTCTTTTTTTGGTTCTTCTGTCTGCTGATTTTCGTCAAAACCCGCAGCAATAACCGTAACCATAACTTCTTCGCCCATATTTTCATCTACCACTGCACCAAGAATTATGTTCGCATCAGGATCAGCGACTTCGGAAATAATTCTTACAGCCTCATTTGCTTCCAGGAGTCCTAAATCAGGCCCACCAGTTATGTTCAGTAAAACTCCCTTGGCACCATCAATAGAGGTTTCAAGGAGAGGAGAAGTGGTTGCCATCCTGGCAGCTTCTGCTGCCCGATCTTCCCCTTTGGCCCGACCCATTCCCATTAAGGCGGAACCTGCTTTAGTCATAATTGCCTTGACATCAGCAAAGTCCAGGTTAATCAGACCGGTAATTATGATCAGGTCCGAAATCCCTTTTACTCCTTGCCGGAGAATATCATCTGCGATTTTAAAGGCATCAATTAGACTGGTTTTCTGCTCGGCCAGGGCCAGAAGCTTGTCGTTGGGAATGGTAATCAGGGTATCCACATTATTTTTCAGGATCTCAATTCCTTCTTCTGCCCGATTCATCCTTTTGCGGCCTTCGACAGAAAAAGGTTTGGTAACAACGCCAACAGTCAGAGCACCGATTTCTTTTGAAATCTCAGCAATGATAGGTGTTGCCCCGGTTCCAGTTCCTCCACCCATCCCCGCAGTGATAAAAACCATATCAGCTCCCTGAAGAGCTTCAGCAATCAATTCGCGACTTTCTTCTGCAGCCTGGGCCCCAATTTCTGGCTCGGCTCCAGCTCCAAGACCTTTGGTCAACTGTTCTCCAATCTGCAGGAGAACTTCGGCGTTAGAAGATAGTAAGGCCTGGGCATCGGTATTTACCGAAATAAACTCAACACCCTCCAGGCCCGAGTCAATCATCCGGTTAACGGCGTTATTTCCGCCGCCGCCAACTCCAACAACTTTTATTTTAGCAAATCGCTCCATATCGGTTCCATATTCTAACATGGAAGGGTTCCCTCCCTTTAAAAAGTATCCTTAAGCTTATCGCCGATTTTTTTCAAATATCCCCAAAAAGAATCCTTAATGGGGGCTCTTTTATCCGGTTCGCTGCCCATTCCATAATACATCAAGCCAATAGCTGTGGAAAAAACAGGTGGAGCCAAAACATAACCCAGCCCTGCTTCTCCGGAAGCCCCTTCACCCAGTTCATTTAAACCTTTAACCTCTTCGGGATAACCGAGGCGAACTGGAATGATTAGGGTTTCTCCTGCTGCCTCCATCGCCCCTTTTAAAAGCGAGCCGCCCCCGGTAAAAACAACGCCAGCCGGAGTTAAACCCGCATAACCAGATTCCTCGATTGCCGTTTTTATCAGCTGGAATATTTCTACCATCCGGGGTTCTATAATTTCCAGGAGCATCCTTTTAGGAACCTCGCGTTCGTCTTTTCCACTTGTCGTAAGTACAGTTATCGTCTCATCTGTATCATTATCATTTCGGGCCTGGCCATGCAAAACTTTAATTTGTTCAGCATTTTTTACTGCAGTCCTCAAGCCCACAGCGATATCATTGGTTACGTGGCTTCCTCCCACAGGCAAAATTTTGGTGAAAACCAATCCTCCATCCTTAAAAATCGCAATATCAGTGGTTCCACCCCCCATATCCACCAGGACAACTCCCAGATCCTTCTCATCAGGGGTTAAAACAGCATCACTGACCGCTAAAAGGTCTAGAATTATGCCCCGGGCAAAAAGCCCGCTCCGTTCCACTCCTTTGATCAGGTTTTCAAGAGAAGTTGCCGAAGCAGTAACAATGTGAGAATGGACTTCAAGCCTTACCCCCGACATCCCCTCGGGATCTTTTATCCCCGAATTTCCATCAACAACAAATTCCCGGGGAAGGACATGCAAAATTTCCCGACTGGGGGGAAGAGAAATAATCTGGGAAGCCTCAATAACCCTTTTGATATCTGATTCTTTTATCTCTTTTTTTTCTCCCGTAACTGCCACCATTCCGTGGGCATTTTGCGATGCAATGTGCGCTCCTGCTACCCCAACCCATACTTCGTCGATACCCATACCGGCCATTTGCTCTGCTCTTTTTAAAGCAAGTCGAATAGCCTGGGCGTTGCGTTCAATATCTATTACAACGCCTTTTCTGATACCAACTGAAGGACTGAGGCCAACTCCCAGGACATCCAGTGTACCATTTTCTTCAATTTCGCCCACGAGAGCGCAAATTTTGCTTGTTCCCACGTCAAGAGTGGCAATTCTTTCCTTTCGGGGCATCTATTCAGGCCCCCTTTCATTTTTCAACGTATTATCAATTATTTTCACCATTTGGAGCAAAACTCCTGTCAAACTTTATTTTAATTTGTAAACGGGACGACCTTCAAATCTTAAATCAAGGTACTCCAAACGATCGAGATCTTTCTCGAGTTCCCGCATGAAACCCATTATTATTCCCGGTAACTCATCGGATGTATAAGCTTGGCCCAAAAGGATCTGCCCGCCACCTTCTAAATAGAGCCTGACGTTTCTTTTTTGCCCCAGGACAACATCGGTTACTCTTTCCAAAACCCATTTTTCCAGATTTTCAAGTAAATTCAAACAAAACCTTAAATTTTCTTCGTCTAACCTCACCTCCTCTTTCAGTTCTACCCCTTCCAATTTTATGAGCGGAAGATCCAATTCTACAATTTCTTCTGCTTTTTTTATGGAATACCCTTCTTCATCTACCAAAAAAAATTTTGAGCCTGTTTTCACCCAGGCCAGAGGTTCTCTCGCTTCCAAATAATATACAAGGGTTGCCGGGAATTTCCTTTTAATTTCAACTTCTTTTATTGTTGAATCCTGGAGAGCAAATTCCACCAGGTATTTTTTGTCAATATGGAAAATATTAAAACCCATGACATCCTCTTTAGGGACTAACTCCTCGGATTCAATTCCTTCCATACCCACAATTTCCAGTTCTTTTACCTGGAAAAAATCAGAATTTAAAAATATAAGGGCACCAAGAACCAGCAAAAAAAACACCAGGAGGCGCCCAAACCTCCTTTTACCCATTCTTCTCTTCCTCTTCCAGGTGGATTATTTCAATTTCAGCTCCTAATTGTTGCAATTTTCCAACCAGTTCCTCATAACCTCTTTCAATATGTTCAATATCAACAACACAGGTTTCTCCTTCTGCCGCAAGACCGGCGAGAACAAGTGCCGCCCCCGCACGGAGCGCGGGTGGAGATTCCACGAATGCGCCGTAAAGTCTTGGAACCCCCTCGATTATAGCGGTTCTCCCTTCAACGCGAATTTTAGCCCCCAGTCGCTTGAGTTCCTCGGCATGCTTCATTCTGTTTTCAAAAATATTTTCCGTTAAAACGCTAGTTCCACGGGCCAGGGACAAAAGGGCCATAAATTGAGGTTGCATATCAGTAGGGAATCCAGGGTAGGGATAGGTTTTAATATCCAAAGAGTTCGGAGCTGTTCCTGCCGGGAAAATAGTCAGCGTATCTCCCTCTTCCACTAATTCAAAGCCCGCCTCTTTAATTTTTGCAATCACAGATTCCAGGTGCTCAGGAATAACATTAAGTAATTTAATCTCTCCCCTGGTAATTGCCCCCGCCACAAGAAAGGTCCCCGCCTCAATCCGATCGGGAATAACCGTATGTTCGGTTCCATTCAACTCTTTTTTTCCGGTAATTTTTATCATATCAGTCCCGGCGCCAATTATTTCAGCACCCATGGAGTTTAAAAAATTCTGCAAATCAACAATTTCCGGCTCCCGGGCCGCGTTTCTTATTATAGTATTGCCCTTGGCTTTAGCCGCACCCAGCATAATATTTTCAGTTGTGCCAACGCTGGGAAAATCCAGGTGAATCTCTTTGCCTTTGAGAGAACTCCCCCACCCGGTGAGGAAGCCATGGCTTTCCTGAAATTTGGCTCCCAATTGCTGTAAGCCCTTAACATGCCAGTCAACTGGACGGGGGCCAATACTGCAACCACCAGGTTGAGAAACCTTTACCTTGCCAAATCTTCCCAGTAATGGGCCCATAAAAAGAATGCTGGCTCGCATTCGGCGCATCAGATAATCTGGAATCTCAGTTGAATTTAAATGCCGGGTGTCAATCAGCATTGCATTTCCCTTCTGCTCCACCTTACCTCCAAGGGCTTCTAATACCGCCTTCATAAACTTAATATCCCTCAAAATGGGAATATCATTCAGAACATATTCAGCTGGTTCCAAAACTGTAGCGGCCATGACCGGCAGAGCAGCATTTTTGGAACCGCTTATTTTAACCTCCCCTTTTAATGGTTTTTCTCCCTGCCGGATTCTTATTCCCTGCATCAACATTGCCTCCTGGTATTTGCTTTAACCGCTTCCTGCAGAAACCCCTTTCTCCGATTTCAAGAGATCTAAAAGTAGTGGTCCAACTTTGTATATATCCCCGGCGCCAAGAGTAAGAACTAGGTCCCCATGCCTCAATTCTTCACCAAGAAAACCCGGTATATCCTCCAGGTTTGGACAAAAACTGGCCTTACCCTTGCCACCTTCCTGCTCAATCAGGCGAACAATTTTTTCCCCGCTAACTCCAGGAATTGGTTTTTCAGATGCTGAATAAACTGAGGTTACTACAACCCTGTCCGCTTTTTGCAGGGCCTGGGCAAAACCATCCAGTAAATAATTGGTTCTCGTGTATCGATGTGGTTGGAAGATCACAACAACTCGATTGGGGTCACTGCTCCTTGCCGCACTTATTGTTGCTTCAATTTCAGTGGGGTGATGAGCATAATCGTCAACAATGCAGATTCCTCCTGCAATCCCCACCTGCTCAAATCGCCTCTGAACTCCACGGTAGGCTTCCAATCCCTTTTTGATCCCGGAAAATTCCAACCCCAGAACCAGGGCAATTCCAATGACCCCCAGGGCATTGTAGACATTGTGGCGGCCGGGAACTTTTAGAGTGATTTCTCCTAAAGTTTCTCCCTGATAATTAACCTGAAAACAACTTGCCCCATTTTTTAATTCAATTTCTCTGGCCTGAAGTTCACCGTTTTCAATTCCATACCCCAGAACAGCGGCTTTTGTTTCCCCACTCTCAAGAACTTTTTGAACTCCGGGATCATCAACACAAACGATTATCCTTCCCCCGGGAGCAACACGTTTAATAAACTTTTGGAAAACATTAAGAACCATTTGATACGAGGAATAATAATCGGGGTGATCCAGTTCAATATTTGTTATCAAAGCAATTTCTGGAGAAAAAAACAGAAAAGACCCGTCGCTTTCATCGGCTTCTGTTACCACCAGGTCTCCCCTACCAAGCTTTGCATTACCTCCCAGATCATTTAATTCTCCGCCAATTAGAACAGTAGGATCCAACTCATTTTTCGCCAAAAGGAGAGAGACCATTGAAGTCGAAGTGGTTTTCCCATGTGTCCCCGCGATGGCAATCCCACGTTTGTTTTCCATTAGCCTGGCAATCATTTGAGCCCGCTGCCAGACACGAAGCCCTTGCTTGTGGGCTTCTTTAACTTCACAATTATCTTCAGGAATGGCCGAAGAAATAATTACCGTTCCCACTCCTGCTATATTTAGGGGATCATGGCCTATAGAAATCCTTGCGCCGGCCTCCCTGAGTGTCCGTAAAAGTTCTGAATCCTTTAGGTCTGAACCGCTTACCTGGTATCCTTTTTCCAGGAGGAGCCGAGCAATTCCACTCATGGAAATGCCCCCGATGCCAACAAAATGGAAAGGCCCTTTCCCATCCAGGTTGCTATATTCTCCTGGTTCATTTCCCAAGGTTTTCACCACCTTTTTTCCCAGCATTAATATCTTGCAAAACTGTTTCCATTACTTTAGAAATTTTTTCAACTGAATTACCCTGGCGCAAAAAAACACTTTTTCGGCCCATTTTCTCCAATCTTTTCCGGTCATTTAGCAATTCTTCTACTAAACTTGCCAGTTTTCCTGCTTCTAATTCCTCATCGGGTAAAATTATTGCTGACCCATTTTCTTCTAAAAACCGGGCGTTGGCAGTTTGATGGTCTTCAGCTGCAAAAGGATAAGGGATAAGGATTGCAGGAATTCCCCTGGCGATTATTTCTGAAACCGTTGTGGCTCCACTCCTGCCAACAAAAAGGTCTGCAGCTGCCATAAATTGGCCCATATTTTCAATATATGGTAGCATTTGCAGATAACTCTTTTCTTCGGGGTTAACCCCGATTTTATTATAATAAGCAAGCACTTCAGAGTAGTTATTCCTTCCGGTAGCATGGACAATTTTCCAGTTCTTTTTAATCTCATTATTTTTTAACCAGCGGACCACAGCCCTATTTACCGAACGCGCACCCTGACTGCCTCCGGCAATCAAAACCAGTTGATCCTGATCTGCCAGCCCCAATTCTTCGCGTGCTTTTTTCCTGTCATAATTAAAAATAGCAGAACGAACAGGGTTCCCCGTTATTATTACCTTTTTGGCCCGAGAAAAATGTTTTCCCGCAGGAGGAAGGCTAATACAGACAACTTTTGCTGCGCGGGCAAGAAGTCGATTCGTAAGGCTGGGGTATGCATTCTGTTCATGAATTATTATAGGGATTTTTAAAAATACTGCCCCCATTAACGCCGGTGCAGCAACATAACCACCCGTTCCCAAAATAATATCCGGTTTGAATTTGCGGAGGAACCGAAAAGATTGCAGTGTTCCCAGCAATAAACTCCACCCTGTTTTAAAGAGGCTCAGAGATATTTTCCGGCTTATGGGCGATGCAGCGATAGGGATTAACTGAAATCCCGCCTGGGGAACTACCTGCCCCTCGAATTTGTTTTTCTGACCCAAAAAAACTATCTCCGCCCTGTCCTTCCAGGCCTGAGCCACTGCTATCCCTGGGTAAACATGCCCTCCTGTTCCTCCCCCAACTATTGCAATCTTCATGCGGCCCCCTCCTAACTCCTGACCTGCCGGGAGATATTGAGAAGGATACCCACTGCACTTAACATAATAACCAGCGAGGACCCCCCGTAACTGATAAAAGGCAAACTTATTCCCGTAACAGGAAGCGAACCCGAAACCACTCCAATATTGATAATAAACTGGATAACTATCATTGTTGTTAAACCGACTGCAAGCAGTGTTCCCAAAAGATCAGGAGCGTTCAGCCCTATGGCCAAACCTCTCCAGGCCAGAATGAAGAATAAAACAAGGATTAAAGCTGTCCCCAAAAGACCCAGTTCTTCGCCAATTACTGCAAAAATAAAGTCCGTGCTGGGGGCGGGAAGGTAGAAAAATTTTTGTTTGCTCTGGCCAAAACCAACTCCAAAAAGGCCACCTGAACCCAGGGCGTACATTGATTGAATAATGTGAAACCCGGAATCCAGGGGATCCTGCCAGGGGTTAATAAAAGCCATCAGTCTCTGCCTGCGATATGATTCTCCCATCATAAAATAATACATGATCGGAACCGATCCCAAAAATAACAATCCTAAATGGGCGACCCTGACTCCCGCAGCAAAAAGCATAAGAAAAACGGTAACTCCAATACTAATTGTCGTTCCCAGGTCTGGTTCAAGAATAATCAGGTATAAAACAAAGGCCAAAACCAAAAGGGGAGGAAGCAAACCCTTTAAAGAAGACCTGACCCGCTCATTTTTATAGGCAAGATAACCAGCCATGTATATTACCAGAGCAAACTTGGCTACTTCAGAAGCCTGAACCACAATGGGTCCCAATACAATCCAGCGTCTCGACCCTCCCGCCATATAGCCAAACTGCGGAATTAGAACAAAACCCAAAACCAAAATCCCCAGGATCAGGACTAATTTCCCAAATCGTCCCCAAAAATGATAATCAATCCGGGAAAGGATAAGCATGGATAAAATTCCCAAAACAGCCCAGACCACCTGTCTTTTGAAAGAATAGTATGTATCACCATAACGGGAAAGGGCTTGAATGGAACTGGCGCTGAGAACCATAATTAAACCTAACCCAACCAGGGTTAAAACAACCACAAGCAAGGCGATATCAATTCCCCGGCGTTCCATTTTCTCCCCTCCCCTCGAGTTCCGTAATTAATCTCTTAAAAAGATTTCCTCTCTCTGCAAAATTCCTGTACCGGTCCCAGCTTGCAGCACCCGGGGAAAAGAGGATCCAATCCCCTTTTTGAGCTTTTTCCCAGGCAACCCTGACTGCTTCTTGTAGACTTCCCACAAGGAAAATTTCCTGATAGCCTTCTTGCAAAACAGCTTGTTTAACCTTCTCTCTATTTTCTCCAGTGAGGATTAAAGCTCTTATTTTTTCCCGGGATATCGCCCTGCCCATCTCCTTTAGATCCAAACCACGATCCTGTCCTCCGGCAATTAATACTTTATTTCCAGGCAAACCTTTGATTGCTGAGACAGTGGCTTCGGGATTGGTCCCCTTAGAATCGTTAATAATTTTAACCCCGGAAATTTCCCCTGCCAGTTCCATCGTGTGGGGCAAACCCTTAAACTGAGAGGTCTCCCTTGCCAAATCCTCCCTTGTTACTCCCAAAAAAGAAGCAATCCCCGCTGCTACCAAAACATTACCAAGGTTATGTTTCCCGGGAATTTTTATCTCCCCGGTTTCCAATAGGGGTTTTTGTTGCAGCCCATCAAAAAGATTTTTCCCATCCAGGTAAAAACCGTTTACTTTTTTTTCAAGACTGTACCAGATTTTTTTTGGTAGCGTCTTTTCCCCTTCCAGGCTCCTGGTCCAGAAGTTATCATAATTTAGAACCAAAAGATCGTCTTCTCCCTGGTTTTGAAAAATTTTCTTTTTGATTGCAAAATAATCGTCCATGTTTTTATGTCGGTTCAGATGGTCAGGAGCAACATTTAAAATCAAAGCAATTTCGGGCCGAAATTTTTCAATGAGCTCTAATTGGAAAGAACTTACCTCGGCGACAACAAAGTCATCTTTCTCTAGTGGGGTAACTTTGCTAATTAAGGGAACTCCAATGTTTCCAGCTACCACAACTTTCTGATCGAGGTTGCTTAGATACAAACCCAATAAACTGGCCACGGTACTTTTTCCATTCGTTCCTGTAACCGCAATAAACCGGGCCTGGGAGAAACGGAAAGCAAGTTCAACTTCCGACCAGGCAGGAACTCCTGCCTGGAAAGCCTCCTTGAGAACTGGAATGTCGGACGGAACGCCGGGACTTACTACAATTAAATCCTTATCTTCATAAACCCGAGAAGAATGTCCCCCAAATTCAATTTCCACCCCGGAAAGATGGCCCTGAAAGGGGGAGGATGTGCTGGCCTCACTGACAAAAACTTTTGCCCCTTTT
>Ga0207421_10006270_pt1 | contig 12999 bp, 13 predicted proteins | sample SodLakKL_010_SED_4_FD_187542 | JGI IMG/M metagenome (GOLD analysis project Ga0207421, IMG submission 187542) | Alkaline sediment microbial communities from Lake Tanatar, Kulunda Steppe, Russia - 8KL_010_SED (SPAdes) (version 2) | ecosystem: Environmental > Aquatic > Non-marine Saline and...
GCACCGGCACCGGCACCGAAATCGGCACTGGCACCAACGGTCACGGTGGCTGCCAGCAGCAGCGCCGGCACCGGCACCGGCGGCAACGCCGCCCGCCGGGACACGCGAGGGCCCACCTAGGCTCCGGGCACCCACCCGGAGGTCGGCGCCATGCCCCAGCGCACCATCATCGAGCCCTTCCGCATCAAGTCGGTGGAGCCCCTGCGGTTCACCACCCGCGCGGAGCGTGAGCAGGCCCTGTCCGCCGCCGGCTACAACCTGTTCACCCTCCACGCCGATGATGTGCTGATCGACCTGCTCACCGACTCCGGCACCGGGGCGATGTCCTCGGAGCAGTGGGCGGCGATCATGCGCGGCGACGAGTCCTACGCCGGCGCGCGCTCCTTCGACCGCTTCCACGCCGTGGTCAGCGACCTCACCGGCTTCGAGCACATCATCCCGACCCACCAGGGCCGCGCGGCCGAACGCATCCTGTTCGGAGCGATGGTCAGCGACGACGACGTGGTCCCCAACAACACCCACTTCGACACCACGCGCGCCAACGTGGAGTACCAGGGCGCCGAGGCCCGTGACCTGGTCTGTCCCGAGGGCCGCGATCTGCAGCTCGACGCCCCCTTCAAGGGCAACATCGACCTCGACGCCCTCGAACGGACCCTGGCTGAGGAAGGGGAGCGGGTCCCGCTCGTGCTGGTCACCATCACCAACAACTCCGGTGGAGGCCAGCCCGTCAGCCTCGAGAACCTGCGCGGGGTCCGTGCCCTGTGCGATCGCTACGACAAGCCGCTGATCCTCGACGCCTGCCGGTTCGCGGAGAACGCCTGGTTCGTTCACGAACGCGAGGCCGGCCAGCAGGAGCGCACCCCCCGCGAGATCGCCGAGGAGGCGTTCCGTCTCGCCGACGGCTGCACCATCAGCCTCAAGAAGGACGGCCTGGCCAACATCGGTGGACTGCTCGCCCTCAACGACGCCGAGGTGGCGGCACGCTGCCGGGACGACCTGATCCTGACCGAGGGGTTCCCGACCTACGGCGGACTGGCCGGCCGCGACCTCGATGCGCTGGCGGTCGGCCTCACCGAGGTCACCGAACCCGACTACCTGCGCTACCGGGTCCGCACCGCCGCCTACCTCGCCGAGAAGGCGTGGGCCGCCGGGGTGCCCACGGTCCGCCCACCGGGTGGGCACGCCGTCTACCTCGATGCCGGCGCACTGCTCTCCCACCTGCCCCAGACCTCGTTGCCGGCCCAGGCCCTGGCCTGCGAGCTCTACCTCGAAGGGGGGGTCAGGGGCGTGGAGATCGGCACGCTGATGTTCGGGCGGCCGGGGGTGGACGGCGCCCCCGACGAGGTGGCACCCCACGAGCTGGTCCGCCTCGCCCTCCCGCGGCGCACCTACACCCAGTCCCACGTCGACTACGTCGGCGAGGTGATCACCGCCGTCGCCGCCCGCGCGGACGAGATCCCCGGCTACCGCATCGTCGAGCAGCCGAGGTGGCTGAGGCACTTCACGGCGCGGCTCGAACCGCTCGTCGACTGACCGCCACGCCCAACGCCAGCGGGCGTCGCTGGACCTCCCGGTGTGTGCGTCCCTACCGTCGGGCCCGGCGACCTCCGTGCAGCACGGGCACCATCCTGGGCCTGCGGCGGCTCTCCGCCGCCGCACCGTCACCGTCCACAACCGGAGCCGTCGTGAACCTCGCGCTGCCTGCCGCCCTCCTCGCTGGCTGTCTGATCGCCGTGCAGTCCGCCATCATCGGTGCTGCTGGTGAGCGACTCCACCCGCTGGTGGCGTCGACCTGGGTGCACGTCGGCGGGCTCGCGCTCGGGGTGTTGATCCTCTCGTTGAGCCCGCGGCTGGGTTTCCAGCTCGCGGTCGTACGGGAGGTGCCGTGGGTGTTGCTCGGCGGGGTGGCCGGGCTGCTGCTCGTCACGGGCATCGCCGTGGCGGTGGCGGGGCTCGGGCTGGCGTCCACCCTGGCGGTCGTGACCGGGGTGCAGTTGCTGGTGGGCTTCAGCCTGGAGGCCAGCGGGATCCTCGGGCGCACGATCCCGCTCGACCCGGTGCGCCTGATCGGCGCCGCGCTGCTGGTGGCGGGGGCCTATCTCGTGGTCAGCCGAGGTGCGGCCGCGACCTGACCCGCGAGCGTGCGCCCGGACGCCGGAGGGGGCGTGGCTCGGCGGCGCGGGCGGTTGGCGCGGGTGGTTGGCGGGGCCGGGCCGGGCCATGCGGCCGGGCACGCGGGTTGGGGATGTGGGGCGTCGGTTTCCGGGGGTGGGTTTCCCCAACCCGGTGGCGGTGGCGGGCGGCGCGCGTGTGCCGCCGGGTCCGGGGCCGGGCCCGGGTCAGCGCACCCGCAGCGCCACCAGCACCCCGTCGCGGATCGGGTTGATCGCGCTCACGTACCGCGGGTCCTGGGCGACCTCGCGCGTCATCGCGACGATCGCCCCGGTGACCGCGGCCCGGCGGTCCTCGCCCGTGGCGTGCTCGCCCTGGTCGCCGGCCGCGTGGTCGGACGGCTGCAGCCCCGCGACGCGGCCGTCCCAGAGCACGTTGTCGCACAGGAACAGCCCCCCGACCCGCAACCGCTCGGCGGCCGCCGCCCAGGCGGCGGGGTAGCCGTCCTTGTCGATGTCGCAGTAGACGACGTCCACCTCGCCGTCCACGGCGGCCAGCCCCTCGAGCGCGTCGCCCACGTGGTAGCGGACCGGGTCCCACCGTCCCGCCCGGCGCAGGTACCCCTCGGCCAACCGGGCGTTGTCGAGGTCCGAGTCGGTGCACACCACCTCGCCGTCCTCGCCGACCGCACGGGAGAACCAGTAGGCCGAGTACCCGAATCCGCTCCCGAGCTCCACCACCCGTCGCGCCCCGATCATCCGCGCCTGCAGCTCGAGGAACCGCCCCACCGCGCGACCGACGATCGGGAAGCCGGCGGCCTCGGCGCGGCGCTCCATCTCGTCGAGCACGGGGTCGACATGGCCTGCCTTCACGAGCTCGGTCAGGTGGGCGTCGACCTCCATCGGTAGCAGGGACTGCACGGCACGCTCCTCGGGTGTGGCACCGGTGGCCTACGGTACGCCCCGACGCACCGATCGGAGCCGCCTGTGGGACGCCACGTCCTCGTCTGGGACGCGCCCAACATCGATATGACCCTGGCCACGATCATCGAGGGCAAGCCGACCTCGAAGGACCGACCGGACCTCGCCGTGCTGGGAGCCTGGCTCGTGGATCACGCCGAGGTGGAGGACGAGGTCGAGGCGTGTGTGTTCATCAACGTCGCCCCCCACGTGGCCGGCGTGTTGCGCGGGTGGGTGCTGTGGCTGCTGGAGGAGGGGTTCCGGGTCTTCGCCAAGCCGAAGCAGGGCGAGTCCGACGTCGACGACGACATGCTCGACCACCTCTGGGCCCGCTACGACGAGGGCGACCTCGAGGCGGTGTACGTGGGCTCCAACGACGCCCGGGCCTTCGCTGAGCCCCTCGGCGAGTTGGGTGAGCGCGGGATCGCGATCAACGTGCTGGGTTTCGCCGAGTACGCCGGGGGCATGGCGACCTCGCCGGGGCTGCGCTTCGTGGACCTCGAGTCGATCGACGGGCTGTTCAGCGAGCCCCTGCCACGCCTGAACCTGGAGGCGCTGCCGGCCGACGGTCGCTGGTTCGAGCCCCGGGGGCGGCTCGGCGGCGGGGCCTCCCACGCCACCGGCTCGACGGAGACCGCAGCGGGCACCGCCGCCGGCACCGGCACCGCAGCGGGCACCGGCACCGCGGCCGGCACCGGCACCGCCGCCGGCACCGGCACCTCGACCCCCGTCCCAGCTCCCGCCGGGGCTACCAAGGCCGACCGCGGAGGCCGGTCGTGACCCCGTTGGCGCCGTCGGTGCGCTCGGAGGTGGGCCAGCTCGACGCCGTGCTCGTGCACCGGCCCGGGGAGGAGCTGCGTCGTGTCACCCCCTCCAACATGGAACGGCTGCTGTTCGACGAGCTGCTGTGGGTCGAGCACGCCCAGGCCGAGCACGACGCCTTCACCGACCTGCTGCGTTCCCAGGGTGTCGAGGTGCTCGAACTGACCACGCTGCTCGCCGAGGTGGTGGCCGACCCGGCCGCCGCCCGCGCCCTGGTCGACCGGCACATCACCGACACGACCTGCGGTCCCGAGGCGGTCGAGGCGGCCCGCGAGCACGTGCTCGCGGCCGATCCTGCCGAGCTGGTGACCCGGCTGATCGCCGGCATCACCCACGAGGAGGCCGGCGACATCGACGGCCTGGTCGCCGCCGTGGCCGCCCCGGGTGACCCGCTGCTCGAGCCCCTGCCCAACCTGGTGTTCACCCGGGATGCCTCGGCGTGGATCGGGGAGGGGGTGGTGCTGTCGCCGATGCACCGCTCCGCCCGGCGGCGCGAGACCGACCTGCTGCGGACCATGTACCGCGAGCACCCGCGCTTCGCGAACGCCCCGGTGTGGTTCGGCGGCCAGCTGATCGACCGCCACCCCGCCACCTTCGAGGGCGGGGACGTGCTGGTCGTCGGGGCCAGAGGGCTCGCGATCGGGCTGAGCGAGCGCACCTCGGCGGCCGGGGTCGAGACCCTGGCGGCCCGGTTGTTCGAGGCCGAGGTGGTCGACCGGATCCTGGCGGTGGAGCTACCCAAGGTCCGGGCCGCCATGCACCTCGACACCGTGGTGACCCAGGTGGACGTGGACGCCTTCATCACCTACCCGCAGATGACCGGGGCTTCCCGCACCTTCCAGCTGACCCGGCGGGGTACCCACGGCGTCCACGTCGTCGACGGCCCGGATCTGATACATGGGCTGGCCTGGGCCGCCGGGCTCGACCACGCCCGGGTGATCGAGCCGGCCCTGTCGGCGATCCGGGCCGAGCGCGAGCAGTGGAACGACGCCAACAACACCCTGGCGCTGCGCCCCGGCGAGGTGATCGCCTACGAGCGCAACGTGGCCACCAACGAGATCCTCGCCGACGCCGGGATCACCGTGCACACGATCCCCTCCAACGAGCTGCCGCGGGGCCGCGGCGGGCCCCGCTGCATGAGCTGCCCCGTGGTGCGGCGAGCGCTGTCGTGACCGGCGGTGCGCTGCCGGGACCGCTGGCCACCCACCAGCCCACGGTCGGCGAGGTGGCCGGTGGCCCGCCCGTGGCCGCGCTCCGCGGGGTCGGCGTGCGCCGGGACGGCGCGACGCTGCTCGCGGGTGTCGACCTCGACCTCCTGCCCCGGCAGCACCTGGCTGTACTCGGCCCCAACGGTGCGGGCAAGACCACCCTGCTGCGGGTGCTCGCCACGGAGCTGTACCCGACCAGCGGCGAGGTGACCGTGCTCGGCACGACCTTCGGGCGCGGCGACCTCCGCGAGCTCCGACCGCGCATCGCCTTCGTCTCCCTGGCGCTGGACCGCCTGCTCGACGCCCGGATGCCGGCGCTGCCGCTGGTGGCCGCCGCCCGGCTGGGGGCGACCTGGCCGCCACCCGGTCTGCTGGACCGCCCGGGTCTGAAGGAGGCCGCCGAGGCGGCCCTCGCGCGGGTCGGTGCGGGCCACCTCGCCGACCGGCGGGTCGACACCCTCAGCCAGGGAGAGCGCCAACGGGTGCGCATCGCCCGGGCGCTGGCGATCGACCCGGCGCTGGTACTGCTCGACGAGCCCTTCGCCGGCCTCGACCTGGGAGGCCGCGAGTCGCTGCTCAGCGACCTGGACGGGCTGCTGGCCGAACCGGCCGGGCCGACGGTGGCGCTGGTCACCCACCACCTCGAGGAGTTGCCGGTCGGCATCCAGCGCGTCGCGCTGGTGCGCGACGGTCGCCTGGTGCACGACGGCGAGGTGGCCGAGGTCCTCACCGACGGGCCGGTGAGCGCGACCTTCGGCGTCGAGGTGGCGGTCCGCCGGCACGAGGGGCGGTACACGGCCACGGTCCGCCATGACCCCGCAGGCCGCGTGGCCCCGGTCCGCCACGACGGCCGCGACGTGGCTGGCTGAGGGTGGTCGTCGGGACCCGTCGGGGCCCGTCAGCGTGTTCCATCCTGCGAGGGTCCCAGGGGCACAGGACCTCCTGCCCTGCCGGAACGCCCGCGACCCGGCGAGGGTGCGACGTGGTGTCCGGTATGGAGGATCGTGTGGCTGAGCGAGCGAGCAACGGTGCGGCTGCGCACCCGTCGGGTGACGAGCGCTTCGGCGTGCTGGAGAAGGCGCTGAAGCGCACGCGCTACTCCCAGGACCAGTTGATCGAGATCCTGCATGTCGCCCAGGGGGTGTTCGGCTACCTGTCGGAGGACGTGCTGATCTTCATCGGTCGGGAGCTGCGGCTGCCGCTGAGCCGGGTGTTCGGGGTTGCAACCTTCTACCACCTGTTCACCTTCGAGGAGCCGGGCGAGCATGGCGCGACGGTGTGCACCGGCACGGCCTGCTTCGTCAAGGGCGCCGACCGGATCGTCGACGCCCTGGCGGCTGAGTTCCGGATCTCCTCGGGAGAGACCACCGAGGACGGCCGTTTCACCTTGAAGACCGCCCGCTGCCTGGGCTCCTGCGGGCTGGCGCCGGTGGTCGTCATCGATGGCGCGGTGCGTGGCCACCTCGATGCCGACGGGGTGCTGGAGGCGGTGGCCGAGCAGATGGCCGCGGACGCCGACGACGATGCCGAGGACCCGACCCCTGACGAGGCCGACGCCGTCGCGGCGGGTGCGGCGAGCGAAGCGAGGCTGTGATGGCAGGCCCGATCGACCTCTACGACGTCGCCAACGCGGAGCGGGACGCGCGCGCACACTTCAGCCGCCGCGCCTTCGTGTGCACCTCCACCGGCTGCCTGTCCGCCGGCGCCTCGGCGATCAAGCAGACCCTGGCCGACTCAGTCACCGGCTCGGACCAGGAACAGTCGGTCCAGGTCGTCCCGACCGGCTGCTTCGGGCTGTGCAGCCGCGGCCCGCTGGTGAGGGTGGAGGCCCGCGGCAAGGACCCCATGCTCTACGAGCACGTGACGGCCGACATCGCAGCGGAGATCGCCGGCGAGCATCTGTTGGAGGGACGCGAGGCCTCCGCCGACAAGCTCAGCCTCGACCTGCCCTTCTTCACCCGGCAGGAGAAGGTGGTCCTGTCCAACGCCGGCCACATCGACCCCGACCGGATCGAGGACTACGTCGGGCAGGGGGGCTACCGGGCCCTGCAGAGCGCCGTGGAGACCATGACCCCCGAAGGCGTCGTCAAGACCATCAAGCGCAGCGGGCTCCGTGGCCGCGGTGGCGCGGGTTACCCGACCGGGCGCAAGTGGGAGTTCCTCGCGACCGCGGAGAGCGACGAGAAGTACGTCGTCGCCAACGGCGACGAGGGTGACCCCGGCGCCTACATGGACCGCACCATCATGGAGACCGATCCGCACCGCGTGCTCGAGGGTCTGTCGCTGGCCGGCTACGCGACGGGCGCCAGCCAGGGCTACATCTACGTCCGTGCCGAGTACCCCCTGGCGATCGAACGCCTCGAGCGTGCCATCCGCGAGGCCAAGCGCGCCAAGCTGCTCGGCCGCAGCGTGCTGGGTAGCGACTTCCGTTTCGACATCGAGGTCAGGATCGGTGCCGGCGCCTTCGTCTGCGGTGAGGAGACCGCGCTGATGGCATCGATCCAGGGCGAGCGGGGTACCCCGACGCTGCGCCCGCCGTACCCGACCGAGCGCGGTCTGTGGGGCAAGCCCACGATGATCCAGAACGTCGAGACGCTCGCCAACGTGCCCATGATCATGGAACGTGGGGCGGAGTGGTTCGCCTCGCTCGGCACCCCGGAGAGCAAGGGCACCAAGGTGTTCGCGCTCACCGGCTCGCTGAACAACACGGGGCTGATCGAGGTCCCGATGGGGATCACCCTGCGCGAGATCGTCGAGGAGATGGGTGGCGGGATCCCCGGTGGGCGCGCGTTCAAGGCCGCTCAGTCCGGTGGCCCCTCGGGCGGCTGCATCCCCGCCGAGTACCTCGACACCCCCGTCGACTACGAGAACCTGCAGCAGCTCGGCTCGATGATGGGTTCGGGTGGCCTGGTGGTGATGGACGACACCGTCAGCATGCCCGAGGTCGCGCGCTTCTACATGGAGTTCTGCCGGGACGAGAGCTGCGGGAAGTGCAGCCCGTGCCGGGTGGGCACCGTGAAGATGCACGCCTTCCTCGACCGCATCTGCGAAGGGGTCGGTCGCAAGCGCGACCTGCAGCACCTCGAGAGCCTGTGCCACACCGTGCGCGCCACCAGCATGTGCGGGCTGGGCCAGAGCGCCCCGAACCCGGTGTTCTCCACCCTGGAGCACTTCCGCGACGAGTACCTGGAGCTGCTGGTGCCGGACGAGACCTTCGGCGGCAGCGATGCGCGGTGGACGGCTGAGCCCGAGCGAGCCGCCGCGACGACCGAGAGGGGTGCCCGATGAGGCCGCGCACCGGACCCCGCCCGAACGTGCCGGTCACCATCGACGGCGTCGAACACCAGGCCTACGAGGGTGAGACCCTGCTCGAGCTCGCCCGTCGCGTGGGGGTCAGGATCCCCACCCTGTGCCACCTGGAGGGGCTGTCGGTCTACGGCGGCTGCCGTCTGTGTGTCGTCGAGGTGGCGGGAGACCGTCGGCTGTCCCCGGCGTGTGCGCTGGAGGTGACCGCTGAGCTGGAGGTCACCACCCAGAGCTGGGACCTCCACGAGCACCGGAGGCGGATCGTCGAGTTGCTGTTCGCCGAAGGTGACCACGTCTGCGCCTTCTGCGTCTCCTCGGGCTCGTGCGAGCTGCAGGACCTGGCGACCGAGCACGACGTCGACCACATCCACTACGACTTCGCCCACCCGGATCAGGCGGTCGACGCCTCGCATCCCAAGTACAGCCTCGATCGCAACCGGTGCGTGCTGTGCACCCGGTGCGTGCGGGTCTGTGACGAGGTGGAGGGCGCGCACGTCTGGGACATGGCGATGCGTGGCAGTCAGGGCCGGATCGTGGCCGGCATGGACCAGCCCTGGGGTGAGGTGGCGGACTGCACCTGGTGCGGCAAGTGCGTCCTGGTCTGCCCCACCGGCGCGCTGTCGTTCAAGGGGCGCGCCACCTCGGAGATGGTGCACGATCCGGATGTCGTGGCGTTCCTGGCCGCGGCCCGCGAGGATGGCGAGTGGCTCGACCGGAAGGCTGACGCGTGAGCGCTGAGACCGCTGTGGACGAGACGACGCGACTCAGGGTCGCCACGGCGTGGCTGGGGGGCTGTTCGGGCTGCCACATGTCCTTCCTCGACCTCGATGAGAAGCTGCTCGACCTCGCGGCGATGGCCGACCTGGTCTACGGTCCGCTCACCGACACCAAGGAGTTCCCACCCAACGTCGACGTGACGCTGGTGGAGGGGGCGGTCACCAATGAGGACAACCTCGAGCTCGCGCGCGCGGTCCGCTCCAACTCCCGCTACGTCGTCTCCTTCGGGGACTGCGCGGTGAGCGGCAACATCACTTCCCTGCGCAACAGCATGGGCGACCCGACAGAACTGGTGCGACGCGTCTACGTCGACCACCCCGACATCAACGGCCACTTCCCTTCGGAGGTGGTACCGGCGCTGCTGCCCCACTCGGAGCCGCTGCACGAGGTCATCCCGATCGACGTCTACCTGCCCGGCTGCCCGCCGTCGGCCGAGCGCATCTGGACGCTGTTGTCCCGCCTGCTCGAGTCCCTGGCCGCCGGTGAGGGCATCCCGGACCTGACCTGGCGAGGCCCTGAGGACCTGCGTTTCGGCTGACCACTCCGCGCCCGTCGCCCCGCCCCGCGGCCGACGCCGACGATCACGAGGACCCCGTGCACGACATCCACCACACCATCGATCCGGTCACCCGCATCGAGGGGCACGCGAAGATCACGCTGCGCCTCGACGACGCCGGCGAGGTCGCCGACGCGCGCTTCCACGTCACGGAGTTCCGTGGTTTCGAGGAGTTCTGCAAGGGACGGCCGCTCGCCGAGATGCCGGGGATCACGGCCCGCACCTGCGGTATCTGCCCGGTCAGTCACCTGCTGGCCGCCTCCAAGGCCGGGGATGCGATCCTCGGGGTCACCCCGCCGCCCGCGGCGCTGCGTCAGCGGCGGCTGCTCAACCTCGGGCAGATCCTCCAGTCCCACAGCTTGAGCTTCTTCCACCTCTCCGCCCCGGACCTGCTGCTGGGCATGGACCACGACCCGGCCACACGTAACGTCTTCGGGCTGATGCAGGCGGAACCGGAGATCGCCAAGCGCGGTATCCGGATGCGTCAGTTCGGCCAGGAGGTGATCCGTTCGGTCTCCGGCCGACGGGTCCACGGCCACCAGATCGTGCCCGGAGGGGTCACGGAGGCCTTCACCACCGAGCAGCGCGACGTGATCGCGGCCGACATCGACGAGATCCTCAGCGCCGCGGAGGCGACGCTGGAGCTGCTCGACTCCGTCTCGGGACGCTTCGACCGGGAGCTCGCCTCCTTCGGTGACTTCCCCTCGCTGTACCTCTCCCACGTCCAGCCCGACGGCACCTGGGAGCACGTCGACGGACGCCTCACGATGATCGACCACGACGGGTCGGTGGTGCTCAACCAGTTCGACCCGGCCGACTACCGCGAGCACCTGGGCGAGGCCGGCAAGTCCGACTCCTACCTCAAGTCGCCCTACTACCGCGCGCGGGTGGACGGTGACGACCCGCGTCCCGGCATGTACCGGGTGGGTCCGCTGGCCCGCATCAACATCGCCGAGCGGTTCGGCACCCCGATCGCCGACCAGGGCCTGGCCGACTTCCGCGAGCGGTACGGGCGGATCGCCTCCTCGGCGTTCCTCTACCACCACGCCCGGGTGCTCGAGGTCATCGCCTGCGCCGAGCGCATCGCCGCGCTGATGGACGATCCGGTCCTGCTGGACACGCGGGTGCGGGCCCAGGCCGGCATCAACGCCAACCGCGGCGTCGGGGCCTCCGAGGCCCCCCGCGGGTTGCTGATCCACGACTACGAGGTGGACGACGACGGGCTGATCACCGCCATGAACCTGATCATCGCGACGGGCCAGAACGACCTCGCGATGAACGCCACGATCCTGTCGATCGCCAAGGAGTTCGTGGACGGCCCGGAGCTCACCGATGGCATGCTGAACCGGATCGAGGCCGGGGTCCGTGCCTACGACCCCTGCCTGTCCTGCTCGACCCATGCGATCGGGCAGATGCCGATGAAGGTGCAGCTGCTCGCCCCCGACGGCGAGTTGCTGCAGGAGGTGCGTCGCGACTGACGGCGCCTGCGCCGAGCCGACCCCGGTGCTCGTCATCGGGGTCGGTTCGCTGCTGCGCACCGATGACGCGGTGGGCCGGGTCGTCGCCGACCGGCTGGAGGCGCTCCACCTCGATGACGTCGAGGTGGCGTCGGTCCACCAGCTGACCCCGGAGCTGGCCCCGAGCTTCGACCGTCGACGCCTGGTGGTGATCGTCGATGCCGCGGTGGACGTGTCGGAGCTCACCGTCAGCCCGATCGAGATCGATCGCTCGGGGGAGCTGATGACCCACCACCTCGGGCCGGCCGGGTTGCTGTCCTTCGCGGCCAAGCTCGGCTGGCGGCCGGAGCGCGCGGTGGCGGTCCGCATCCCCGTCCGCGACCTGGAGATCGGTACCGAGCTCTCCGGCGAGGGCGCGGCGCTGGTCGAGCAGGCACTGACCGAGGTGCGTGCCCTGCTCCACGCCTCGCGCTGAGGGCGCACCGGCCGCTGCCGGCGGGTGTGGCGGCGTGGGTAGGGGGTCGGGGATGGCCCGGCGCTAGCCTCTACCGCGGGAGCCTCGCACCACCTCGACGTCGTTCCGTGGAGAGCCACCATGCCCGAAGCCGTGATCGTCGCCGCTGCCCGGAGCCCGATCGGACGGGCCTTCAAGGGGAGCATGACCGAGCTGCGCCCCGACGACCTGACCGCCACCATCGTGGCGGCCGCGATGGCGCAGGTCCCGCAGCTCGACCCGGCGGACATCGATGACCTCATGCTCGGCTGCGGGCTCCCCGGGGGCGAGCAGGGCTTCAACCTGGCCCGGGTCGTGACCACGCTGCTCGGGTGGGAGGTACCCGGCACGACGATCACCCGCTACTGCTCCTCCAGCCTGCAGACCACCCGCATGGCGATGCACGCGATCAAGGCGGGGGAGGGGGACGTGTTCGTCTCCGCCGGCGTCGAGATGGTGTCCCGCTACGTCAAGGGCAACTCCGACAGCCTGCCCGACACCCAGAACCCCTATTTCGCCGAGGCGGTCGCACGGACCGAGTCACAGGCCCAGGAGGGCGCGGACAGCTGGGCGCCGAGCGAGATCCCCGACATCTACATCCCGATGGGACAGACCGCCGAGAACGTCGCGCTGCTCAAGGACGTGAGCCGCGAGGCGATGGACGACTTCGCCTACGCCTCCCAGACCCGCTACTCCGAGGCGGCTGAGGCGGGGTTCTGGGCCAGGGAGATCACCCCGATCACCCTGCCCGACGGGTCGGGCATGGACGCTGACGAGTCGCCGCGGCCCGCGAACCGGGACAGGATGGCCGAGCTGCAGCCGGTCTTCCGGCCCTACGGTCGCGTGACCGCGGGCAACGCCTGCCCGCTCAACGACGGGGCCGCGGCGCTGATCGTGATGTCGGACACCAAGGCCGCGGAGCTGGGTATCGAGCCCCTGGCCCGGGTCGTCGCCACCGGCGTGTCGGCCCTCGATCCAGAGATCATGGGTCTCGGCCCCGTCGCGGCGTCCCAGCAGGCCCTGGCACGGGCGGGCATGACGATCCGCGACGTGGACATCGTGGAGATCAACGAGGCCTTCGCAGCCCAGGTGCTGCCCTCGGCGGAGGAGCTCGGGGTCGACCACGAGGACCTCAACCCCTTCGGTGGGGCGATCGCTCTCGGGCACCCTTTCGGCATGACCGGAGCGCGCATCACGAACACGTTGCTGAACGGGTTGCGTCACCGCGACCAGACGATCGGACTCGAGACCATGTGCGTCGGCGGCGGCCAGGGCATGGCGATGATCGTCGAGCGGCTGCGGTGAGCAG
>Ga0207421_10006271_pt1 | contig 12998 bp, 11 predicted proteins | sample SodLakKL_010_SED_4_FD_187542 | JGI IMG/M metagenome (GOLD analysis project Ga0207421, IMG submission 187542) | Alkaline sediment microbial communities from Lake Tanatar, Kulunda Steppe, Russia - 8KL_010_SED (SPAdes) (version 2) | ecosystem: Environmental > Aquatic > Non-marine Saline and...
ATAGAAACGTCGCTGCGGATTCAAGTCACTTCCTGAAAGGTAATCATGATCAATAAACCGGTCGACCTGGAAATTGACATAGTTTGCCCCTCCGCCGGCTCGGCCAATATTGCCGCTTATAGCAGCAAGAGCATCTATAGCCCGCACTGCATTGCCCCCGTTGCTGTGTCTCTGCAGGCCGATCCCGATTAAAATTGCAGAAGGATTACTTTGAGCATATGCAAAGGCCAGTTCTTCGATGACCTCTTCCGGAATGCCGGTTATTTCTGCTGTCTTAGCAGCTGTGAATTCACTGCAGGCTTCAACGAAGCGGTCAAAACCAGTGCTGTATTGCTCAACAAACTCCCTGTCAACCAGTCCGTTTTCAATTATGTTCCTGGCCATACCAAGAGCCAGGGCTCCGTCAGTTCCCGGCTTAATCCGTATATATTGGTCAGAGTTGTCAGCTGTTGAAGTCAAAATCGGGTCTATCACTATCACCTTTGTCCCTCCAGCCCGGGCCTGGCGGATATAATTCATCTGGTGTATCGAAGTGTATGCAGGGTTACGTCCCCAAACAATAATCATTCTGGCGTTTAGCAGGTCCTGGTAGGGGTTACTTTTGACAGCTCCAAAATCATATTCCTGGGCAGCCAAACCCGCCCCCCAGCAAAGACTGCCCCTGTGTGTGGTGCATCCGCCCAGCGCACTAAAGAAACGGGATTCTATATTTTTTACCAGGCCGGTATAACCACCATCGTAGAAATGCAGTAGAGAAAGCGGACCATGATCATTTAAAGCAATCCTGATTTTATCAGCAATAACTTCAAGGGCCTGGGCCCAGGTAATTTTTTTAAAGGAATTTCCCTCTTTCAGCAGAGGATGCCGCAGCCGATCAGGGTGATTGGTGCGCTGCAGGTGCAGTCTACCCTTGCTGCAGATCATGCTTCCGGTTACCGGGTGGGTAGGATCAGCTTCAATCCCCTTGATCTTTTCGCCATCTTTTTTCACAATAAAGCCGCACTGATCCCAGCAATCCAGAGGACATACTGTTCTGATATTTTCCATTTGCTCACCCCTGCTATAATTTTTTTATTGCTCTGCCTGTGTAACGATCAGCGAGCGTGGTTTTCTTAAGCAGACCGGGCGGCAATCATTTTTTATGATTACCTGCTGGTGCTAGCTTTACCTGGCCTGCTTATAAACCGCAGAAAGGTGCTCCAGGGTGGTTCCGCAGCAGCCCCCGACCAGGGCAGCGCCATTCTTAATGCCCTGCATAACTCCTCCGGCAAAATCTTCAGGGGTCATATCGTATACTGTTTCGTCACCTTTTAACTTCGGCTTTCCGGCATTAGGCTGAATAAGAATGGGAAGTTCAGTATTTTCCCTGTAAAGAGCTGCAATTTCAGCCATCTCCAGCGGTGACAGATCACCGCAATTGGCGCCGACAGCGCTGGCTCCTTCTTTTTCAAGGGCTTTGGCAATCTCACTGGTGCTGTTACCCATGATTGTCCTGCCTCCCTTACCGGTTTCAGAAAAGGAAAGCGTTACAATTACCGGCAAATCCGTTTCGGAGCGAACAGCTTTCAAAGCACAGATTGCCTCGCGCAGGTCGGTCATTGTCTCTATAATAAAGGCATCGACTTTACCTTCCAGTAAAAAGCGGGCCTGCTCGGCAAAATTATCAATAAATTGCTCTTCTTTATAAGTGCCGTAGGGTTCCAGCAGCTTTCCGGTAGGGCCGATACCACCAAAGACATAACATTTATCAGCGGCAGCCTGCCTGGCCAACCGGGCACCGGCCAGGTTTACTTCACGAATATCAATATCCTGTTCTTTAGATTCCACACTGATCCTGTTCATGGTAAACGTGTTGGTGGTCAGGGCATCTGCCCCAAGCTCAGCGTAGTCCTGATGAAATTTAAGTATAGCGTCAGGGTTATTCAGGTTGGTAATCCCGCTGGCTTCAACCCCGCGCCTGGCGAGCTCCGTCCCTGTTCCCCCGTCAAAAAATAACACTTTTTTCTCATTCAACATTTTTTTTAAGTCCATTTACTTAATCACCACTTTCTAATTTATTGCATTCAACTCTGTACATTTATTATATGCCCTACCTAAACTAATAACTGCACAGCCTGCTGAATAAACATAAGCAAGCCTAACAGAAACTTACACTGCTATTATAACAAACCCGGGCAGATAACTGAAAAGGAAATCAAAGCAGAAAAAGAGAATAATGCAATATCACTAAAATACAAGGAGGGGTTCCCCAGATGAAGAAAGTTTTGATAACCGGTGCACTGGGCCAGATTGGCACCGAACTAGTCCCTTTTTTAAGGGAAAAATACGGAACAGAGAATGTTGTAGCCTCCGGCCACAGGGAAAAAGATGTTTATACAGAGGTTGCAGAAAACGGACCATTTGAGCTGCTGGATATTACTGACCGGGAAAGACTTGCAGAGGTAATAGACATGCACAGGATAGATACTGTTTACCATCTGGCCTCCCTCCTATCTGCAACAGGGGAAGAAGATCCCCAGGCCCTGTGGGCAGTGAATATGGACGGCCTGAACAATGTCCTCGAGGCTGCCCGCAGTTACAACTGTGCTATTTTTTTCCCCAGCTCGATTGCTGTTTTCGGGCCTGATTCGCCAAAAGATAAAACTCCCCAGGATACTATCATGAGACCGACATCAATTTACGGTGTTTCCAAGGTTTCAGGTGAGCTGCTCTGCGATTATTACCACAGCAAGTACGGGCTTGATATACGCGGGTTGAGGTACCCCGGGGTAATCTCCAGCGCAGCGCTGCCGGGCGGTGGTACTACCGACTATGCAGTCCATATTTTTTACGATGCCATCAAACACGGGCGATATACCTGTTTCCTCGAAGAAAACAGCTCTATCGATATGATCTACATGCCGGATGTCCTGAAAGGAGCCCTGAATCTGATGGAAGCGGATTCGGAGAAACTAAAACACCGTAATGCTTTTAACGTATCAGCCATAACGGTTACTCCGAAAAAGCTGGCTGCAGAAATTAAAAAACATATTCCCGGCTTTGAAATTGATTATGATATAGATCCGGTCAGGCAGGCTATTGCAGACAGCTGGCCCAACTCCCTGGATGATTCAGCTGCCCGCCGGGAATGGGGCTGGCAACCTCAGTACGACCTGGCTGAAATGACGAAAGATATGCTTAAAGTGTTAGGTGAAAGGCTTAAATAAGGCTGAGAATAGCTAAAACGGAGGATTTAAAGATGTCAAAAACAATAATCAGCGACTTGCAGGAACAGTTCAGCGAGCTGAAAGAACAGGGCCTGTTTAAACAGGAAAGAATCATTGAAAGCTCACAGTCAGCAGAAATAGAAGTATCCGGAGGGAAAAAAGTCTTTAACTTTTGCGCCAATAACTATCTAGGCCTCTCCAACCACCCGGAAATTATTAAGGCAGCACAGGAAACAATGAACAAATGGGGCTACGGACTATCTTCGGTCCGCTTCATTTGCGGAACAACACAAATTCATAAAGAGCTTGAAGAAAAGGTCTCTGTCTTTTTAGGCATGGAAGATACCATTCTCTATGCCGCCTGTTTCGACGCTAACGGAGGAATATTTGAACCCCTGCTTGACGCGGAAAGCGCCATTATATCAGACGAACTTAATCATGCTTCCATTATCGACGGTGTTCGCCTCTGTAAAGCAGCCCGCTACCGCTACCGCCACTCGGATATGGCGGAACTAGAAGAATGTCTCAAACAGGCCCAGCAGTCAAAATACCGCATAATAGCCACTGACGGAGTATTTTCAATGGATGGTGATGTCGCCAGGCTTCCGGAAATTTGTGAGCTGGCAGATAAGTATGACTCCCTGGTTATGGTTGATGACAGCCACGCCACCGGGTATATCGGCACAAGCGGCCGGGGCACTCATGAACATTTTGGCCTGGAAGATAAAATAGACCTGATTACCACAACCTTTGGCAAAGCCCTGGGCGGAGCAATGGGCGGCTGTACTTCCGGACGAAAAGAACTGATTGAGATGCTGCGGCAGCGTTCAAGGCCATACCTGTTTTCAAATTCCCTGGCTCCGGCCATTGTCGGAGGAACTCTAAAGGTACTGGAAATGCTTTCTGCTTCAACCGATCTGCAGAGTAAGGTCAGGGAAAATGCCGCTTACTTTCGAGGCAAAATGTTAGACGCCGGTTTTACAATTGTCCCCGGGGATACGGCAATTGTTCCGGTCATGCTGTACGATGAACCGCTTGCCCTGAAGATGGCCGACCTGATGTTAAATGAAGGTATCTATGTGATCGGTTTCGCCTACCCGGTTGTTCCAAAAGGAAAGGCGCGGATCAGGGTCCAGCTTTCTGCGGCCCACGAAAAAGAGCACCTGGACAAAGCTGTAGATGCCTTTATTAAAGTCGGAAAAGAGCTCAACGTAATATAGACAAAGGAGCACCAATGAAAACAACAATTATTGCCTGTAAGACATTAGAAGATGAAGTAAACCAGACCCTGACTAAAACAGAAATTGGCTACCCGGTAAAATGGATTGAGTCCGGCCTGCACAATTATCCTGAAAAACTGAGGGATACGCTGCAAAATACTATAGACGAAATAACAGACAGCGATTATATTCTCCTTATTTTCGGGCTGTGCGGCAATGCCCTGCTGGGGCTTGCTTCAACTAATGCCACCCTGGTCGTACCCAGGGTTGATGATTGCATATCACTTTTTCTCGGTGGAAACAGCAAGCGAAAAATGATCGAAGAAAAGTCTGCAGCATACTACCTGACCAAGGGATGGCTCAGGTATGAGAATAATATCTGGCAGGAATATACCAGGAGTGTGGAAAAATACGGGAAAGAGAGAACAAAGGGCATCTTTGGCACAATGCTTAAACATTACACCCACCTGGTGGTAATTGATACCGGTGCTTATGATACCGGCCTTTTTTTAGAGGAGGCTAAAGAAATTGCCGCTGAATTAAACCTGGAGTTAAAGGTAATTCCGGCTGACCTGGATCTGCTAAAAGACGCCCTTGAGCAAAATTGGCACGAAGAGTTTATCGTAATTGAGCCAGGAAAAACTATAACCATGCAGGATACCGGTATCTGCGGAAGGGAGCTGCAATGAAAAAGATTTACGCCCGAACCAGGCATTTTATTTTCAAACTATTATCCAGGGTCTTACCGATACCCGAGCCGGAAGTTGTCAGCGGACCGGGCAGCACCGCTCGCTGCCCCGAAATACTCAAAGCAGATGGCATTAACAATGTTCTTGTTGTAACCGATCAGGATATTGCTAAAATCGGCCTGATTGACAGTCTCCTGGAATCTTTACAGAAGGGTGGTATAACCTATACAGTTTTCAGTAATATCCAACCTAACCCTACCATACAGAATGTAGAAGAGGGTTTAAAGGTATACATTGAAAACCACTGCCGGGGAGTTGTTGCTTTCGGGGGTGGATCTCCCATCGACTGCGCAAAAATTATTGCCGCCAGAACAACCAATAAAAAACCGGTAAAAAAGATGAAAGGCTTATTCAAACTCTGGCGCAGGGTTCCGTTTTTGCTGGCGATTCCGACAACTGCAGGCACCGGAACGGAAGCAACTATAGTTGCAGTGATAACCGACCCGGAAGAACATGAAAAGTTCGCCATTAATGATATGAAAATTTGTCCCAAAGCCTGTATTTTAGATCCTGAATTGTTGCTCGGCCTTCCTCCTCACCTGACTTCCACTACCGGTATGGATGCCCTGACCCATGCCATTGAAGCATACATTGGCTTGATCGGCACTCCAAAGACTAATAAATGGGCCGTTGAAGCAGTCAAGCTGACTTTTCAAAACCTGGAACACTCATATCGTGACGGCACAGATATGAAAGCCCGGGAAGCAATGCTTCTCGCTTCCCATTATGGAGGGAAGGCCTTTACCCGTGCTTATGTAGGGTATGTGCATGCTGTCGCTCATAACCTGGGTGGTGTTTACGGTTTGCCTCACGGCCTGGCCAATGCCATTGTCTTACCATATATACTGGAACTGTCAAAGGATGCCTGCGCAGATAAAATGGCCGACCTGGCAGTTGCTGCCGGGTTGGGGGATGCCTCCGAAGAAAAACAGGTCCTCACTGACAAGCTGATAAATGGCATCCGGGATTTAAACCGAAATATGGATATCCCTTCTACTGTCAAAGAAATCAAAGAAGAAGATATTCCGATGCTGGCCAAAAGGATTGAAGAAGAGGGTAACCCCGCATACCCTGTTCCAAAATTATTGTGGGCACAAGATTTTGAAAAACTGCTCTACAAGTTAAAAGGCAAATAAGCAAATGCACCAAGTTTTATTGATTAATTTTTAAGATGAGGAAGGAATCGGGGGATCATTAACAGAAGGGGATTACTTGAATTTAATTTCAGGAGGTTTTTTTGATGAGTGTGATGGAAAAAGCAAGAGATTTGGGTAAGGAGATCAGAAGTACTGAGCAATACCAGGAACTGGAAAGAGTTTCTGAAAATATGCAGGAAGATACTGAAGCAAGCCAAATGATTAAAGAGATACAGGAACTGCAGCAGCAGATACAGTTTGCACAGCAGTCCGGGGTTCAACCCAGCGAAGATCAGCTTCAGCAGTTTAATGATCTAAAAAGCAAAATGGATACGAACCTGACAATCCAGGCTTACGCTAAGGCACAAAATGACTTCAGCCAGTTTATGCAGGAAGTTAACAGCGCTATCAGTGAAGGAATTAATCCTGAAGCTGACAAAGAAGCCTAGCTTTCTTGCTTAACTTGATAACAAATTAGTATTTCTTTGCCTTAAAAAATTACCAGCGCCTCTTAACCAAGATCGGGGCTGGTAATTTTTTTAATTCAAAAATGATTAACCTGAATGGGCCTGGTAAGCAAGACATATAAATCTACTTAACAATCAAGACATTCTTTACGGTACAGTGGGCTACCTTGTTACTAACGCTGCCCAGGAACATTTCTCTTACCCCTTTAAGACGGTGGCTGCCGACAATCAAAAGGTTGAAATCGCCCCGGTCGGCCATTTTACAAATACCATCAGCAGGAGACTGCTTTCCAATAAGGACTTTTGTTTCAGTTTTGACTCCATTTTCTTTCAGTTTTTCAGCTGCTTTATTAACGATCTTATCTGCTTCCTCTTGCATGTTCTTTTTAACCTGGGCCCAGTAATCGTCGGACATATGCACAGAAATTCTATTCTTAATATCATATTCTCCGGTAACATGGAGTACAGTTACCTCTGCATTTAACCCTTTAGCAATAGTTATAGTTTCTTCGGTTACCCTTTCTGAATGTTCATCACCATCAATCGCCATTAAAATACGATACAACAAAGTTCACTCCTTTAAATATATTACTGACTACTTTTTGCCTTACTTTACAATCATAACAGAAGTACAGCCTAAATGGGCTACCTTGTTACTAACGCTGCCTAAAAACATTTCCTTTACTCCCCGCAAACCACGGCTGCCGACAATGACCAGATCATAGTTTCCTTCAGAAGCAACTTCGCAAATAGCATCTGCCGGTGCCTGATGACCTATGACAACTTTAGTTTCCACAGATAGCCCCTTCTCCTTAAACGGCTTAGCTGCTTTTGCTACCAGTTCTTCTGCCTCTTCTTTTAAGTGCTGGTTTATTTGTTTCCAATTATCATTAGTAAATTGCATAGATACGCGTGGGCTGAAAACATACTCCCCCACAACTGTTATAATTGTAACTTCAGCGTTTAGAGCCTCTGCAAGGACAAGCCCTTTATCAATCACTTTCTCTGCGTGATCAGAACCGTCAGTTGCGATTAGAATACGCTGCATTTACGCCTCCTCCTTGTCTGAATTTAGTAAAACATTCGACAAAAGAAATCCCTATTCCTATCATATTTAAAAAATAAAAGAAAATAATTCTTATGATAGCCTCAAGGTATTTTACAATTAAAGGCAATTACTTTTAATTGCGCAATTTCATTATTAATTCACAAGAATCTGCCATATGCGGTTGAAGACAGCTATCAATCAGTTATAATAGGGTTAGAAGTATTTATACTGGCCTAGTAATTTCACCGGCATTACTTTTAAAGGCAGTCTCCTGGGATGGTTAAGCTTTATGTTGTTAGAAAACAAGATAGCATCTATTAATGAAGGAGGAGTACTGGATGGAACTTTTAAATAAGGAAGAAATGGAATTACTTTTAACCCATGGTGAAAAAGAAACCTGTATCTCAATTTACATGCCGACCCAAAAGGGGCGGGAAAGGGCTAAGGAAAACTCTATCCGCTTTAAAAACTTGCTTTCAAAAATAGAAGAACAGTTGGAAGACCGTGGACTTCACCATTCAGATAAGGATTATCTTCTTGAACCGGCAAAAAAAATGCTCGGTGAGAGTATCTACTGGGCGAACCAGAGTGAAGGGTTGGCCTATTTTCTGACCAACGGTTTTTCCCGCTATTATCGCCTACCTGTCCATTTTACAGAGCGTGCGGTCGTCAGGCGATCCTTTCATTTAAAGCCTCTTTTCCCCCTGCTCTCATCAGATGGCCTGTTCTACATCCTGGCCCTGAGCCAAAAAGATGCCCGCCTGCTGCGCGGCACCCAGGGAACAATTGAAGAATTAGACTTAAGTAAGGTCATTGAGCGATTCGAATCTGAATTCGGAGAAGAGCTACCGGAACAATACCTGCAATTTCATACCGGGACAGCCGGTGCAGGCAATGTTCGCCCGGCAATATACTTCGGACATGGTGGAGAAATTGACAGCATTCAAAAAGAACGGCTGCTTAAATACTTCCGCTTTATAGACAGGGAAATCCAGGATTTAATCGGCAATAAAAATGCCCCGATAATCCTGGCCTGTGTTGACTTCCTGACCCCTTTATACAAAGCAAGCAACAAGCACCCTCTCTTATTTGAAGAAACAATAAAGGGGAACCCTGAGAATATCAGCAGCCAGGAATTGCATGAAAAAGCCTGGGAGATTGTTAAGCCATACTTCCAGAAGAAACAGGAAGAAGCAAAAGCACGCTATCACGAGTTGAAAGGAACCGGAAAAACATCAAACGATATCCTTGAGATCCTGCCTGCCTCATACCACGGCAGAATCAGCGATCTGTTTGTAACAACCGGTCTTCAGCAGTGGGGCTACTATGATCCTGAAAGTGAAAATATCAGCCTTTATGATGGGCAGAAAACCGGAAGCGAAGACTTAATTGACCTGGCAGCTGCAAAAAGTTACGCCAACAACGGCAGTGTTTATGCGCTTGACCATGAACACATGCCGGATACAGCTCCGGCTGCGGCAATTTTCCGCTGGTAATGCTACCTAAACGCAAATAAGTTAATAAATTTAAGCCAGGCTTATTAATATTAACTTGTTGGATTAAAATGACACCTTAAGGGTGATCCCGATGGCTTTAACTCGTAAGGATTTTATTAAAAAAAGCTGCCTATATTGCGGTGCCGGCATATTTTGCCTGGCCGGTGGTTCGATCCTGCTAAGTGCCTGCAGCCCGCCGGAAGAAATGGCTGATAAAAACCATGAGGACCAGCCTGCTGCCTGGCAGCCAGGCTACGCAGCACTGGCTGCAAATGGGAAGCTGGCAGAAAAGGTTGAGCAGTTTTACCAGGTCTTCGAGCACTGCAAGCTCTGTCCCCGGCAATGCGGAGTAAACCGCAATGCCGGTGAAAGAGGCTTCTGCCAGGCTCCAAAAAACGCCGTGGTTTACAGTCACCAGCCTCACTTTGGTGAAGAATTGCCCCTGGTCGGCAATAATGGTTCCGGAACTATCTTTTTCTCCAACTGCAACCTGCGCTGTGTTTTCTGCCAGAACTACCCCATCGCTCACCATGGCTGGGGAAGCGAAGCCAGTGATGAAGAAGTTGCAGAAATGATGCTTAATTTACAGAATAACGGCTGCCATAATGTCAACCTGGTCACTCCTACCCATGTTTTACCCAATATTGTCGGAGCCACAAAAATCGCCTTTGAAAAAGGGCTTGAAATCCCCCTTTGCTACAACACCAGCGGTTATGAAGAAGCTGAAATAATAAGAATGTTAGATGGCATTGTTGATATTTACTTGCCTGATTTTAAGTTCATGGATGGTGAAAAAGCTGAGCGTTTCAACCTGGCCAGAGCCCATGATTATCCCGAAAAAACGAAAGAAGCGATCATCGAAATGCACAGGCAGGTAGGTGATCTTGTCACTGATGAAAGCGGTATAGCTAAAAGCGGCTTAATGATCCGCCACCTGGTCATGCCAAACCGGGTTTCTAATCCAAAAGATTTCGCATACTGGGTAGCTGAAAATCTTTCTAAGGATACTTATGTAAATATTATGTCACAGTACCGGGTAGAATTTGAAGCCTTTGAATATGAAGAGATTGCCAGGGCCATTACATCGGAAGAGTATGTGGAAGCAATGGAGTGGGCTAAAGAGGCCGGCCTGACCAACCTGGATGAGCGTTCACTCGCCCAGCTGGATCTTCACCGCCGCAGCCTCGATTAAGCTGAAGTTAACCCCATAAACCGGGCAATTGGGCAGAACAAAAGGTGCACTTTCCCCGGTCAAGATGAATTTCTTCAATAACAAAACCAACCCGCTTGATTACCTTTTCTCCGCATTCCGGGCAGTAGGTGTTTTCAGCTTCATGGCCTGTCACCTTGGCAATATAAACGTGATGAAGACCTGCTTCCAGGGCTTTTTCACGGGCCCTCTCCAGGGTTGAAACAGGAGTGCGGGGCAGTCCGGAAAGCTGGTAAAGCGGATAAAAGCGGGCAAAGTGCAGCGGAACATCAGGGCCAATCTCACTTACAATCCAGCTGCACATCTCACTGATTTCCCCGGGATCATCATTAACAGTAGGGATAACTATATTGGTTATTTCAATGTGGACACCTGAGTCATGTAAAATCTTTAAACTCTTTAAAACATTATCAAGTTCCCCCCCGACATATTCCCGGTAAAACTCCTCGTTGAACCCTTTTAAATCAAAATTAACAGCATCGATTTTTTCAGCGATAGCACGCAGCGGCTCTTCATTGATATAGCCCCCTGTATGCATCAGGTTAAGGAGGCCGTGCTCTTTTGCCTTCACGGACAGGCTGTCCATGTATTCATAGAACACCACCGGTTCTCCAAAGGCATAACTAAGCGCCGGCAGCCCTGCAGTCAGGGCATAATCGATAATAGCTTCGGGAGGCATGTCGTAAGCATGGACATCTTCCGGCTTAACCAGGGCCATATCCCAAACTTCACAGAACTTACAGGCCAGGTTGCAGCCTGCAGTAGAAACAGATAATGCCCTGCTGCCGGGCAGAACATGAAAGAATGGTTTGCGTTCAACCGGATCTTCCTGCACCAGGGCCGGGTTGCCATAAACCAAAGTGTAACCTTCACCGTCCCTGTTTTCACGTACCCGGCAAAGCCCCCTCTCATCCTTCGCCAGTTCACAGGCTTTAGGACAAAGTTCACAACGGACGTGTTCTCCTTCAAGCTGAGTAAACCATGGTGAAGGTTCCCGCTTGATCAAGCCTTTACGGGCGTCATCAGGCATTGCAGCACCTTCAGGATCCGCAGGCACATCTTCAGTCCTATCCCTAAAAAGCGCGCAACCACCAACAGAGGCGAGGCAAAAAGCACAGGCCCCGTATGCACCGGCTCTCAGAATCAGGCGCCGGTCTACCTTCCTGGTCAGCTTGTTCCACTGCAGCATAATCGATCATCCCTCCTCCCTATTAAAAGTACCATAAAAGCAACCGCATTTACAAGAGCGGCCAGAATGGCACAGGCAGCAATACCCAGGATGGGAGCAATTAAGATACTGGCCAAAAGCGCCCCAAGGCAGGCCCCCAAAAGCTCCAGACCGTAAACTTTACCTGCAGTTTTATCAGCATCTTTTGCCAGGTTTTGATAACAAGCCATGGCCAGGGGAAAATCAATCCCGTTTATGGCGCCGGCAAAAAATGTTAAGGTTGAAAAATATATAAAGATCAAGACCGGTTCAGCCAGGCCGGCAGATAGGGGCAGCAGCAGGGCAATTACCAGGGATAAAAGGGCTATACCTATCTGCACAATCGCAAGCAGCTGCAGACTGCCTTTATCCTTAATATAGCGATTGACCAGGTAAGCACCACCGGCCAGGCCGATCATAAAAAGTGCTGTAATCAGCCCTACCATCTCATAAACAAAACCGTATACACTTTGAAAAGAAAAAAGCAGGGCAACCTGCAGGGCCATGGTAGAAAGACCGGTCGAAAAAACAGCAAAAAGCACGGCAAAGCCGGCTGGGCCAGTGATAGAACCTGCTCTTCCCAACCTGCCTGCCACCAGCAGTCCCGCAAAAGGCAGAATGAGCAGTGGTAAAATCCACCAGGCCTGGACCCGGAGAAGAGGAGCGAAAGTTTTAAGACGATCCCCCCGGGTCAGATCATCCCAAAACATCAGGGAATAATAATACCCGATCGGCCTGAAGTCAGTGTTTATAAAATACTGCTCCTGCACAGGAGGCAAAGATTCCTGTTCAACCTTCTGTTCTTCAATAGTGGGCAGCAGCATAGGCTGCCTGCCGGGACCATCGAGATGTGCCGCGAAGCTCCGTCCGTGATTGCGCAGGGTCCAGTTTACCCTGCGCAGCTGGGTTTCTTCCAGGATTGTCTGAAAATGTTGAGCAGAAAACCCTTCTGTAGATATATCCCGTTCCAGGTATCTTTCTGCCAGCAGGACCGGGTCAAGTGAAACATGCCTGCTGCTTTTACCGGCAAAGAGGTAGAGGAAATGATCTCCTGCAGGCATAACCTGCTCGAAAACCTGGTCCAGGGTGTGATAAACAGCAGCATTGCGGTTTGCTACCGCCCTACCCCGCAGGTCAGGGGTTGACACCATTCCTGTAACAAAAACCCCGTCGTCCTCAAGCAGGGCTTCTGCTTCGGCAAAAAACTCCCTGGTATAAAAACGGTTCAGCACTGCAGTAGCAGGGTCGGGAACATCCAC
>Ga0207421_10006273_pt1 | contig 12997 bp, 21 predicted proteins | sample SodLakKL_010_SED_4_FD_187542 | JGI IMG/M metagenome (GOLD analysis project Ga0207421, IMG submission 187542) | Alkaline sediment microbial communities from Lake Tanatar, Kulunda Steppe, Russia - 8KL_010_SED (SPAdes) (version 2) | ecosystem: Environmental > Aquatic > Non-marine Saline and...
TAACCAAAGCCAAAACCGTACAACCGTACAACCGTTCTTTGTTGTCAAAGAACCAAACCAGTTACTTTGTGGGACAAAGTAACCAAAGCCAGGAACCGTACAACCGTCCCATCAATCAAACCCATAAAGCATCTTATAGACCCATCGGCGCATAGTCAGGGAAAGAGGTTGGTGCCATCGGTCCCTTTTCACCACAGGTTGCGGATATATAGTTGTGAACATGGAAACCGCTTCAAGGCACGTTCTCGTTCGAGAACGTACGCGCTGGGTGGTTCGCCCTTCGGGTTGACGTGGGACCGGTTAAGGTATCGAATCCGGTAGGATCCGTCAGGTATTGGATCCAACCGGATTCGTATCAACGGTCCCTTCGTATGAGATTCGCTCTGACACGTACCATTGAAAAGCCACACGTCGAGGAGTATACGACGCTGATGTGTTGTGTACCATCGGCCGTATGCGAATCTCATACACGATCAATCCCCGTGGCTGATGTCCCAGTTGCGACCAGTAAACGGCCGCATTATATATAAAAACTAAAAGACGACGCACACCCCTTTAAGGTCGCGTCGTCTTTTACTTTTTATCTGGGACATCCCCAGCGGGGACGCTCTCTCTCTCTCTTCTCACCCATTTTACCATACGGACGTTTCCCTACCCAAGGCTAAAATGCACCAATTTCTCGGGCTTTTCTAAACGATCGGAGCATCGTTAAGAAAGCCATCGAGAAATTGGGCCTTGGTTGGCTGCGTGTCGGCTGCTTGTGAACGAAACACGACACATTGGAACTTCATTTTTCGTGTCGTGTTTCAATTTATTCGCCGCCACTTGTTCCGAAGGGACCTTCAGCTGTTCGAATCAAAAATCGATTCTTATCTTATGTCCCATTCGGAAGAATCCGTGTATGGGTCATGGGTGTGAAGAGAGAGACAGAGGTTTTCAGTACAGAAAGGGTGTTAAGAAATGATGATGAATCAAAACCAAATGACCACCTGGGAGTACAATCTGCATTGGGCACTCGTCCATGGAACCATAGACCCCGCCACTATTGATCCGGATGAGTTCCAACGGGATTTTGGTCCATTCTGCGTGGACTGTGAAATTAGCGTTGACTGCCCCGGAACCAATAACAAGTCCTGCCCTATTAACCAGTTCCTATCCCGTCATTGTAGGAAATGATGCAACGTTTCGCCGTTGCATCACGACCAACGTAAGCACGTTGGATCGCTTAAGGAAGCCGGAACTCCACCGGCTTCCACAATTCTTTATCACTAGAAAAGAAAGGGTGCTAAGAAATGAACTACACGACGTATGAAACTACCGAGGAAAGAAACTACTGGGAACGCATCGGAGAGATAAAGGCGCTAGGAAAAACCCGCCTTCGGATGAAGTTTCAAGGGCAGATGACACCTTGGGCTTTATATCCAAGCCGTGAAGAATTCCCAGTGTGGAATTGGGCACTTGGGTTCTTCCGCAAGTATCCGTTCTTAAACGAGGACGACGCGCTTGACCTTGCACAAGAGACGATATGCCGTTACCTAGAAAAAGAAGCCAACGGCATCGATATCCGCCATCCACTAGGATACGCGCGTCGACTGTGCGCGTCAGTGCTCAAGGATTATATCGATGAACACTCGGCGCTTTATCCACCCGAAGATCTCGAACGGGTTAACGTCAACGGGCATGGGATGCCGGTGGATCAGCCCGATAAATCCACAATGCCCAAGGAACGGGATGTGGAATTCGCAGATTGGTTGACGCGCACATTCCCCGACCCAATCATGCAGGACGTCCTGCACATGATTGCAGACGGGATGACCAAGGCGGACGTTGCGCACGCTCTGGATATACCTGGTGGACGTATCACTAGGATGATTCGCCGAGCACGAACCTACGTGCCCGTAAAGAATCACTAATCCGGCGAGTATTGATTGGCTGTCCTCAGTTACCTTCCGGGCAGCCAATCAATACTCTTATCGTCAATCAAATTTCATCTCTGAAAGGGGTAGATCATCATGAAAGTTATTAAGAAGTGCCTTATCCAGGCATTAAAGGACAACGATATAGATACTGCCGTCCATCAGGTAAACTGCCGCGGCGTAATGGGAGCCGGACTTGCAAAGCAAATCCGGCGTCAGTATCCCAAAGTATTCCGCGTATATAAAAAATTAGTCAGACAGACACCCAATCTGCTTGGCAAAGTACAAGTAGTAGAATTAAACAATCGGTCTATTGTTAACCTGTTTGGTCAGGACGGCTACGGCAGGGGTACTCACACGAACATGGAAGCACTTGAAAAGGGTTTGGGTGCCATAGCACAAATGGACCTAGGAAACGTTGGGCTTCCATATGGGATGGGAGCCGGACTTGCCGGCGGTGATTGGGCTAAAATCCAACCACTAATTGCCGATCACCTACCGGAAGCAACATTATTCCGACTCTAATTTAATCCCTACAAACCGACAACCGCTTTCGCGGTTGTCGGTTTGTTTTTTTATCCGCTACGCGTTGGTTCTTTGTCTTGTAAAGAACCAAACCGCCTTACTTTGGATGGCCAAAGTAAGCAAAGCCATACGTACTCGTTCCGAGTACGTATCTGCCGTCAAATTCTCCACCATCTCTCCTTCGGAGAGATTTTTTTCTGCCTCCTCGGAAAATCTCCTGCGGGGGCAGAAAAAAATCTCTTCCTGTCGGGTGAATAACAATTTTCCAGTAGAAAGAAAGGGTGTTTGTGATGAGTTTGGATTTGGGTAAGGTTTTGTCAGGTGCAGAGTTAGCCGAGGAAGAGAAGAAGAAAATTAACGTTGGATGGAAACGTCAAAAGCCTTCGCCCGAGCAATTAGGGTATGCTCGGGACCTAGCAAAGAAAATGAGCATTGAGCAAGAGTTTGCTCAATGGCTACAGGAAGCGGAGCCCAATAAAGGCACGCTGTCCGTTGCAATTAAAGACCTCAATAAACGGTTATCGGACCTACGAACTAGGGTCTGACAATCAAAAAATGCTGGTGGCCCGGTGCCAAAATCAGGCACTGGGTCACCAGCATTTTTTTTGATTCTTTGCGGTTACTGTCGCATACCCCGCGACATATCAATCCGCGAACATCACACGTCACTTTAGACCCATCACCCGCCACTAATGAAGCAGGGGGTACCAGTCTAGAGAGCTCAGTGCTTCATTTTTTAGTGAGGTATTCCGTCGGAACTGAGAGCTCAGTGATTTCAGTCCGATTATTATTATCCAGTATTCGGTATCGGATTCGGGAAGCAAACTCCCGTAAGACCACACCCTTTCCTAAGATAGTGCTTGGGGGGTTTGCTTCTCGAATCCAGTACCGAATCATACAGGTACTGGGGGTAAACTAGATTAAGGAAAGGGGAATGATCATATGGTAACCGACCATGATCGCTATGAAAATGTATTACGAGCAATGGAATTAGGAAGCAAACTACTATGTATTGAAGGACACGTAGCAAGTACCAACAACTTTGATATTGATTTCGACGCAGGAGAAGTAACTATAACGTGTGATAAATGCGGTACCGAACGAATACTCCACTGTCTATCAAGCACCATAAACGAAGAAACAAAAGGGTTTATGTTCCAGTATTGGGTACCCGATAAAGATGAACCGGGATGCCGTTATTCAACCACCGAGACCGTACCCCATGATGATGAACCCACACGACACCCGGAACAGATTACGTTAGATAAGATTCGTGATACTCATGATCACGATAAGGTCGAACGATCAGAAATACCTTGGAGAATTAAAGGACCTACCGTACGGCTCGTCTCCGTAGTCGTCGATAATATTGTTGACGAGTTATGGGAATGGTATTTCGAGACCACAGAAGAGATTATTGATCCATATCATCTCGACGATAAGTTAACTGAGATTACAGTCGATCATATAAATACTTTTTCGTTGATCAATACCATGCATATTGTGGCACTATTCGGTGGATATAATTCCACGACCGGGTTCGACCTGGAATTTGAGATAAGACGAATCACGGACGATATTATGATGTCGTTTGTGATGGAGCATGATAAATATCAAGAATTAAAGAAGCAAATTGAGAGGAGAAACAATGAGCTTACTTAAAGAAGTAACGAGTGATCTTAAAAAGATTACCCAAAAAATGGCACGGGCAGTACGGGACGATAGTGGGGAGTTAAATAAAGCAGATCAAGCGTTCGTTCGTAACGTATTAAAGGAGCATATGTTCACAGCAATCGGTGCATTGGAATACCTGGTTGATATCCGGGAAGGAGAATAAATAATGCATCAGCCAACGTGTGAAGAACGTATCAATGATGCAATGAGGAGCCGATTACAGGACCTGGAGACGCTGTGGAAACAGTATTGTTTAGCGGAAGACGGTGATGAGCGTGATCGTAAGATAGCCGACGAGATCGGTATCTTCGAAGAGTACGGATTAAATTGGGACGTTATACCTTACCGTAACAAGCACAATGAAATCCGATATTACGTTCAGTTTCAGATTAGTACCGGTGGTCCCGGAGAAGAGATTCGTTGGTACTTGGGTTGGTTAAAAGCAGGAAATAACTACGCGCTTATGGTCATAGGAACAACGTTCGTTTATTTAGACTGGTTTGATATGGCCGAACAACGCATACCTGGAGAATATATCTGGCTAACCGACGATATATTTAACTGGTATTCCGAGACCTATGATATTTATACGGTATTAGAAAATAAATTGGAACAATTTCGTGAAGAAGAAAGGATGAACACGTGATGGCGTTAATGAATTATAAAATGATTAAAAATTATACCGAAGCCGAGAATTATTTAGGAAACAAGAACAAACGTCCGTTGGCATATAAAACAAAACTCATTCGTCGTGACAGTGAAACAATAGCGGTCCGGCACCATGATACCGATATCATAGTGTATTATCAGGACGGTACAATCATACTTGATAACGGAGGATTCTATAGTCCTACAACCAAAGAGCGTATGAACCTATTCACACCATCGAATATCAGGATCTACCAAGAAAAGAGTATATGGTTTGTATCGGATCCTAATATCGATAAAGATATTACATTCACTCGCCCAACCATAATTGAACCAGATGGTACGATCGAACCCACTCATACCGTTGATTTAAAGCACGAGCAAAAACGTCTTAAACAAATAAATAAATACGCTCAGTTATGTTGCGACAGTATCCCGCTCAGTTTACCGGGTCCCGGTGATTGTCTGTACTGTCACTTGACCAATGATAATAAAACATTAGGTGATGCAATAGGTAATCCTACTCATTTGGAATCGCATATGGAAGAAGGATATGTTGTGCCATCGTTAGTATGGCGCGCATTAGTCGAGAACGGTTATGATCCGGAACGCAATTCAATAATTTTTTCAATGGTATTTGATAAAGAAAGCTTTCGAGAAGGGCTGCGCTCAATAGCCGAAATTGCAGTTAAAGGATCGGTACGAAAATACCTTAAGAAACGATTTGGGTATGCATATTAAGAAAGGAGATTCAATATGTTACTTAATACAAAGACAGATACTGCATTTTTTATACGTAAGATGAACAGTGCACGTGATGTTGGAGAGATCAAATTGGAACCTGCACTAGAAACTACATGGGCACTTAGTATCGGATACAGTCTCGATATATATATGGAACAAGAAGATTTACCATATATATTCGAGCGGTTCCAAGAACTTTATGCAGAATTCCAGAGACTATCGAACTATCCGAAGAACTACCGTGTATGGTGGTCGGATGGTAACGATAGACAAGAATTGACCGATACATTATTTAAAGGGATCGACGGTGCACTCAAAGCACGAAGTTTTTCTGATGCGTTACAACTTGTATTGGCTCTATACGTATCAGATCATGTCCCATATACCGACTTGGAGATTGATCGAAGTCAAGAAAACGAAATCACAATCCATTATGATATATGCCTCAATGAAGGAAATCCACATTGCGAAGAAATTGGTACCGACGAGCCGCTTAAAGAATTGGACGCAGATGATGAACGATTGGAAGCCTGTGAATCATGTCCCGGTGTGTACTGGATCATAAGTATTGAAAAATTTAAGGAGGATTAACTATGAACCGACGTTCACGAGATATATTCAGGGACCATGAGTTATTAATTGAGCAATTGGAAAAGAACTACGATCGGATCGAATCAATCACAGATGAAATCCAGAGTATTGCACAGGATATTAATGAAGCAGTAACAAACGGAAGAGAAGAAATAACCCATCAAGATGATCTAGAAGATGAGGTATTAAAAGAAGTTATCGATTCGTTACGACATCGTCAGCCGGGAGGGTGGGTTAAAGATGGAGATCAATAAACATCAGCAAAAATGGATCGCACGTGAGGTATTAAAACAAGCAAGCGATTCATTAAAACAGGCACTGACACTAATCCAATTAGTCGATGATATGGTGATCGACGATGAACGATTCGAATACGCAACGGATCGTATGTTTTCATGGATCCAGGAATCGCGATTCGAATTACAGCCCTGGATTTCGGGAAAAAGAATATTTGAGCCGGGAAAGAAAGTTTAAGGAGGGGATCCTATGTATCATGTATGGTACGAAGATCGTGTAGGTATTAATCATGGAACCCTGGAAAAATATGATAAAGAAAAGAACCTGGCGATTGTGATGGTGGACCCAATCTACCAATATACGGTCGAAATCCGTGCCGATAAAGTTTTTATTGGGAAGGGTGATACCAATGTTATTGGAACGAGTTGAAAACGAAACCCATTGCCTGGATATTTATATCGATCAAACACCGGAAGACCCACGGAACTGGGACAACCTCGGGACTATGGTCTGTTACCATCCACTTTATGTACTTGGCGATGTGGAGCCCAGTGATATCGCTAAATTCAACCCCGAACATTACGATAACTTTTTACAATGGATGTACGAGGAAGTCGTGATACCAAACGGGGGCGAGAGTAGTATTATTTTCTTGCCGCTATACCTATTGGATCACTCGGGACTATCAATAAAAACCACACCGTTCCGTATGCCACGGGATGAAGGGCAAGTCGGGTTCATTTATGTTACACAAGAAACGTTAGATAAAGAAAATTTGAGTGATAAAACGGACGATGAGATCCGAAAACTACTCAAAGATGAAGTCACAATTTATTGTCGTTACCTATCCGGTGATGTTTACGGGTTCACTTTCTATACTAAGGAAACCTGTGAATGTTGTGGCACTGCTATATACACGCATAAAGAAAGTTGTATGGGATTTTACGGTACGTTTAAAGGAATGGAAGAACATCTACCGGATGAAGGAATTAAATTATTGCATCAGTTAAAAGATCGTTACTGGATCTAAGGAAGGTGGTAAAAATGTTACGATGTTATGTTTGTAAAAGTAAAAGACTAGAGGTAATAGATCACTTAAGAACTATAGAGTGTATTCCAATTGATGTTACAGCAGATTTAATGATGATTGAAGATCGGCAAATCGTTGACCAGGAATTTATGCGACGAAGAGTAGAATGTATGGAGTGCAATCAAGTTTATTATCCGCTAGATGGCATCCAAGCAGGTCATTATATGTTTTCACTACACTTAAATGAACCGGAAATCGATGGCGAATTGCAATTATTTGGTGGGCTATGGTCGGACCTGGAAGAAAGTCTTCGGCGATGGGAAGAAAAAGAACAACAACGTCGGAAATCTTCTATCCATTAAGGAGGAATAAAACTATGTCATTTATTAAACCACACGAATCCTCAGACGAAGATCTAAATAAATTAACCGATACCGGATGGCACCAGGATCTTGATATAGATAAAGAAACATACGATATGTTACTTATGGAAATACTGGTATCCCATACCACATTCCATGAGATGCTCAGTATCCCGGGTGTCTATTCTCTAATATCCAGTTACTATTTTGAAGATATTTTAGACCTATATGAAATTTATAAACAGGAAGGAAATCTGTAACTATCTTTGGTTGACCGGGTAGTCCGTTCGTTGTACAATTATTTTACCTCACAAGGAAAGGAGAGGATTTGATGCCAGGCGTACGGACTACCCTATCCGAAAAAGATCATAGCCAATTAAAAAAGCATACCGAACTTCTACGAATGAGCCAATCGGATTACCTGGAAGCATTAGTTAATTGGGCAATTAAACATGATCCTAAAGAATTAATTGACCACGGTGTGCCTTTACCTATATGGCCATATATGCGTGATGAATAAGTCTGGAGGTAATGATGTCCTATTGGAGTAAATTTCCTGGGTTCAGTGAATTTTTCTTTACCAAGGAATGTGACGATATCTTTCCGAATATGGTACGGCGGATGTTAATTGCACTGGAAGAGAATGATGATATTCCCGAAGAAGAGATACGAATTGCATTAAGCGAATCGGTTGATGTATTGCAAGACGATGTATTATCCGGATACGTAACCAGTAATTTAAGTTTGTTAATGTTAACCGCGTTACTTTCATACAGTGTATGTAAGAGTTATCTTGTGGTAGATAACGTAGATACCGAACAAGAACACCGTTCCCGAATAATGGAACTGGACGAAATAGCACAGTGGATGGAGGAACAAGGTGGTATCGCGGACGATTGGGAAGATGGTACTAACTAATAAGGTATACTTCTCGCTTCCTATTCGGGATCTCCATCCTGATATAGAGGGAGCCGTCCAATTAGAAGCGTTAAATGGTATGGTACTTATTACTCAGTTAGAATCAAGTTGCGTTATCTGTGGTAATATTGCGGTCCAGTATCTATTCGGGAAAGGAGTTTGTGCTCAGTGTCTAAAACGTGTTCAGCCGTCCAACAAGAACACATCATAATCGGGGTTGATCCCGGTGGTACCACCGGAGTATCCGCAATCCATATCAATCCAAGCGACCCGATACCAAAACATATAGTTGAACAAACAATACCATTAACAGAATCAAACGATATAATAACCAAACGAAATAATCTTGGTTACTATCTGAACGATTTATTAGTACAGGTTATGGAATATCGATCCCGACTACAGGCAGAAAACCCTGCCATATCGTACTATGTTAGTGTTGCGATCGAAGATGTGGTAAAAACCGGACGATTAAACCGAGATAAATTTATCCAGATCCGAGAATTTGGACAGGTTCTTGGAATCTTATACCAATGGCAACAGTCCGGCAGTTTTAATTGTATCCGAATACAATCACCACAAATTCTATCCGCCACTAAGAACTTATACCAAAGCCGTATATCCCCTGACCAACAATGGAAACCCACATCGCAACATATATGGGACGCGTTTCTTCACGCCTATTTCTGTTACTTTACCACCGATATACAAACACTTAACGGCTGTCCTATGAATGAGGCGTTCGGATCCTTATGAGCTCAATGATTAAACTCGAACTTGAATGGAAGAAACAGGATAGTACACCGTCACGTATGCTGGCGACGTGTCCGTATGAAGCCAAGGATCTTTTTAAATCTGCCTCCTACGGAACCGCATCGTTCCGTAAAAAATCCGGTAAATGGTCGCTTCCATTGGAACCTATCCTGGCACATCGAATCATGAAAGTGTTCGGGGAAGAGAATGTGGACATGAATCTTGAACTCAAGGCCTACTTCGTGGAACAGAAACAAACGAGACAAGTCGTGAGACAGGCAGCATTGGACGAAACCCCGGTAGAAAGGGTAAAGGGCCTAAGACCCTATCAAAATGCCGCTACGCGCTTCCTATTAGCCGGAGGACGTGTAACCTTGGCGTTGGATATGGGTCTTGGAAAAACGGTTGTGAGTTGTGCCGGGATAAAAGAGCAGGATCTAAGACGTGTGATTGTAATCTGTCCCAATAATACGAAACTAAATTGGGCAATGCATCTATCCGAATGGGCAGATATTGATCCGATAGTGATTGAATCCGGATACCGTTCCGATCCGTTATATACCGAATACGGGATCACACGATACGAGGGTAACACATCGCAACAATCAGAATTTATTATGGATTATGCAGATACTGATAAGTATGGGTTGGTCCTTAACTATTATCATTTACGTGAACATCATCCATTACTTCAACGCATCGGACCAAGCGTTGTTATAATTGATGAGGCGCATCGGATCAAAAATCGACAAAGCACACAGACACAGGCTGCTTGGAAAGTTGCCAAAGGATTATCGTACGTATGGTTATTAACCGGTACTCCGTTACGTCGAGATTATGATGATTATTATTCACTACTCCATACCTGCGATCCCATAAGGTTTGGTGGTTACTGGAACTTTGTGAGTACATTCCTGGAAACAATCCCAGCACAATACGGTGGTATTGAAATCATAGGGTTACGGGATCATGATCGGTTTAATCGTATCCTGTCGGGCTATCTAATGCGTAAAGAAAAACATGACGTAATGAAAGATATGCCTGAAAAAGTATACGAGGATTATCCACTTAACCTGACCGATGAACAGGAAAAATTATATGCAAAAATGAAAAAAGAATTTTTCCTGATGATACAAGAACAATTGGATAACGGGGAAACGTTAGAAAAAATACTGATCGCAGAAAATGTGGCAGCACAGTTAGTACGATTACGACAGATATGCCTGACACCTGAGATATTAGGACATAAAGCACCCAGCGCTAAGTTAAAAGCGTTAAAAGAACTAGCCAGTGATTTAAAAGAATACCAAGAATCGTTCATTATTTTTACCTGTTACAAGAAATTTATTCCATTTATCGAAGAAATCTTAAAGGAACTTGATATACCGTACGGTAAGATCGTAGGTGGTCAGCATTACCGTGAACGAGAGAACGCTGAACGTGGGTTAAATAACGGTACATTGAAAGCAATCATCGGAACTATCCCAGCAATGGGTGAAGGATTGAATTTACAAAAAGCAACCACTGCGGTATTTACCGATATCGATTGGACACCTGCTGCCAATCGTCAAGCAGAAGATCGGATCCATCGTGGCGATATTACAGAACCACGTACAATTATCCGGCTCTATCATCCCGGAACGGTGGAACAACATATCCGATCAGTTAACTATCGAAAAGATAGGATCACTGACGCAACGTTGGGGCAAGTTGAAGCAGTACGACGTATGATGAACGATGACTCACCCTGAGTTTCAACCGTTCGAAATCTCCGCATAACCCGCGTCCGATTTCTTCCGGTTGAAACTCCCCTTTTATAAATATCTTTTTCCTGATGGAGGTGGGTAGATGCTATACCAAAAGGTATCGGATAAAACGTTGGCGACCAAACAACCGTTAACTAATAGTATCATGTCGGATTTTTTACAATGTGCACGGCGTGGCTATTATCAGATTGTTTGTAATTTAAAACGAGCAGAAACACCGGCTCTTCGTATGGGTAGTATTGTTCATGAAGGGATCGAAAAACAAGATCCCGATATTGCGGACGAATATTATGATCTTGATGAAGCCACACATCAACAGGAATACGATTCCAAAGTAAAAGAACTATGTATCGTTAAAGAATTAATCAAAGGGGCGCTTGAGCATTGGTTCAATAACGGTAACGAAGTATTGATCGCTGAAATGGAATTTGCATTACCGATTATTAACCCCAAATCAGGATATAAATCACGTACCTTTTACCTGGCAGGCAAGATTGATGGACTGGAGATCGACGAACGTGGAAAGATTTGGTTGATCGAATACAAAACAACCGGACAATCTATCGATCGTCGTTATGTTGATAAATTAGATCTCGATATGCAAGCCACAATCTATTACTATGCTGCTGAAAAATACGTACGTGAAACCTACGATCAATCGTTGGAAGGTATTCTGTATCGTGTGATGCGAAAACCAAGTATCCGTCAACGACAACACGAAACATTATACGATTATATCGAGCGGCTACAACATGATTACGCCACACGTCCGGATTTCTATTTCAGCGAGATTGCTGTACCACGTAAACAAAAAGATTTAACACAGTTTCAGCAGCATCTATGGGAATGTACGCTGATGTTGATGTATATGCGTCGGAATAATATATGGCCGATGAATACGGCAGCCTGTAACGATTTTGGTGGCTGTGATTTTAAACCGTTATGCTTACAGGTACCCGACGCTGAATATACGTTTGAGAAGGGAGGGTTAATCGACGAGTTAGGATTGCTTAACCAAACCAATATCACTATGGAAGGAGGGGACCCGTTTGACGATAACGTTACCGACTGAAAAATCGGAACCTACGCATAGTTTGGGCAGGTATACTTCGTTACTATACGGTATGCCTAAAGTAGGAAAAACCACGTTCGCATCAAGGTATCCCAAAACGTTGTTCCTGTTAACCACACCCGCACCGGAAGCGCTTAGTTTATATAAGATCCAAATCAGTTCATGGAACGATTTCTTGGAAGCGGGACGTGGGTTAGTTAACCAGGATCATAATTTCCAGACCGTAGTAGTGGATACTGCACCGGGTCTTTATGATTACTGTCGCGAATACGTTCGTAATCGTGATGAGTTTGATTACGAAGGTGATCTCCCGATGGGTAAAGGTTGGGAAATTGTACGCTCGGAATTCTATCCCAAGGTTGCGAAACTCTGTTCACTTGGGATGGGCGTTATCTTTATCGCACACGCTCAACAACGTGTGATTAAGGATATGAGCGGTCGCGAACGAACCAAAATTGTTCCCCAGATGGATAAAAACTGCGGGAAAGTTATACGTGGATTGAGCAGTTTTATCCTATACGCTGAAGTTGATGAGGAAGGTCACCATGTGTTACGGACCCGACCAACCGTCCGGTTCGAAGCCGGTGTCCGAACACCCGAAGGCACATTGATGAAGGATCCGTTACCACTCGACTACGAAATATTTGAACGTGAATTTAAACAAACATTCGAAGGGAATGGTGAATAATGTCTGAGAGTTTATTCTTTAATACCACACAAGATTTTAGCGGAACCGATCGATTTGGGAGTACACTACCGGC
>Ga0207421_10006274_pt1 | contig 12994 bp, 10 predicted proteins | sample SodLakKL_010_SED_4_FD_187542 | JGI IMG/M metagenome (GOLD analysis project Ga0207421, IMG submission 187542) | Alkaline sediment microbial communities from Lake Tanatar, Kulunda Steppe, Russia - 8KL_010_SED (SPAdes) (version 2) | ecosystem: Environmental > Aquatic > Non-marine Saline and...
GCCGCGTCCTCGAACCCGTCCACCTCGAGGCCCTCCCCGCCCTCGAGGTCGGTCTCGAGCCCCACGAACACGAGCGTCTCCCCGTCCTCCCGGGGGACGACCCCCTCGAGGGCGACCCGCGCGCCGAGGCGGTTCGAGAGTGTGGCAAACGGTGTCTCCCCCTCGACGGCGAGTTCGATCTCGGTGACCTCGCCGCCCGTCGTGGCCTCCCTGCGGCCGACGGCGTCGATCGCGTAGGCGATCACCTCCCCGAATTCGGCGAGCGTCGCGGTGAGGGTCTCGTCGAACCCGTCCCGGCCGTGGGCGTACACGGACAGGACGCCGTAGAGGAAGTCGTCGTAGACGAGTGGGACCGAGACGACCGACTGGAAGTTCCGGGAGAGGGCGTCCGTTCGCCACTCGCCCTCGCGGATCGAGTCGGCGACGTTCTCGACGGTTACAGGCTCACGCGTGCGAGCGGCCCGACCGGCCGGCTCCGTGGCGTCGTCGGCGACCGTCGTGGCCGTGACTGTCTCGAGGTACCCCCCGCCGTTCCCGGCTGAGGCACGCGGGAGGACGTGGGTGCCACCCGGATCAGGCTCGCCGATCCAGGCGAAGGCACAGGCGTCGGTCTCGACCAGCCGCCGACAGACCCCCCGTTCGATCTCCGCTCTCGACTCCGCCCGGAGCAACAGCGCTCCGATTCCCTCCCTTATCTCAGCGGCGTGGTGTAGCCGCTGGAGTCGGTCGTTCTGGGCCTCGAGTTCCCGTTCCCGCTCGTGGAGCCGTCGCGTCCGCCCGATCCGGTCGAGCGTGGCCTCGGCGGTCCCGCCCAGCAACGCCGCCAGGTCGAGGTCGTCCTGGTCGTACTCCCCGGAGTCCGTCGAGACGGCGATCAGAACGCCGTGTTCGCCCAGCGGGACGTAGAGGCCGCTTCTCGCTTCCGTCCGGTCGTCACAGACGAGCGGCGAGTCGGTGATATCGTCGAAGACCCGGGCCGTCCCGCTGGCGAAGACGTCCCAGGCGATGCTGTTTCCGGGATCGAGACGCGGCGGCGATCCGATCGTCGTCACGAAACCGGTCGAGTACGACGCCGGCACGAGGACGTTCTCGCGTTCGTCGAACCGGTAGACGACGACGTTCGGGAACCCGAGGGCCTCGTCAGCGATGTCGCCGACGTGGTCGAAGGTCGCCTGTTTCGACTCGGCGGCCAACAGCGTCGCCGTCGTCTCCTGAAGACCGCTCAGAGCCTGTTCGTACTGTTCGCGTTCGGTCACGTCGATCCCGACGCCGATGACCCGTTCGAGGGCCTCCGCACGGACGATCGGGCGATACCACGTCTCGAACGTCCGCCCGTTAACACGCCGGGTGCTGTGTACCAGGTCGCCCTCGAGTGCACGTCTGACGTCGGCACGGATTCCCGGCTGATCGTCGTAGACGTCGAAAATCGACTCACCGATGCTCCCGTCGGGCCGGAGCCCGATAGCGTCGAGACCACGTCCCTCCAAAAGCGTAAACCGCCCGTCGGCGTCTAGAGCGAACAGGATCACGGGGACGTTCCCGACGACCGTCTCGAGTTGCTCCTTGCGTTTGGCGGCCACGCGTTCGCTTTCGACCCGATCGGAGACGTCCCTGAAGTATATCGACACGCCGGATTCGGAGGGGTAGATCCGAACCTCGAGGTAGCGGTCGTCCGACTCGTAGTAGTCCTCGACCGTCCGCGGCTCTTGGCTCCGAATCGCCTCGACCGTCGTCCGTTCGAGGTCCGTCCCCTCGACATCCGGGAACACTTCGAGGAACTTCCGGCCGAGTAACTCCCGTTCCTCGAACCCGAGGATCGTCTGTGCCCGTTCGTTGACGTACGTAAAGCGATAGTCGGTGTCGAGAGCGAAGAAGGCGTCCGTGATCCGGTCGAACGAGTCGTGTAGCTCCTGTTTTATCCGGTGGTACTCCGTCACGTCACGGACCGCGACGACGATCCCCTCGAGGACGGGGTCCTCGAGTCGGTTCGTGAGGACGGCCTCGTGAACGTGGTGGGTGCCGTCGGCATAGTCGAGCCCGTACGTACACCTCGCGGTTGCACCGGCCCCGCCCTCGCGTACCCGTTCGAACGCGTCGAGAACCGCCTGGCGTTGCTCTCCCTCGAGGACGTCGTCGACACGCACCCCGAGTAACTCCTCGGGGGTGTACCCCGTGAGCCGTTCGACTGAGGGACTGACGTAGGTCCGTCGCCGATCCTCGTCGACGAGCATCACGATCGCCGGCGATCGCTCGATCAATCGCCGATGCCACGATTCCCGTTGGTCCAAGCGATCGCGCGTCCGCGAGTGTTCGACCGCTCGAGTGATGCGATGGGACAAGAGCGCGGGCGTTACGCCCTCCCCGCGAACCACCACGTCGTCGACACCCGCCGATAGCAACCCCTCGACGTCCGCGGCTCGGGAAGTGACGACGACCACCGGAACGTCTGCCGGAACCGACTCGAGGGCCTCCGGCTCGTCGGTGAGAACGCAATCGGCTCCGTCGATGGCGTCGATATCCGCGTGTGGTCCGTCGACGACGATCCCCTCCCCGAGTTCGGAGACCGTCCGGGCCAGCCACGCCGAGGACGTAACGACGAACACGGCTGCCGGTTCCGACGGACCGACGGCCTCGAGACCGTGGGACATACACCGGTTCAGCCCCCGGTCAGTAAAAAAGGCTCGCCCACTGGCGACCCGCCGGGGCTACTCCTCGCGTCGTTTCGCCGCCGAGGTAAACCCCAGTTCCTCGAGTTCGCGACTGCGTCGCCCCTCGAGTGTCGCGACCGCCTCGGGGTCGGGCGCGGCGTCGTCGGTGATCCGGGCCCACGAACCGTGGACTTTGGCGTGACACCACCGACAGAGGTAGACCGTGATCTCGTGGGAGAGGGTCTCCCCGTCGACACCGTACGAGAGGTGGTGTTCCTCCAGGAGTGGGCGCTCGTCGTCGTGAGCGAGGCGTTTTTCCTCGAGGCCACAGCGAACGCACTCGCGGTCGCGGTTCCGTGAGCGAAAGTGTGGACACTCCGCCCACGACGGGTCACCGTTTTCGGGGTCGACGATCGGACACTCGTAGTCCGCTCGAGCCCGCTCGCGGGCGAACTCGGGATCGGCCTCGGGGTGTTCTATGGCGTACCGACACTGGCCCTTTCCCGTGAGGTGATCACAGATCCCCGCGAAGTCGTAGGGGTCGTCGACGCCGACGGGGGTTCCTCGCGGAGTCTTCTCCATGTCGTCGGGAGGGTTGGCGTGGCAGGGGTATTAATCGTCGGGGCGACCCGCGGTGGCGGACGCGTTCGATCGGTGTCGGGATCCCCGAACTCGACGTACCGCCGACCGACGAGCCCCGTGGCGACCACTCCGAGGACGACCACGCCGGCGAACACCACCGGCAGGGGCCAACTCTCCCCCTCCCAGTCGTCGTCGAAGACCTCCGCGTAGTAGGCCCCGGCCGCCTCGCCGTGGAGGGCGACGAGCACCTCACGGTTGTCCCGGAACGCGTTCTCGTTCCAGTTTGCGCTGCCGACGACCGCCGTCTCCCCGTCCACCACGACGCCTTTCGCGTGGATCTTCTCGAAGCGATCGCCCGATTCGACCAGACGCACCTCGAGTGGCAGCCCCTCCTCGTCGGCCGTCCGCTGGAGGTCGTCGGCGAGCGCGCGGTTCTCGGATTCGACGTACCACGTCGCGTCGAGGAGGATCCGTACCTCGACGCCCCGGCGGGCCGCCTCGAGGGCGTCCTCGAGTAACGGAAACTCTTCTCCGCCGATCCGGACCTGTTTGATGCGGATCGACTCCTCGGCACCGTCGAGCAGTTCCGAGAGTCGCCCCTCGGCGTTGTCGGGGGCGACCAGGAGTTCGACGTCGTCGACCGGGACGGTTTCGGGTTCCGTCCGCTCCTGGAAGCTGCCCCGACTCGCCTCCTCCTCGACGAAGGTGGCCCGTTCGCGGTGGTGTTCCCAGGTGGTCGTGTCCCGTCCCGTGAAGTCGGCGTCGAACACCGCCGCGAGTTCGCCGGCGATCGCCGGGTCCTCGAGGTGGACGCCCCAGCCACGGCTCGAGGCCCCGCCGGTTCCCGATGGTTTCCAGTTTTCGGTGAGGACGAGGGCCGCGTCGTCGACGACGGCGTACTTGGGGTGGTGGAAGGCATAGCGTGCGCCCTCGCCGCCGACGACCCGGACCGGAATCCCCGCCTCCCCGAGGTCGTCGACGATCGATCGGGTCGCCTCCGGCGTGCCCCCGACGGGGCCGCCCTCGAGGAGCACCGCGACCTCGACGCCGCGTTCGTGGGCGGCGATGAGTTCGTCGGCCACGTCCCTCGAGGCGAAGGTATAGCCCGCGAGCAGGATGCGGTCGTCGGCCGTAGTGAGGGCCTCGCGTGGGACCGCCGGGGAGTCGGGGAGGACGAAGGCCGTCGCCTCCTCGGCTGCGCCGGACGCCGGCGGGAGACAGGTCGCACCCGTTGGCCACCAGACGCCGTCCTCGCCGTCGGCCCGGTACCAGGTCTCGGCGGTCGGTGCCCGGTCGTAGCTCACCGCGTCGACGACCTCACCGTCTTCCCGGAGCTCGAGGTCGTCGCCGTCGACGGCCAGCCGGAGATGGCCCTCGAGGCCGGCGACGGGATGTGCGGTCTTCGTGGCCGTCGTTTCGGGCTCGAGGCTGAAGGCGACCCGGCCGGAGACGGTCTCTTCCGGCAGCGAGGCGGTCGTGTGGCCGTCGGTCACGGTCCAGTTCCCCAGGTGTGTCTCGGCGGGGACCTCCAGGACGAAAAACTCCCCGGCGTTGCCCTCCGTCGTCGGGTTCGGGTGGAGTTCGACGAACCGCGGCTCGGTCCCGTCTGCAATCTCGCCTGCACGTTCGCGGGTCGCCTCCGTCGGTCCCAGGGGGCAGTGTTCGAGGTCGTCACTCGAGCCGTCGACGGCGAGACCTGTGGCAACACTCGAGCTGTCGGCCACGTCCGGACCGTCGTCGGTCCCTGGCCCGTCCGGGACGGCCACGACGCCGGCGACCGACGTCGTCATCACGACCAGCCCGACGAGGACCAGCAGGCGGCACATGGGCACGCCTGGCCGCGCTATCGTACTTAAACGACGGGGCGGTGCTCGCTCATACTGTCCGTTGTGATTCGTTACCGGTGATCGCCGCCCCGTTCGGGTCGATCACCGGTAAAACGGTATACCGATCCGTATCAGGCCGCCTTCTCGGTGTCCGTCCGGGCCCGCTTTGCCTCCGCCTGGACGACGTAGGAGCGATCGTCGGCGTACTCGGCGACGACCTCGAGGGCCTGTGCGGTGCCGATCCTGTTGAGCGCCCAGGCGGCACTCGCACGGGCGTTGTCGTCCTCGTCGTCGGCCAGAACGTTCGCGAGTGGCTCGATCGTCCGCGTGTCACCGATCAACCCGAGCGCACGGGCGGCGTTGCTCCGCACCTCACCGTCCTCGCTGGCGAGTTGCTGGGCGATGGGCTCGACCGCCTCCTCGCTGCCGACCTCCCCGAGCGCCCGGAGGGCGGGTTTCTGGAGCTGTGGATTCGAGTCGACGTAATCGAGGAGGGTCTCGACGACCGCCTCGTCTGCGACGCCGATCTTCCCGAGGATGGCCATCGCCTTGGTGTCGCGTCTGTTCGCCCGCTGGACCATCGGCTCGATCGCTTCTTCGGGGCCCAGCCGCTCCAGGGCGTCCATACAGTGGTCTTCCATGAACTCCGACCCGAGCGAATCGAGGGCGAGTAGGACCATCTCGACGTCACCTCGCTTCTCGTGGACTTTCAGCGCGTGGAGTTCCGGTGGGAAGTCCTTGACGTGCGCGAGGACGTCGTAAAACCCCTCCGCGCGTAGCTGTTCTCTCACTGTCAGGTCGTCCCACTCCTCGGCACCTTCGATCCCCGAGGCGAGCGTGTCGGTCGCCTCGAGCAACGCGGCGATGGTGTCGGCGTCGTCATCGGGATCGAGGCCGGCGTCGTCGATCGTACCGGCGACGTTGCCGAGCGTCGTCGAGAGTCGGGCGGAGACGTTCGCGTCCGCTTCCATCGGGGAGACCGAAGCCAGTGCGGTGTCGAGTGCGGCGTTTACGTCCTCGAGGAAGGCGTTTACCGCCTCGACCAGTTCGGGCTTGCCGTCGGCCGTCCAGCGCGTGTCGGTGATCGTCCCGCTCGCGTCGTCGATCTCGCCGACGACGTCCTCGGCGTAGGGCCCACGCTGGTCCTCGACGCCGTCCTCGAGGTCGTCGATCTCGGATTCGACGTCGCCGATCTCACCGTCGATCTCGTCGGCACGTTCCTCGACGTCCTCGATTTCGGCTGCAAGTTCGGCGATCGGATCGTCCTCGGCCGCTCGCTCGTCGCCGTCCTCGTCGTCTTCGGGCTCCGGAGCCTCCGAGTCGATCTCATCGAGTTCGTCGGCGACGGCGTCGAACTCCTCGCGGACGCCTTCGATCTCCTCGCGGATCGGTTCGATTCCTTCTTCGACGACGTCCAGGTCGTCTTCGGTCTCGGCGGACTCGAGGTCCTCGCGGACGGGCTCGACCCGTTCGCCTACCGGGTCGATCGTCGGCCGGACGGCCTCGAGGTCGGCGCGGACGGTCTCGAGGCGGTCGTGTAACACCTCGAGTGAGACGTCTTCGGCCTCCTCTTGGTCGCTCATCCGATCACCCGGCGTGGGGACGCCGACGGTTGACTCCTGGCCGTGTACATGTACCACACTCGTTGTAGAACGTTCCTAAGCGTTTCCATACACGGCAGCCGGGGTGTACTCCGCCCAGTAGAACCACGGGCTGAGAATCAGGTACGCGAGTCCGAGGGTGAGCAACGCGTAGGGGAACGTGCGTCCGACTGCGTGGGGGACGATGATCGCGAGTGCGTGAACGACGCCCATGATGAGCGCGTCCCTGGCGAGGAGATCCGGGTACTGGATCCGTGAGACCATGAGGTAACTGAACAGGACGGTCACCCCGAGGACGAGCCAGGGATCGGTCTCGCCGGCCAGGATCGCTGCGCCGATTATCGTCGCGGCGAGTGTCGTCTGGACGCCTTCGGTGTAGTGTTCGGCCGTGTCGTAGGCGGTGTACATGCCAAGGCGGGCGACGGCCATCGCGACGAACGTCGCACAGACGGCGCTGACGACCACGAACTCGGCGGTGACGGTCTCGGCCGATAGCTCCCACCCCCCGGTTACGACGACGAACGCCAGCACTGCCGGGGCGACCGCAAAGGAGACGACGTCGGCGAGCGAGTCGAGATAGGGGCCGGCGGGGGACCCACCGTATCGGCGCGCGAGGATGCCGTCGAGTCCGTCGGCGATCGCCGCGAGCAAGACGAGACGGGCGGCGAGGTCGATGTCGACGAACGCGACGACGATGGCGATAAAGCCGAGTGCAGCGTTCCCGACTGTCACCGCGTCGGCGACGCCGAACCGACCAACGAACCGGGGCAGCATACTCGCGGATTCTGCGTGCAGCGGTCTTACGTGTTTTCGTTCGACGCCAGGGCGGACGGTTCTCGGATTCGGGGATCGAACCGGGGGCGTTATATCACGGCCGTCCTAACCCCCGGCCATGCAACGGCGCACGTATCTCGCTGCACTCGGAAGCGCCGGACTCGCCGGGCTCGCGGGCTGTACTACCGTCGGGGACGTGACGGGGGGGCTGCTCGACGACTCCGACGGGTACCACATCGGGATGACCAGAAACGCGTTCGTCCCGGAAGAGTACGATGCGACCGTCGGCGAGACCGTCGTCTGGAAGAACACGAGCGGGTCATTACACACGGTTACCGCCTACGAGGAGGCGATCCCGGGGGACGCGGACTTCTTCGCCTCGGGTGGGTTCGACTCCCAGGACGAGGCCGAAGCGGCGTGGCACGAACGGTACGGCGGTGGCCTCGACCTGGACGAAACCTTCGAACACACCTTCGAGATTGCGGGGACGTATCCGTACTACTGTATCCCACACGAGATCGACGGGCGCGGTACAGGGCGGATGCTCGGGTCAGTCCGCGTCGTCGAGTGAGACGGTCCGTCGTCGGTAGCTGAGCGTTCCCCCGCTCGAGTCGGTCATCGGTACACCGTTCCGTACGGGGGCGTCGTCCGGAACGAAAGCGAAAATAGCCTCCGGTCAGTCGTCGGCCGCGACGTCTTCCTCGTCGACGTCGACTGTCGTCGCTTCCTCTTCTGCGACCTCTTCGGGGTGGGCCTCGAGGGTCGTCTTCTGGACCTCGACGCGTCGAAGCGGGTAGATCGTCTTCGCCTCGCCGTAGATCGCCGAGGAGAGCCGTCCCTCGACGATGCCGTCGACGAACTCCTCGAAGGTGCGGTCTTCGGCCGCCTGCTCTACCATCTCGACCATCCGCTCGCGGATGGCCTTCTCCTGGCTCGCGTCCGCCTTCTTCGTCGTGAAGGCGACGGGCTGGACCTGCAGACGGTAATCGTCGGTCGTCAGGACCGTCACGTACGCGTCGACTTTCGAGGCGCCACGGCGGACCAGCGAGCGCAGGTAGTCTCGGGTCAGCGAGTGCTCTTTGAACTCCGTGTAGGCGGCGTCGCTGCCGACGTCGGTTATGCGGAAGGTGAGTTTCGTGTTGTTCTCGCTTGCGTTGTTCGTCAGGTCACCGAGGGTCGTTTCGATCGTTCGGTCGAGTACCTGTTCCGGTTCGTCAGCGGGGGTCTCGCCGAGCTCCTCCCGGTCGAACTGCTCCGGGGCGAAGACGGTGTACCACCGCTTTTCCTGTTTCGCGCGTGAAACTGATCGTTCACTCATTGGTATGTTGGTATCTGTCTGTGGACGTTTCCCCGTCCAGTCGGTTGGCGTGTTGTACCACTTCCGTCGCGACGCCGACGTTGACCACGTAGTCGTCGACGTTCGAGTGGAGCCCGCCCGTCGTCTCGCGTTCGATACGCGTCACGAGCCGGCCGTCCTCGACCGTCGTCTCCATCTCCGTCGTGTTGTCGGGCGCTATTGCCCGCGCGACGAGATCGGGATCGTCGTGCTCCGTCCTGATCGTCGCTTTCCTGGTCATAGTCGACCTCGCACCGTCTCGATGATCTCCGAATCGTCCACCCTCCGGTCGTAGCTGAGATACCCACGCCGCCTCGAGACGTCGTATTCGGCCTCGAGGTCGCGGGCGATCGCCTCGACGGGGCCGGCGAGGGCCCGACGGCCGGTCGCGGCGACCGCGGCCTCGCCGTCGCCGATCGCGAGGACCAGCGGTTCCGGCGCACGATAGGCCACAGCCAGGCGGGCGACCGTCTCGACTGCGCCGTCGACGCCGAACACGGACAGGCCGTCGTATCGGCCCGTCGAGGCCGCCTCGAGTTCCCGGTGAGCTCGCAGGGCGTGCTCGCGCCAGGCCTCGAGGGCCGGCCCGGACACGTCGTGACCGAGCGCCAGCGCGACGCCGGTCCCCGGCCTGGCGCGTGCGAGTACCTCGAGGACGTCGGCGTAGCCACCGAGGGTCTCGAAGGGGCCTGTTGGGGTCCTGTACGCGCGCAATACCCGCGCGATCGCGTGGGCGGCCCCCTCGCTCGCCCCTTCGGCCCCGACGGCCTCGAGGGCGACCAGCGAGGCGAGTCGGCGATGGGCGTCGTCGTCCCCGCCTTCCGAAACCCCCTCGAGGGTCTCCACGAGCGCCTCGGGGTTCCCGGACCACGGTGCCACGAGGAGCGTCGAGGCGGCCAGGTCGGCCGGGTCGTCGGTCGGGATGGCGACGCCGGGTCGTCGGTCGAGTGTTCCGCGTTCGACGGCTGTCTCGAGGACGTGTTCGGTCTCGCCGGCACCGGGTTCGACGCCCGCTGCGACCGTCCCCGCGAGCGCGAGGACGCGATCGGGTTCGACCTCGAGGTCGCGGGCGAGGTCGACCGCGGCGAGGGTCGCCGGGCGTTCATCGTCGTCGAGTCGCCGGACGTCGGCGTCGACGGGGCCGATCGCGAGGACGACGGTCGCCCCGTCACGGTCGTCGACGTCACCCGCTCTGGCCGTGCGCTCGCCGACCGTCCGGTCGACGGTTACCTGGAACGGCGTCCCGAGAGCCGAGAGCCCCCGGGCGAGTACGCCGGCGGCGGCGATCGCGTCGCCGTCGCCTCGAGTGACGATCCGGACGAAGCCGGCGCTCTCTACGTCGTCCGTGAGCGACGCGTCGGGACGACCCATGGTGGACATTACTTACTCTTCGAGGAGCGCTTTCGCGGTGTCGTAGGAGTACGTGAAGTCGGGTTCGAGTTCGTCCCCGCGGTAGTACTCGACGAGACGGCGCACCTTCGACTCGGTGTTCTGGAGTGCGCGTTTGTTCTGGTGGTCCTGTTGGTTCTCCTGGACGTGCTCGCGCAGGCGCACGGCACGTTCCATGAGGTTGCGAAGGTCCTCGGGGAGGTCGGCTTTCGCATCGTGTTCTTCTAGGATCTCGGTGACCTTCTTTCCGGTCGCCAGTTTGACGTCCGGGACGGGCGTGCCGGTGACGCCTTCGTCACGCAGTTTGATCCCGATCTGGCTGGGATCGTAGCCCTGTTCGGCCAGTTCGACGACCCGTTTCTCTACGTCTTCTGGGTCGACGTCGCTCCACTCCGGTGGTTCGTCTGCCGTGGGCTTGTCCGAACCGGACGTTCCACGGCGTCGGGTGTGCATTCGTGCCATTGTTCGAGGATAGGAACCGCACTGACCGCGTCGCGTAAATCCGGCTCTCGCCGGGTGCACTTCCGCAATCCCAAGCCGTCCGAGCGGACAGCGATGTCGGATTTGCGGCCGTGCGCTTCCCACCTGTGGTATCGTGAGCACCGACTAAAGGGTTGCGTACCTGTCCGGCGACCACGGACCGCTCCCTCAAGGACGATCGAACGCGGTGGGACGTGCCGGCTCTGTCCCCACCGTCCTCGCCCCCCGGTCGTCGTGAGGCGTCCGTCGACGGACGACCTGTTCTTGTAGGTGAAGGTGAACCCGGGAAACCCGAGCGTGTCGCCGTGGTGGCCGGAAATCCGAGCGGTGACACCACCGAAGACCGTCACGAACCGACGAACGGAAACGACACCGATCCGTTGCCCGACGGGGCGAAAGGACCGCGTTCCGCCCGCGAGGGGACCGACGAAACCGGGCGCTGTCGACGCGACGACCGTTCGAACCCGTCTACTGTGGGAAACGGCGACCTGCCCGGGACAAACGGGCACGAAACAATACGCGGGGACGTGCTTGCCTGACCCGAGACCCCGTGACACCCCCCGACCGGTCCCAAGACACGTCACCGGCGGTTCCCGGCCGAACACACTCCCCGGCGGTCGTTCGCCTCGAGGACGTCGCCCACGAGTACGCCACGGGCGATCGCGGCCAGTCCGTGATCGCCCTCCGGGGCGTCTCACTCAGCGCCAGGGAAGGGGAGATCGTCGGCCTCGAGGGACCGAGTGGGAGCGGGAAGTCGACGATCCTCCACGCGATCACCGGCCTGCTCGTCCCGACGGACGGGAACGTGACACTCCGGGGAACCGAACTCACCGCGGCGACAGAACGGGAGCGAACGCGGCTTCGCCGTCGTCACGTCGGGATCGTCTTCCAGCGGTTTCACCTCCTCCCGTCGCTTTCCGCACGCGCGAACGTCGCCTTACCTCTCGTCCAGGCCGGTCTCGGGAAGTCACGACGACGCGAGCGATCCGTACGGCTACTCGAGGCGGTCGGGCTCGGCGACCGGATCACCCACCTCCCCGGGGAACTCAGCGGCGGCGAACGACAGCGGGTCGCCATCGCCCGGGCGCTCGCGACCGACCCTGACGTCCTCGTCGCCGACGAACCGACCGGCGAACTCGACACCGCGACCGGGCGGACGGTGCTGGAACTCCTGACCGACGTCGGCCGTGATCGGGCGGTGGTCGTCGCCTCCCACGACGACGCGACGCTATCGGTCGCCGACCGCGTCATCTCGCTGCGTGACGGCCGGGTGATCGAGGGTGGATGACGACCTCGAGGGGAGCCGGCGAGCTCGCTGGTCCGGCCTCGTCGGCCTCACCACCGTTCGGCTGTGGAAACGGGCCACACAGGGCGGATCACGGCGGGTCCTGACGACCATCGGCGCCGTCGCCGTGACGATCGCGCTCTTGCTCGTCGTCACCGGCGTCGCCGTGGGGCTCGCCGACGGCGGCCTCACGAGCGAGAACGACGCCGACGTCGCCGTCATGGCGGACTCGACGACCACCCTGTCGACGATCGACGGCGTCGAGGGACCACGACTCGGAGCCACGACCGAACGGACGGAGACGCTTCACACCGAGGACGGCGTCGACCACGCCTCGCCGGTCCTCCTCGAGACCGCCCGTCTGGAGGCCGGGAACGGCGAGGAGCGGACCGTCCTGCTCGTCGGCGTCGACCCCGACGAGGAGTCCCGAACCGTCGCCGGCCTGCCGACGGACGGCCTCACGAACGAGGGCGACGCCGTCCTCTCCCGGACGGTCGCCGACGACCTCGAGGCCTCGGACGGGGACGGCCTCACCGTCTCGAGCGTCCGGACCGATTACCTGACCGATGACCCGTCGCTGTCGGTGACGGCCGTCGAGGACACCGAGACGGCGGCCACAGGCGGGGATCCGGTCGTCCTCGTTCACCTCGAGGAGCTTCGAACGATCGCCGACAGCGAGAACAGGGACCTCGCGAACCACGTCCTCGTCTGGGGCGACCCCGCGGCCGAAGACGCCGCCGCGGAGACGTACCCGAACGCGACCGTCGAGACGACCGCCGGCGCCGACCCGACCTCGCTTTTCGGTGACGGGCTCGCGCTCGCGACGAGCCTGCTCGCGCTCGTGATCGGCGTTGTCATCTCGGCGTCGTTCGTCGCGACGACGATGGGGATGACCGTCGACGAGGATCGGGAGACACTCGCCGTCCTCACCGCAGTCGGCTTCCCTGCGCGGAGCCGGCTCGCGATGGTCACCCTCTCGACGACCCTGACGACGCTCGCCGGCGCACTCGTCGGGCTCGTGCTCGGGGCTTTCGCCGTCGTCGCCGTCAACGGCCTCGCGGCCGTAACGACCA
>Ga0207421_10006275_pt1 | contig 12992 bp, 11 predicted proteins | sample SodLakKL_010_SED_4_FD_187542 | JGI IMG/M metagenome (GOLD analysis project Ga0207421, IMG submission 187542) | Alkaline sediment microbial communities from Lake Tanatar, Kulunda Steppe, Russia - 8KL_010_SED (SPAdes) (version 2) | ecosystem: Environmental > Aquatic > Non-marine Saline and...
CGACGGTGCCGGCGCCCACCACACCGGACCTGCCCCCGGCGCCCACCACACCGGACCTGCCCCCGGCGCCCACCACACCGGACCTGCCCCCGGCGCCCACCACACCGTGCACTTCGGCGAGGCGTGGGAGTCGACGTTCGACGACCTCACGGTGCGGGGCCGGCCGATGTCGGACCCCGCGCGGTTCGTCACGGCCCCGTCGGTCACCGATCCCGACCTGGCGCCGGCCGGCCACGACGCCCTCCACATCCTCGAACCGGTGCCCAACCTGAGCGCGGACCTCGACTGGCAGGACCTCGAGCCCCGGCTGACCGACCGGATGCTCACCTGGGCACGTGAGGTCGGGCATCTCGGCGGCGATCCGGTCGTGATGCGGACCACGACCCCGATCGGCTGGCAGGAGCAGGGGATGGCCGCCGGTACCCCGTTCGCACTCGACCACCGGTTCACCCAGAGCGGCCCGTTCCGCCCCCACCTGACCGATCGGCGTCTACCCGGCGTGGTGTTCGTCGGATCCGGGACCCGCCCCGGGGTCGGTATCCCGATGGTGCTCATCTCCGGCCGACTGGCGGCCGATCACGCGGAGCAGCTCCTTGCGCGCGCCTGAGCCCGTCGCCGAGGCGCAGGCACGCACGTGGCCACGCGTGGCGACCGTCGGCGATCCGGCCGAGATGGCGGCCAGCGACGCGATCTGCAAGCGACTGCACGCCCGTCACGGGACCACCTACTACTGGGCGACACGAGCCCTGCCACGGGCGGATCAGCCGCACGTGCATGCCCTCTACGGGCTGTGCCGCTATGCCGACGAGCTGGTCGACGCCCCCGGCGTCGGATCGCTCCAGGAGCGTGCCGAGCGACTGGATGCACTCCATCACCGCTTCACCCTCGACCTCGCCGCGGGCGCCAGTGAGCACCCGGTGTTGATGGCCGTGGTACGCACCGTCCGTCACCTGCAGCTCGACGGGGAACTGTTCGACCGGTTCTTCGACGCGATGCGCATGGACCTGTCGGTGACCCGCTACGAGACCTTCGACGACCTGCACACGTACATGGACGGATCCGCAGCGGTCATCGGGGAGATGATGCTCGCCGTGTTGCGACCGACCGACCCGGAAGCGGTCCGAGCCGGCGCCCGGACCCTGGGCATCGCCTTCCAGCTCACCAACTTCCTCCGGGACGTCGACGAGGACCTCGACCGCGGCCGGATCTATCTGCCCCAGGAGGATCTGGCGCGGTTCGGCGCCGACCCGTGGCGACGCCGGGCTGATACCGCATGGCGGGAACTGAGTCGTTTCCAGATCGCCCGCATCCGCGGGCTGTACCACGAGGCCGACCTGGCCATCGCCGAGCTCCCGCCGCGGTCGGCCAACGTGATCCGTGCGGCCCGCATCCTCTACAGCGGCATCCTGGAGCGCATCGAGGACCAGGACCACGACGTGTTCGCTCGACGTGCCCGGGTGCCCACCGCGACCAAGCTGTGGGTGGTCGGCCGCGAGCTCGCCCGGGGCGTCACTCCTCGCCCCGCCCGTCCCGCGTAGGACCACGACCATGGATCGCTACCACTACCTGTTGGTGCTCGCGGCGTGCCTCGCCGTGACGCTGCCGCTGGAGTTGGTGCTCGGGGCCCGCGTCTACCGTCGCCCCCGGCGACTGCTGATCACGTTGGCCGTGGCGATGACCCCCTTCGTGCTCTGGGACCTGGTGGGCATCGCTCGGGGTCACTGGAGCTTCTCGGACCGATTCACCCTGGGGTGGTATCTGCCCGGCGCGATGCCCTTGGAGGAGCTGCTGTTCTTCGTCGTCATACCGATCTGCACGCTCCTGACCCACCAGGCCGTGAAGCGGCTGGGTGCGCACCTGTGGCCGGCCGGTCGACTGGCACGGGAGCGCGGCGATGCCTGAGTACACCATGCTGACTCTCGCTGCGGTCGTCGTGGTGGTCGTGCTCGATGTGGCGCTCGTGCGCACCCGACTGCTGGCCACCGTGAGCTTCTGGATCACGCTGGGCATCGTGTGGGGGTTCCAGATCCTGGTGGACGGGTGGCTGACGAAGTTGCGTGCGCCGATCGTGATCTACGACGAGGCCTCGTTCAGCGGTGTGCGGATCTTCCGGGACTCGCCGATCGAGGACTTCGGCTTCGGCTTCGCGATGATCGTCGCCACACTGATGGTGTGGGAGACGATCGCGCGCCGCCACAGCCCGAGCGAGATCGTGGACCGCGAGCACGCCTGACGGTGTCGGTCAGCGTCCGTGGACGTCCGGTCGTCACCGGTGGCGGGGCAGGTCTCGGTGGCGGCGTACGGTCGCTCGACGTCACGATCGAAGGTAGGCCTGCGATGGTCCTGTGGCCGCGACGTCTCGTCCTCACGGCAGCAACCGCCGGCATGTTGCTCGCCGGGTGCGACACCACGGCGCCCGACGCACCGGCACCGCCACCCGACGACCAACCCACCGACGACCAGCCCACCGACGACCAGCCCGCCGACGACGAGCCCGCCGACGACGAGCCCACCACGGAGGGCACCTGGGAGCAACTGCCGGAGGCGCCCATCGCCACGCGGATCAACCATTCGGCGACCTGGACCGGCGAGCTGATCGTCGTCTGGGGCGGCGAGGACCAGGACACCCTGGAGATCACCGCGGACGGCGCCGCCTTCGATCCGGCCACCGACCGCTGGCACGACATCCCCGAGGCCCCGATCGAGCCGCGGTGGGCCCACGAGGCGGTGTGGACCGGCGAGGAACTGCTCGTCTGGGGTGGGACCGCAGGGCCGGATCACCTCGCCGCCTGCTACGGCGACGGTGCCCGCTACGACCCGGTGACCGAGGTGTGGGAGACCATCCCGGAGATCCCCGGCGAGGCCCGGTGCGATGCCTCGGTGGTCTGGACCGGTGATGAGCTGATCGTTTCGGGTGGCCACGCCGGAGAGGGCCCGCCCGGTCCGGATGACCGTCACGACGATGCCCTGGCCTACGACCCTGACGGCGACGAGTGGCGGACCCTGCCCGGATCGCCGCTCGGGCCGCGGGCCGGCGCGATCGCCGGGTGGGTCGCCGGGGAGTTGGTGGTCTACGGCGGTCACACGCAGGCCGACGACGACGGCTTCGCCTACCTGGCCGATGGCGCCGTCTACGACCCCGGGAAGGACACATGGCGCGAACTACCCGAGTCGCCGCTGCCGACGCTGAGCGGTATCCACGCCGCGGTCGTCGACGACCGCCTGCTGATCCTCGGCGGCCAGGACCCGGCGCCCGGGGCCGACGCACGCTCCACCGCCACCGTCGGCTACGACCCCGACACGGATACCTGGGACACACTCGCCGACATGCCCGGTGCCCACGACACGCTTGCGTCGGCGTGGACGGGCGACGTGCTCTACGTCCTCGGCGGCGGACTGCCGGATCCTGTCGACGACGAGGTGGCCGACGAGCAGGCACCCCCGTTCCTCGCCTATGTGGCGGACGAGGATCTCTGGCTACCGCGGGAGGACCCCCCGGGCGGGCACCGGACCCACCATGCCATGGCATGGACCGGGGCGGAGCTGATCGTCTGGGGCGGGCAGCACGACGACGGTCCTGCCGACGGACTGCGGTGGATCCCTCCGACCGGTCCGCCCACCGACGGCCCGCCGGCTGACGACCCGGCCGCCCTACCCGCCGTCGGGTTGACCGCATGGGTCGAGGAGGCACCCGCGAACCTCAACCACCGCATCGAGGGCACCGTGACGGACGCCGACGACGACGGCGAGTTCGGTGTCCCGGTGCGCTTCGAGGTGCACCGCGACGACACGCTCGTGTTTGCCGTGGACCGGGAGACCGAGGCCGACGGCGAGTTGCTGTTCAGCTACAACGCCGGCGCCCGAGCAGGCGACACCGACGTGGTCGTGGCGTGTGTCGTCGACCCCGAGGGCGACGATCCGGGCGAGGCGGCAACCGGCACCGACGCGGCGAACGACGCCGTTTCCCTCTGCACCCGGAAAGGCGCCCGGGAGGCGGAGGAGGACGCTGACGAACCGGCGGTGGAGCCCACGGAGGACCCGTCAGCCGGGGCCGTCACCGTGACGTGGCGCGAGGAGCAGTCACCCGAGCGCGATCCGGCCGGCAGCGACTTCTTCGGCGAGGCCATCGCCATCGACCCGGATGAGCAGGTACTGGAGGTGCAACTGCTGCCGCGCGACGCCGGCCTCGGTGCCTACCTGGCGTTCGACTACACCGACGACGCCGACTTCGAGGTCGAGGGCGAACCGGTGTCGATGGAGACCTTCGCCTGTGCCGTCGAACGCACCGTCGCCGACGACGCGGCCGAGCAGCGGGTGACCGTCTCGCTCACGCCGCCGGAGGTGATGCGCTACCTGCTGACGAGTTCGGCCGACCTCGACGAGTGTCTCTGACGCTCCCGATGGACCCCGCTGACGGATCACGATGGATGACCCGGCACGATCACCGGCGGCACCCCGTACTCCATGGCGTTGGTGGCCCGGTTGCCCACACTGGGTGAAGTGACCCGGATCGACCGGTGCCAGCACCGGCTCGGCATCGTCTCCGACCACCTCGACGTGACCGAACCCGTGATCGAGCGTCCGTGAGCGCGCCCGTGGCCGAGCCCGTGATCGAGCGTCCGCCTCACCGATCGGGCCGAGAGCAGAGCATCGGGTCGGCGACGTGGCGTGCGTGCGCGACTCGCGTATGCGGGGTCAGGGCCGCCGGGCGCGGGGGAAGCGCAGCACGAAAGCGCTCGGCGCGGACACGTCGGGAGGTCGATAGCTCACGGTCCCCTCGTTGGCCACGACGAGTCGCTCCACCATCGAACGGCTCGGATCCGTGCCGTGCCAACCGTCCCGTCGCCGTGGCGACGGTGCCGTCGGTCCGGAGGCGCCGATGGCGAGTTCTGCGGGCAGGCCCTCGCCGCCGTCGCTGACCTCGATCATCACGTGGTCCGGACCGTCGGCGCTGACCCTGACCACCACGGGCGACAGGCCGTGGCGGGTCGCGTCCCTGACCAGGTCGAGCACACATTGGCCCAGATGGGCCGGATCGACCAGGGCCAGCAGCGTTTCGTCCTGCTCCTGCTCCTGCTCGGCGAGGACCTCCACCCGCGTGAATCCGAAGGCGAGCACCCGTCGCAGGGTCTCGACCACCTCCGTCGGGACCGGCCGGACCGCCAGTTCGCCGTCGCTCGTCCGAGCCGACAGCAGCAACTCGTCGATGAGCGCCAGGATCCTGCGCGCGTTGCGTTCGATCGCATCCAGCGCCGCCCCCGGGTCCGAGCCGTCCCCGGGAGCCGACCGACGCAGCACCTCGGCGAACCCGAGGATCGGGGTCAGCGGGCTCCGCAGTTCATGACTGATCATCCCGACCAGTTCCTCCCGGAAGGCGATCGCGCGCGCGAGTTGGCCGTTGAGGCGCTCCAGTTCGTCGGCCCGGTCACGTAACCGTTCCTCCTGGTCGAGCCGGTCGAGGGCGTTGGCGGCGATCGTCGACGCCGAGGCCGCCAGCGCGGCCGCCTCGGGCTCGATCGGATGTCGGTCCACGAATCCCTGCGCATCCAGCAGGTCGCGATGTCCCTGGAGCGGCTCCCAGGGATCCAGACCGGGCTCGCCGGGCGCAGCCGGGATCGCAGACCGGCCGATCGCCTCACCCGCACGCTCCGCGATGGCGCGTAGGGCGTCGTCCAGCCGGCCGAGCACGTCCTTGGGGCGCGACGCCAGCAACGAATGCTGACCGAGCTGCGCCAGCGCCGCCTGCTGCCGCTGTCGCCGTTCGCTCTCGCGCTGGATCTCCTCGCGTTCGGTCAGGTCGGCCACCAGCACGGCGATCAACAGTGCCGCAACGGTCATCACCCCGAGGTAGAGCTGGAAGAGCACGATGGCGTTGTAGTCGGCGGTGACCGCGAACGGCCCGTACCCGATCGGTGTCGACCACCCCCCGACCATGCCGAGCAGCGCCGCGCCGACGGCCGCTCCGCGCAACCCGAAGCGAAACGCGGCCCACACCAGCGGGGGCAACACGAGGTAGGTGACCGCGATATCGAACCCCGAGCCCCAGTTCTGGAACACGAGCACGACCACGGCCACGAGCAGGCCCCCACTGATCGCGATCTCGGTCCACGAGCGCCGGAGCGGTGGCGCTCGGAACGCGAGGAACAACGGCGCGATGACCAGGCCCCCGAGTGCGTCACCGACCCACCAGCCGACCAATCGCGACCACTCCGACCCCCACCACCACACGCTCGTCGCCGTGCCGACCAGCCCGCTGGCGAGCGGTCCGACCACCCCGGCGAAGAGCACGAAAGCGGCCAGCTGCGACGGCGATCGCAGGTCGAAACGGGGGTGGGCCCGACGGATGAGCGTGGCCGCGATCAGGGGGTTGAGCAGGTTGGCGAGCATCCAACCCATGATCGGCGGCAGGTCCGCCCCGAAGATCAGGTTGCTGGTCGTCTCGGCGATGGCGACGGCGATGAGGATCGCCGGCCACCTGCTCTTCGGTGAGATCAACATCGCGCCGAGCGGGACCCCGGCGGCAGGCCAGAAGGTCGGTGACGAGTACTGCCCCGCCGTCAGTACCGACAACCCCTGCGCCAGCACGAGATAGCCGACCCCGACCCCGATCGGCAGCAGCCAGGGCCGTGCTCCACCGGCAGGGCGTCGTGCCACGGTCGCTGACAAATCGTTGTCCTGGCTGCGGTGACGAGGGTGCTCCGACAACGTCGGCCGAGCGGCCACGCCACGCGCCCATGGACGCAACGATACGTCACGGGCTGGATCGATCGACGCGTTCCGTCGCCCCCCGTGGAACTGCGGCGCGCTCACCGCACGGCTGGAGCCGTCTCGGTCCGGGCGTGCCCGGACCGGGCCATCCATCGGGCCATCTATCGGAGCGGCGCCCCCTGGACATCGGGCCGCCAGCGGAGGATCGCCGACATGAGGCGTCCGTTTCGCTCCGAGAGATGATGCCGCAGTTCGTGGGCGTCGCGGCGCCCGAGGCGTCGGAGTCGCGCGGCGTTGCGTCGGAGTTGTCGCTGCGCCTCACCCGCACAACGCGACGAGCAGCACGCTCCGATCTCGACGGCCTCGCCGCCGCAGATGACGCACACGGCGTCCACGATCTCGGGAGTATCCGTGACGTCCTGATGGTCGCGGACATCGATCGTGTCGCCATCGATCGTGTCGCCACCGGACGACGAGGGAGAGGCGGGTCGGGATACGACGAGTTCAGATGCCACGCGGGCTCCTTGGACCGGGGTTCGATCAGGGACGTTCCGGAGCCCGCGTCTTGAACTCCGACCTGATGGCCACGGTAGGTCCCCTACACCTGTTTTGTCATCACAGGAGCCCGAATCATCCAGCCGAGCTGGACACCTGGTGCCCGGGGACGGTGGCGGGGCCGAGCACCCCGAAGGAGCATGCACGACCGCTTCGCCGGACACCTCGCCGGACACCTCACAGCAACTCACAACAACGTGCGTCACGGCCCCGCCGGACTTAGGCCGCCAGGATTGCCTCGGCCGTCCGCCGCCCCGACACGAGCGCGCCCTGGATCGACGCGGTGTCGCGGTGATCACCGCAGACCCACGTCCCCGCGGCGACCCGGATCTCCCGCGCCAGCGTCGGTAGATCCACCACGTCCTGACGAGGTTGTGCGTACGCGATCCGGTAGGTGGCGAGATGGTCCCAGGCGGCGACCTGCGCGCCGTACCACCCGGCGAGCTGGGCCCGCAGCCGCCGGTCGATCTCCCGGTCGTCGAGCTCCGGGACACCGACGGTCGAGACGGACACCAGCGCACCCCGGCCCGCCGGTGCGTAGCCCGGAGCGACGTCCGACATCACGGCGACGTTGTTGACCAGCCCCTCGCCGTCAGCGTCGAGCACCAGGTCGGCCGCACCGATCGGTGAGGTCTCGGCGCGGTAGTAGACGGTCACGGTGCCTCGCCCCGGTGCGGCGGTCCCGGGCATCCGCGCGCCCAGCAGACGCTCGGCGACCGGGCCTTCCACCGCGACCACCACGTGCTCGGCGCGCAGCACGTCCCCGTGCTCGACGTCGACCGCGCCGTCGCGGACCCCCACGACACGCTGCCCCAACCGCACGGTCCCGCGCGGGAGCCGTGCGTGCAACTGGTCGGGCAGCTGCTGCATCCCCCGGTTGGGGACCGAGACGTCACCGTCGAAGAACGAGCGGAACACCAGTTCGGTGACGCGGGACGAGGTCGTCATGCCGGGATCGAAGAACGTCCCGCTCAGGAACGGCCGGAAGAAGTTCGCCGTGATCGCCGGCGAGAACCCGCGTTCGCGGACCAGTGTCGCCGTGTCCACCTGGGGGCGCGCGGCGACGTCCTGGCCCGGTGGGCCGAGCACCGAACGCCTCCAGGCGAGCAGGCGCAATCCGTCGGGGATCGTGGCCACGGGAGAGAACGCCGAGGTGAGCCCCGCCACAGGGGCCTGGAAGGGATCGGCCAGCCGCTGGAACCGTCCCCGGTGCCGGATGCGCACCCCCGGTGAGAAGGCCCGCAGATCGAGACCCTCGTAGTCGAACCACCGGCGCGCGGCGGGGTAGCCGGTGAGCAGGACCTGGAACCCGCGGTCGAGCCGGAAGCCGTCGACCATGTCGGTGCGGACCCGTCCACCGACCCCGTCCGAGGCCTCGAGCACGATCACGGAGCGTCCCGCGGCGGTCAGCCGCAGCGCGCAGGTCAACCCAGCGAGCCCCGCCCCGACCACGATGACGTCCGCCGCGCCCGACGGCATGGTCAGGCGGCTGCGGGGGAGAGGTCGAAGGCCACCCGCAACGCCGAGCGGATGTCGGTGTGCGTGAACGTGAAACCGGCGTCGAGCAACGCCTTGGGCACGGGTCGGACGCTGCAGGCGGCGAGCGTCTCGCCCATCTCGCCGTACAGCAGACGGATCGCGAACACCGGGATCGGCAGGACGGTCGGGCGTCGGAGCACGTCACCGAGGGCCTTGGTGAGCTCGGTGTTGGTCACGGGTTCCGGCGCGACGAAGTTGACCCCGCCGCGAAGATCCGAGTCGATGAGGAACCGCAGCGCGCGCACCTCGTCCTCCAACGAGATCCACGGTACGTACTGTCGTCCGCTGCCGATCTTGCCGCCGACCCCGAGCTTGAACGGCAGCTCGACCTTGTCGATCAGCGGTCCCTGCTCGGCCAGGACCACCCCGCTGCGCGGGTGCACGGTGCGGATCCCGGCATCGATCGCCGGTTGGGCGGCGGCTTCCCACGCGACACACACCTCGGCGAGGAAGTCGTCGCCGGGGGGCTCGTCCTCCGTGAGCACGTCGTCACCGCGGTCGCCGTAGTAGTTGGCCCCGGACGCGGAGACGAACACGGCCGGCTTGTCGGTGAGCCCCGCGAGGGTCTCGGCGATGAGCGTGGTGCCGATCACCCGCGAGTCGCGGATGCGCTTCTTGACCTCGTCGGTCCAACGGGAGTCACCGATGGGCTCACCGGCGAGGTGCACGACCGCGTCGACGCCCTCGAGCGCGCTCGCGTCGATCGTCCTGGCATCGAGGTCCCAGACCAGATCGTCGGGGCCGGCCTTGGCGCGGTCGCGCACGATCCGCTGGATGGTGTGGCCATCGGACCTCAGCGAGGCGATCAGCGCCTCACCGATCAGTCCGGACGATCCGGTCACGGCGATTCTGGACATGGTGGCTCCTCCACTACGAGCATCGATCGCAGTCAGTCGGTTCGCGTGCGGCGCCCCGGTCGGACGGGCCGACCCTATTCGAGCGGGTCACCCCCACGGCGACGGGTGAAGCCGCGCCGGTACTGCCAGGGCACCTCGACCTCCTCGAGCGCCCCCAACGCCTGGGCGGCGGCGAGCGGCCAGTACGGGTCGCGCAACGACTCACGGGCCAGCAATATCAGGTCGGCGTGACCGTCCACCAGGATGTCCTCGGCCTGCTCCGGGGTGGAGATCATGCCGACCGCCGCGGTCGGGATGCCTGCCTCCGCACGGATCTGGGCCGCGAACGGCACCTGGTAGCCAGGGCCGACCTGCGGGCGCGCCCCGGGCACGGCACCACCCGACGAACAGTCGATCAGGTCGACCCCGGCATCCCGCAGCCGCTCGGACAGCGCCACCGAATCCTCGATGTCCCAGCCATCCGGGTGCCAGTCGCTGGCCGACAACCGCACCGACAGCGCCAGGTCGTCGGGCAGGACCTCGCGCACCGCCGTCACGACCTCCAGCAGGAAGCGTTCACGCCCCTCCACCTCGCCCCCGTAACGGTCGGTGCGGCGGTTGACCAGCGGACTCAGGAAGCTGTGCAACAGGTACCCGTGGGCCGCATGGACCTCGATGAAACGGAAGCCTGCCGTGACCGCCCGGTCGGCGGCGGAGGCGAAGGCCTGCACGAGGTCGGCGATCTCGGCCTCCGTGAGTTCCGCAGGGACGTGTGCGCCGTCCTCGAAGGGTTCCGACGACGGGCCGACGACCTGCCAGCCACCTTCGCTGGCATCGAGGTAGGGGGTGGCGTCGGTCGGGCGGCCCGCCCCGGCCTTGCGACCAGCGTGTGCGAGCTGGATCCCCGGGACCGCCCCGTGGCCGGTGATCACCCGGGTGATGCGCGACCACGCATCGAGCTGCTCGTCGTTCCAGATCCCGGTGCATCCGGGCGTGATCCTCCCGCGGGGCTCGACCCCGCTGGCCTCGGCGACGACCAGGCCGGCCCCGCCGACGGCCCGCGAGGCGAGGTGGACCAGGTGCCAGTCGTTGGGCATCCCGTCCACCGCCGAGTACTGGCACATGGGCGAGATACCGATCCGGTTGCGCAGCGTCACGCCACGCAGATCCAGGGGTTCGAACAGCAGGGACACGAGGACTCCGACGGATCGTGGGGGGTAGGGGTGCGGCGTGGCGGTGGCGGTGGGCGTGGCGGTGGCGGTGGGCGTGGCGGTGGCGGTGGGCGTGGCAGGCAGCAGGCAAGCACGCCTCGGGGGGTCGTGCGCCCTTTTCAGATGACGGCGCGCCGCAGGATCGCATCGGCCACCGCTCCGGCGGCCTCGGGAACGGCGCGGAAGTAGAGGTCGGGTTCGCACGCTTCCAGTTCCGCGAGCTGGAGCGCCCCGGTGTCGTCCTCCAGCAGGTCGACCCGGGAGATGAACAGCTGCGCACCCGTGGCATCGACGACCCAGCGTGCGAGCGCATCCACCTCGGCGGTCACGGGCTCGGGGGCGTAACGGCCGCCGTAGCCCTCCTGGATCCGGTACTCGCCGCTGCGCGGAACCTTGCGAACCGCGTGGCTGACCGCGCCGTTGACCACCACGACCGACAGTTCACCACGCTCGGCGACACGCGACAGGAACGGCTGCACCATCGCATCACCGACCGCCAACAACTCGTCCAGATGGTGCTGCCCGGTCGCGAGATCGACCTCGCCGGCGCCGACGATGCCGCCATGGTCGGCGCCACCGGCGTTGTCGACGGCCACCCGGATCATGCCGCGTGATCCGGAGGCGATCGCGGGCTTGACCACCGCATGCGACCAGTCGCGTCGTCGCAGTAGCTCGGCCAACGACACCCGGTCACCTCGGCCCAGCCACGCGGTCGGGACCACGGGCGCACCCCGTTCCTCGAGCTCGAGCAGGTAGGACTTGTGGCTGTTCCAGCGCAGGACGTCCGGTGGATTCCACAGCCGTGTCGCCTCACCGGCACGTGAGGCCCAGGCGAGGAACTCGTCCCGCCGTTCCACGTAGTCCCAGGCCGTGCGCACGAGGGCGATGTCGAAACCCGCCCAATCGACCGCCGGGTCGTGCCAGACCGGCCGGTGCACCGTCGCGCCGCGGGACTCGAGCGCCGCGATGAGCGGGTCGTCGACCTGCGCCATGAACGCCGCGAAGTCCGCGGTCCCCGCGTCATGCCACTCGTCGGTCCCGCGATCGACCGTGCCGGTGATCAGGGCGATGTCCACCAGGTGTCCTCATCCTCGTAACCGCCGGGTCCGTGACCGGGCGGTTCCGTCACGAGCCCGGGGAGGCTAGTGGCTGACGGACTGGCGTCGGTCCGCCGGTACCGTCCACCTTCGCCGAAGCGTCGGCGCCGACCGCTGATCGCGGTGCGCAACCTGGCGGGAGCGGTACGTGCGGACACTGGAGCTCGCACTGCTGGTGAGCACGCTCGTGGGTTCCGGGTGGCTGCTGCTCGCACGTCGGATGAGCTCGACGGGCCTACTGGTGCTGCTGATCGGACTCGCCACCGTCGGTACCGCCCAGGCCGCGCTCGAAGGGTCCCGGTGGCAGCTGATCCCGACCTACCTCGCCGCGGGGCTGTTGATCGCCAGCTGCGGATCCGCGGCGCTGACCAGCCGCCCCGCACCGGTGTTCCGCCGCACGGTCACGGTCGTCGCCGTGGTGCTGACGGCACTCAGCGGGTTGGCCGCCTGGGCCCTGCCCGTGGACCTGCTGCCGGAACCCTCCGGCCCGCAGCCCGTCGGCACGGTGAGCGCCCTGATCCGAGATGACGACCGCATCGAGCGGTACGGACCGGAGCCGGGAGATGCACGTCAGCTGATGGTCCAGGCCTGGTACCCGGCCGATCCCACCGCGTTGGCCGATCCGGTGCCGTGGATCTCCGATGTGGACGCCTTCGGCGCCGAAGCGGCCGAGGAAGTGGGTCTGCCCCGCTTCGCCCTCAGCCACCTCGATCAGGTCCTGACCTCGAGCACCTCGGAAGCGCGCGCCGCGACCGTGCCCTCCGGATCGCCCGTGGTCGTGCTGTCGCACGGATGGTCGGGGTTCCGCACGATCCACACCGATCTGGCCGAATCGTTGGCGAGCCGTGGCTATGTCGTGCTCGCGATCGACCACACCTATGGCGCGCTGGCGAGCCTCCTACCGAACGGCGAGGCGGTACCGATCGATCGAGCCGCGCTGCCCGACGCCGGCACGGTGCCACGAGACGTCTATGCGGCCGCCAGCGAGACCCTGGTGGCGACCTTCGCGGCAGATATCCGGCGCGCCCTCGATGTCGCGGGCGTGC
>Ga0207421_10006277_pt1 | contig 12988 bp, 14 predicted proteins | sample SodLakKL_010_SED_4_FD_187542 | JGI IMG/M metagenome (GOLD analysis project Ga0207421, IMG submission 187542) | Alkaline sediment microbial communities from Lake Tanatar, Kulunda Steppe, Russia - 8KL_010_SED (SPAdes) (version 2) | ecosystem: Environmental > Aquatic > Non-marine Saline and...
CTTATAGATATAATTTTCCTGCTGAAGTGGGTACAGGCACAATAAGAGAAGTGTATTTAGAAACAACAGATGACCATTTTAGTCATAATTTTAATAATGATGCTGTTGCAAGGCAAGTAATAGAACCAGAAATAGTAAAAGAAGATTATCATGAAATAGATATAATATGGACTATCAAGGTAACAATACCACAGAATGAATGGACAGGTATTATAGAGGGCGGAGGAAGAGAAGGAGAAGATATTAATTGGTCTTTATATTTAGGATTTCCTTCTTTAATTAGTTTAGTTAAATATCAACACACATCAAGTATATATTTTAGTGAAAGTACATCAACAGCTAATTTAAAAATATCGACAAATAATAGTGAACCGGATTTTTACTATTTAATAGGAGATGATATATTTGATGATTCACCATATCAAATTGATGCTAAAGATTATGATGATAATAGTTATGAAAGAGAATTTAGAGTTAGTCTTGATATGGATGATGCTAACGATGAAATAGGTGCTATAAGATTTGAAAGAAGCGATATGGTAGGACCTGTAATAACTTTCGATCCTAAATTAGATAAAATAGATACCTTCAGGTTACATTTTGATTTAACTATAGGATTTGATTTAGAATAAAATGGAGGTGCAATAAACATTGGGAAGCTTTACTAACTATTTAGAAGAAAAATTATTAAATTATGTATTTGGAGGAGAAAGTTATAATCCTCCTAATAAACTATATGTTGGATTATCTTCAACTTCCATAAATGAAGATGGTACTGGTATAACTGAGCCTTCTGAAGAAGAATATAATAGAGTAGAAGTTGATAATAATTTAAATACTTGGAGTGTAGCAGATCAAAATGGAGACGAGGTAAGTATTAAGTATAATTTAATAAATATAGAATTTCCTGAAGCTGAAAATGAAGAAGGTTGGGGAATTTTTACTCACTTTTTTGTAGCTGATGAACTTGAAGGTGGTAATATACTAGGATACGGAGAATTAGATGAGTCTGTAGAAATTCTCGAAAATAATGTAGTAAGATTTGAAGATGAAACTTTGTTCATCAAATTAGATTAGATATGATATTAATTAATTCAAGGAGGTGTATTTAGTATTGGCAGAATTTAATAAATCTCCTTTTAACATGTCTCCTTTCAATTTACCTTATGATACTGTTATTATCTTACCCTCCTTGAACGGTATTATTCATTCAGAAAGTTCTTTTTTAGCATCTCCTTATCATTTTGTTTTAAAAGATACATCAGGTGATATATTTTCAACTTCTGATTTTATTAATGAACAGATAATGTTAAGGTCGATGGCTTATAACTATCCGTCATCTTTAGAACTGAATTTTAATTTAGAAGATTCAGGTTTGTATATGTCGAGAAATTATGAAATTGAAGCTGATTCTATTAATTTTATAGCTGACTATTTAGATTCAGATTATATAGGAATACAAAATATTACTATTGATGATTTTCCTCCGTTATTTATTGAAAACATATACCCTGATTCTGGAATATATATTGAAAGAAACATAGTGAATTATGCTGAGATAGAAGATTTTATTGTTTCTACAGATAATGAAGCAACTGTATTTGTTAATAGGAACGTGCTTCTTCATTTAAATAATCTAGTTGAAATTGTTCAAGATTATTTTAATGTTGAAAATGTTATTTTAACCAGACATCATGATATAGATGTTGACAAGAAAGAATTTACTTTTGAAGATAAAGATTTTGATATGCGTATAACTTCTTATTTAATTTCAATTAATTTTGTTAATCCTATTTATATTTCTAAAGATGAAAGAAAGAAACTTAGAAAAAGACTTAATGTATATTTAGAGAGAATTTTATACTCTTCTAACTATCAGGCAGAAATTTGTATGTCTGATGACTATCAATTTATCAATTTAGAAATTAATCATTTCCGTATAGATATTGAACCTTTTGACTAGTATTAATTTCTAGGTTTATATGTAAGGAGGTATTACTATTGCCTGACATAGGAGTTATAGGTAATACGATAAAGATAGATTTAATATTCCGTAATTGGGTTGGTTATTATGCTGATCCTTCTGAAATACGTTTTTCCTTGTTCAATTGTAATAAAAATATTTATGAACAGTATGAAGATGAATATATAACTTTAGAAGATCATAGGACAGGTGTTGGCAGGTATTCTTTTTATGTTACATTGCCTGATAGCAAATCAAAATTAATAGTAGAAGTTACAGCTCAACTTAACGAAAATCAATTGATAGGAAGATTGCCAATTGAGCCTTCTTGGATTTCAGATATTGATTGGGATCAATTATGTCCGGGAGAAATAGTAGCTGTAGCTGGTAATACTATAAGATTGTGGGCTAAGTACCGAGGATGGGGGAGACAAAAACAAATAAAATCTTATGTTCATAGAAATTTGAGTTATGATATAGAAGTTGAGGTATGTGATATAGAAGAATATGAATATGAATAGCTGTAGAGGAGGTGAGTATATATGGCTAATTACGAGATAACTTTTGAAATAGATGGAGAAGGTAATACTGATCCCTCTCCGGGAACTTATAATTATAATGAGGGAGAAGAAGTACCTATACAAGCTTTTCCTGCTGAACATTTTGAGTTTAAAAGATGGAGATCCGAAGCTTTTGATTTAAGATTAGATGAATTTGCAGATGAACGTGGTACATCTAACTTTTATTGGAGAGGGTATGTTTTTAAAGTAACAGAGGAAGCAGTATTATCAGATATATACGGAGGTGCTACTGCTGAAGGTCATTTTTTATGGGGTTTTTATGAGGTTGAATATGACGAAAACGAAGGTTATTATTCTTTAGATGTTATTAAATTAGTTAAAAATAGTCAGGGAGATGATTTATGGGGGGATCTTCCCGGAGAAAGACATTATAGCTGTCAACAATATGCAGATGAAAATTCTGATGCTAGAGATATAGATATAAATGCTGTACTAGACCCTGATAAGTATTATGTTTTTGCTCAAGGCAGGAAGTCTGGTTATTCTGGTACTCATCATTACGAACTTGATCCAGATACTTTTGATTACGATTCTTTTGTAGAAGAGCATGACATCTTAGAATTTTTTGGACCTGATGAAGTACCTGAAAATTCAGATCAACATCAATATAGTTTTAGATGGTGGACTGGTGACCAGTATACTCCTATTGAAATGGATTTAAATCCGGGAACATCTACTTTTCCTGATATGAGTATTGAGGTTGAGAGTTCTGGAGTAACTATAGAAGATAGGGATAGCCCTGATACTCAAATGACAGTAGATGGAGATGATATTGTTACAGCTCAATTTAAGAGGAAAAAACTAGATCTTTTTGTAGAAGCCATTAGTCATACTGGTGGTGGAGGTTATTTAAATATAGAAGGAACTACTGTAAGTGATGGGAATCAAGATACTGTAAAGGTAGACAGTGGTGAAGATATAGATTTAATAGCTAATCCTGATGGAAATAGTTATTTTAATCATTGGGGAGGAGATATATTTAGTTATGATAATCCTCATACAATAGAGGAAATCTCAGAAAACAAAAGTATATCAGGAACTTTTTCTACTGAAGATATAACTTTAACTATAAATTATGAAGGGGCAGGAGGAGGATTAGAAAGCCATACTCCCGGAGAAACTTATGTATATACTGCAGATGAAGAAGTAGAAATACAAGCATCTATTCCTGATTCAGGATGGGAATTTACTGGATGGGTAGAAGGTATATCAAATGATGTTATAGACGATCCCAATTCTTTAACTACTTATGTTACTATGACAAGAGAAATAAATTTAACAGCAGTATATACAATAATACAGCATGAATTAACTATAAATTATCAAGGTGAGGGAAGTGTTTCTCCTTATGAAGGAACTGAACTTCACGAAGAAGGAAGTACTGTAGAATTAGATGCATCTCCTGATTTAGGTTGGGAGTTTGTAGAGTGGACAGGAGATATTTCTTCTACAAGTCCTAATACTAATATTACAGTAACTGATGAAATGGAAGTAACAGCCATTTTCGTAGAATCTGAATACGAACTTCATACTATGATCGAGGGAGAAGGGGAGATAGAATTAAATCCTGATCAACCTTACTATAATTATGGAGACATAGTAAATCTTGAAGCTATCCCTGATGCAGGATGGGAATTTGAAGAATGGATAGGGAATGTTGATGACACAGAAAGTTCAGAAACTACGATTACTATGTACTCTGGAGAAGTAGTAACTGCTAGATTTGAAGTAAAAACTTATGAAGTAATAGTCAATTATGATAGTTCCCAAGGTAGTGTTAGTGGTATAGGGAATTATCCAGAAGGAGAAACAGTAGAACTCGAAGCTATTCCTGATGAAAATCATAATTTTGTAGAATGGACAGGTTATATAGAAAGTAACGATAAAATTATTTCTTTTGAAATGCCTGACCATGATGTTAATTTAAATTGTACTTTCGAAGGTAAAGAATATGATTTAATTTTAGAAGTTATCGGTTCTGGAGAGATAGAAGTAACTCCTGATGAAGAAATATACAGATATGGAGATGAAGTGCAAGTTGAAGCTATCCCTGATGAAGGATGGGGTTTTAGCGAATGGGGTTATCATTTATCAGGAGATAATGAAGTAGAAACTATAACTATAGAAGGGACTACTTCTATATTAGCTACATTTCTTGAAGTTTACACTTTAGATATAGAAATAATAGGGGAAGGTACAGTTTCTAAGAACCCTGATAAAGCTGATTATTTAGACGGAGAGGAAGTAGATTTAACAGCTAATCCAGCATCTTTTTGGGAGTTCAGTCACTGGTCAGGTAATATTTCTGATGTTACTGACCCTAATACTATTGTTACTATGAATCAAGATCAAGAAGTTTTAGCAGTATTTGGTGATGAGTTATTTGAAGTTCTTTATCATCAACCTGATGAAGGAACTTTAGAAGCAAGAGTTGACGGATCTTATATAGAGTCAGGATCAATGATAGCAAGAGGTAGAGATATAGAATTTACTATAATAGCTAATATAGATCATATTATTACAGGATTATGTATTAATGATAATTTGATTGTAGATTTAAATTTAGAACAGGGCATTTATCCCGTTGTAGCTCCTGTTGATCCTTCTGTTATAGTTTATGATGATAAAAGAAATCCTTTAATGGAAAGAGTTTATTTAACTAGCCAACATAGAGTTTCGACTGGTCATTATGAATATTTTTATAAAGTTCCTAATGGAAATACTCCAATAGTTGTAGAATTTAAAGGTATCGTAAACGGAAAGGAAGTTGTTGCTAGAAGAAAAATTGAAAGAGTCTGGTCTGATAAGATTGATTTACATGATTGCAAACCTGACATGCCTTAACAGCAGTAGGAGGTGTTTTTATTGGTAGAAAGAAAATCTTATACACAAAGAGACGCTAGACAGATAAAAGAAGAATTAGTATCAATGATTCCCTTATTAACTGATGACTGGACTGATTTTCATGAATCAGATCCGGGCATGGTAATTATCGAATTGTTATCTCATTTAAGTGATCAATTAGCGTTTTATACAGATAGGATGGCTATTGAATCTAATTTTGTAACAGCTACAGAGAGGAGGAATGTATTTTCAGGACTAAGACCTTTAGGGTACCAGCTGTCAGGTTATGTGTCTGCAAGAACTCAAGTTAGATTAAGATCAAGTCATTCAAACGAAATTTATGTTAAAAAATATGATATTTTTGCTACAGAAGAGGAAGATGGAGAAGTTTATTACTTTAGTGCTATGCATGATTTAACAATACCTCCTAACTTAACAGAAACTGTAACTTTACAGTTGATAGAAGGTATCAAAGAGGAATTTGAATTTGATTATGACGACATAGATAGCAGAGAAAGAATTGAAATCCCTAAAAAGAATATAGCAGAAAATTTTATTAGCCTTCATATAGATGGAGAAGAGTGGGAAGAAATTCAAGATGCTTATTTTTATGAACATTTAGATCCAGTTTTTAGTGTAGAATATTCAAGACAAGGATATCCTATGATAAGATTAGTCAAAGGTTGGAAAGATATAGTTGAAGATCCCGAAGAAGTTGAAATAAAGGTAGTAGGATTAGAATCATCTGGATATGAAGCTAACATAGGTAGTCATACAATTATTAAAATAGTTTCAGAACTTGAAGATGAAATAGGAGATACTGACTGTATGAATACTATTCCTGATATAATTCATAGAGATACAGTTTCAGGAGGAGATGATCCAGAAACAGTAGAAGAAGCACGTTTGAATGGTCCTAGAAGGCTAAGAACAATGTGGACTGTAGTAACTTTAAGGGATTATGAGGATTTTTGCGAAACACAGCCGGGAATTGATAGATGTTTAGCACTTGATTGGAGTGTAGAAGATACTTATATAGATGATCCTTATGAAGTTGATGTAATAATAGTACCAACAGAATCTGATTATTCTTCTCAAGCAATGAAAGACGATTTATATAGAAAACTTATGGAAAGAAGAGTAACTCCTACACATATTTATATAAAAGATCCTAATTATGTTGATTTTGATATAGAAGTAACTGGATATGTTATACCGGGATATGATCACAAGGATCATTTAAAATTTATTGTCAGAAATCATATTGATGAATATTTTAAAGCTGAAAATCGTGAGTTTGGAGAAACTATAAGGCCAGTATCTTTAAGATATTATTTAGAATCAAATATAGAGGATTTAATGATTGTTGATGTAGATGAGCCTGAATTTAATACTGTTTTAGAAATTAATCAGTTTCCACGCTTATCGAGTAAAAGAGTTAATATAGTTGAAGAGGAGGTAATATAATATGCCTGGAGAACTTGCTAATTATGGAGAAATGTTAGCCTTAGATGCTGTTTTTAACGATTTTGATCTTTTCTTAGGATTAGCCACATCTCCTATTGAGGATGATGACGATATTGGAGATATTGATGAAGTAGAAGATGCTAATTATGAAAGAAAATTAGTATCGTTTAGTATTCCTGATCAAGAGGGAGGTAAAGGAACGATTAGAAATTTAAATATGCTTCAATTCGGTCCTTGGGATGAAAATCAACCTACTCCTGTATCTTATGCTTTCATAACTAACGAAGAATTGATAGGAGAAGGAGGAGGGTTGGTTGCTTATACTGAACTCCCGTCTTACAAAATGCCCGAAGTTGATGAGTTAATAGTTCTTTTAGAAGATGATTTGGTAATACAGATTGATTAAATTAATAAAATAAGGAGGAATAATATATGTCTCAAATTGATGTAAGTTTAGCTAACGATATTTTGGATTTAATTCTTAGAGAGGAAAGCTATACTCCACCTACTAATATTTATGTAGCTCTTTATGATGGAGATCCGTTAGGGGAAGGAGAAGATTTAGGTACAGAGGTTGATGTTGGTAATTATGTTAGACAATCAGTTAGTTTTAATGAAGCAAGTGATAAAGAAACAGATAACAGTTTAGATGTACAATTTCCTGAAGCCGATACTGATTGGGGAGATGTAACTCATATTGCTTTATATGATGCAGATTCAGACGGAAATATTCTTTTTGCTGGAGCTTTAGAAAATTCAAGAACTGTTTACGAGGGTGATACATTGAGATTTAACGAAAATGAAATAGTTATAACGATAGATTAATATTTTTAGCAGTTAGATTTTTAAAGGAAGGAGGTGTTATTTTTTGGGAGAAAAATTAGCCTCTTCAAATACAAATTTTTCAGTCCAAAAAACTTCTAAAATCAATATGGATTCTAATAATAATTCAAATATTGAATTTAATTTTATCCACTATTTTAAAGCTAATATGGATTTTGATAATACTTCAGACATTGAATTTAATTTTACTAAATATTTAAGTTTAAAGTCTATATTATCTAATTTAGCTATTTCTTATTCTTATGTAAGTACTAAAGCTGATTCTAATATGGATATGGTCGGTGAGATAGAATCATCTCCTGCATTTCATAACACTGCTTTTTCTAATATGGAGATGGAAGAAAAGATAGATATAATATCTTTAGATTTTGAATTTAAAAAACATTTAACTAGAATTATAAGCCCTGAAAATATAGGTATAAATTTTTCTGTAGATTTTCAAGCATATGAAGAAATAGTTCATGGTATAAAATTGCAATTAAATTCTTATTCTTTTATTGATACTAGATTTATCCAAGAATTCGTAATAAAACCTGAAATTATCTCCCAATCAGAAAAGAATATAAGATTTTTACAGCATTATGTAATAAAACCTGAGATTTTAGGAGATAGTGAAATATATATAACACCTACTAAAGGATATGCAATTTATCCAGAAATATTAGGTCAATCAGAATGGAGACCCCCGGCTTTTGAAATAGTTCCTTTAATAGAACATGTTGATTTTTATGAATATATTTTGTCTATAATACCAGAAAGGTACAGAGAAGATAAAGATTTTTTAATATTTATTAATTTAATAGCTAGAGAATTAGGTAGATTGAGAGAGTTAATTTCAGAATTACCTGAAATAAAAGATCCACATCATGCTCCAAAAGAGTTTTTAGTCTATCTTGCTAGAATGATTGGATATGATGATTTTAGAAGTGATTTAAACATAGAAGATAATAGAAATATATTATCTAAATATATAGAAATATTAAGAAGAAGAGCAAGTCCTAGAATTATTAAATCAGCTGTTAAATTTACAGGTCACCCTGAAGATTTAGTTAACCACTATGAAGACTATGAAAATATTCTTCTTAATCTTATAGATATAGGTGTTTACGAAATACTATATGATGATCCAGATATTGTTCCTACTAGAGAACATATAGAAAAAGTAAAACAAGCAGGTGTGAGAGTCTTTTTTGGATTTTTAGCTTTAGCAGAAATAGTTGACTTCCAGATGACTCCTCATTTTCATATGATGATTAAAATTATATTAGATGTTGACAGGACAACTGGAGAATTGCGATATGATCTTGAGAAAGTTCATTATATTGATATAATAAGACAACCATTCATATGGGGGTCCCCTGTTTATGAATTAGAAGATGTTCTAGATTCAAAAATTAAATCTCATCTAATTCAACAGCCTGATTTTGAAATAGAATACGAAGATATTTAATATAAATTGGAGGTGTAATTTTAGTGTCTCATACTATAGAAACTGTTGCAGGTAGAGTTAGAAGAGCTCAATTATTTTATGAGAATATAGAAGATTTATTTATGGCTTTAGGGAGAACTTCCCCTTGGGAAGATGAAGAAGATCCTCCTGTTCCTACAGGTCAAGAAGAAGATATAGAAGAAGCAATAGGATTTAAAAAAGTTGATCAAATATTTTATGTAGTAGAAGATGAAACTTATGGAACTTTATCTTTTAGAGATAAATCTTGGAGAATTATAGATCCTGAAGAAGACGATATATTTGAAGAAAAATGTCATTGGATTTATGTATCAACAGGGTTTGTAGGAGATGAACTTCCTCTTGTAGAATATAGACAGATAGGATTATTTTCAGGAGTAACACCTCATGAGCAGTATGAAGAAGAAGATGTTTTGCTTCCTGCTGAAGTTGAAGATAGAGGTGCTTTAGAAGTTATAGGAAATAGAACAAGCGTGGAAAGAAAAGAGGATCAAACAGATAAACCAGTGCTTATATTAGAATTTTAAATAAGGAGGTGCTGACAAGTTGCCTGAAGAATTTGAAACTTCTCGATTTATATTAAATGTTAGAGAGTTTATGCAATCAGCATATAGAAAATGGAACAGTATAATTTATGATATGGATCAGGTTAGAGATGATATGAGAGTTTCTAACAATATACTTTTAAGTGTGGGAATTTTAAATCCTGATAAACGATCATCTAGTGATGTAGAAGATGAACCTGAGTTTGGAGAATTTTTAGTTATAAAAAATTCAGATCATAGAGATACTGTATATCTGGGACATTCTGTTTTTAATGTTGGAGGGTTTGTTAAAACTACTGGAGGTAAAGAAGAGAAAATTGTAGATATAGAATTCGATCCACCTCCTAGTTCTGATACTGAAGATCATTTAGCTTTTCTTGAAGTATGGAGAGAAGTTGTTTATCCGGGTATGGATATATACTATAATGGACATTTTGATGGAGAAGTATTAAGAGAATCTGAAGATGAGTTCTTGTTAAGAATACGTTGGAGGGTAAGAACAGTAGCAGATATTGATTTTGACACTTATCCTTCTGGAATGGAGGATTCTAATGTAAAAGTTAAAGCTAATAGTACGGAAGTTACTGATATTGATTTTGAAGAAACTGATACAGATAGTTTATATAAAGCTATTGATGAATCAGAAGAATTAGAAGTATATGAAAACGAGATTTATGCTATTCCTTTATTAAAGGTAACAAGAGTAGCAGGAGAAGATTATATTGATATTGAAAATTTAGAAATAATAGGAGGAATAATCTCTACTTTCTTGCACGCTGAACAGCATCATACTGGAGGAATTGACGAATTACAGCCTGTTGATATAGATGCTATACATGTTGATGAGATAGGAGATGCTAATGGAATACCTCCTCTAGATGAAAATACTAAAATACCTGAAGAATATATGCCAGATATAATTGATGTTATTCAAAGCGATCTTAGTAGTCATATATCAGACGAAGATAACCCTCATAATGTGAATTATAGTCAAGTAGGTGCACCCCCAACTAGTAGAAGGATTGATACTGGAACAGGTTTATCTGGAGGGGGTAGTTTAGCTTCAAATAAAAATTTAACTTTAGATACTAGTTATTTAGATAATAGGTATGCTAGCTATTCTCACTTAGAAGATTATAGTAATCCTCATAATGTGACTAAATCTCAAATTAATTTAAACAATGTAATAAATGAAAGACAGGTAAAACGTTCAGGAGACACAATGCAGGGAGAATTAATAGCTCATAATAATACCAACTATGAACAAATGCAGGTAAGAAATGTTTATATCTCTACTGACGAACCTGACGATCAAATTGGAGATAACGGTGACCTATGGTTGCAGTATGAGGAGTGATATCTAATGTCTGAATTTTCTTCTAAAGTTTTTAAAGTTGATGATTATGCAGATGAAACTGAAGGCACATGGCATTGGTGGAGAGGATATTTATTTAGAGTAACAGATACTATAGTTGTTAATGCTTTAAATAATTCTGTATCTTTAGATAACTTTATTGTAGGATTGTATAAAGCAGATTTTAGAACTCCTACAGAATTATTAGGATGGGGAGATTGCCCTACTGGCAGACAGCGGTTAGTTAGTATAGATCCTGTAACATTAGAACCCGGACAAGATTATATTATAGCAACGGGTAGAAGACATTCAGGTAATCAGAGTTATAATTGGGATTATTGGAATGTTGCTAATATGGTTAGTCAAGAGCAAATTTTAGATTATTGGTATCCTGTAGATGAGGCAGACGATCCTTATCTTTGTTTAAGTTGGAGGACAGCAGGTGACGAAGAAGTTATCTTAAATGAAGAAGCACACGATACTTTAACTGGAAGAGCTGATGCTAGACCTGATTTAGGATTTGAATACTATCCTGAAACTATTTCTAAAATTAATTTATATTCAATGTTATCTAATTTATGGACACCTATGACTAAAGCTTGGACAATGGTTGATGGGTCATGGAGATTAGTATCAGAACTTGAATCTCCTGATTCTGACGATATACTGCCCGTAACTTGTTCTGCTATTGATGGTGCATCTTCTTCAGGAAGAATGTGGGTAGGATACAAATTTGATGTAACTAGAAATATAGAAGTAGAGGGATTATACGGTGGCACTACTTGTGGAACTCATGATTATTATACAGCATTATACAAATGTGAAGGTAAGACACCTACAGAATTATTAGGGTATGTAAGAGTACCTAATGATACTAGAAGAGGATATGTAACTTTAAGTGAAAATATAGTTCTTGAAGAGGGAGAAGATTATATACTTGCTATAGGATCTTCTAACTGTGCTCAGTCTCATTATAATTATGCTCATTATGTAATTGAACCTATTGATGTAACTTGTATGAATGATAAGAGCAATATTATTAATTGGAAACCAGAAAATGGCTATGCCATAAGATGGAATGGTCAAGGAGGTCCTGATTATATTGTAGGGAGTTCTCCTGACTATGAAAGTAGCAGTGCTACAATACCAGATATAGGATTAAGATATACAGTAGCAAGTTTAGGAGGAGGAATTTCTCCTAGAGTAGATAGCGAATGGAAAGGTGTTCAATAAAAAAGGAGGGAAGATTAAATGGAAGACTTCATAAATAAAAGAATAAAAGAATTAGAATCACAAATTAAAGAGGACGATCAAGTTAGAGAAAGACTGATGGCAGAAATAAGAAATTTGACAAATTCCTTAGAAAGTTTAAACACTAGGATATCTAATTCTAAAGCAATTTTAAATGAATTAAAAAATTTAAAAAGTAAAACTAAAAAAGAAGATAGCTAAAAGCAAGGAATTAAATTTAAAAGAAATATTACAGGTGGGGATTTAGTATGGATGAAGGAATTAAAAAAGAAATCAAAGCTAGATTAGTGTCGTTTGTTGACGGTAAATTTATTTTGACCCTTTTAGTATTTACAGTAGCTACTGTTCTTCTTCTAAATAATTATATAAATGGTACAGCTTATGCTACTATAATTACAGGTGGTATTTTTGCTTATGATATAACTAGAAACGAATCTTACTCTGCTATAATTAAGGATAAAATTGAAGAAACTGTTAACAATAGATAAGGAGGAGATAAATATGTTATACTGTGCTTATTGTGGAAAGGGATTAGAAGATAAAGAAGGTATTGAAAGCTGTAAAAGAGGTCGTACTGGAGAACCTACTTGCAAGGAGTGTGAGGAAGAATATGAGTAGAAATATTAAAATTACTATAGATCCCGGTCATGGAGGGTCAGATCCGGGAGCTGT